>Ga0302303_10000182_pt1 | contig 64801 bp, 53 predicted proteins | sample III_Palsa_E2_1_FD_194542 | JGI IMG/M metagenome (GOLD analysis project Ga0302303, IMG submission 194542) | Peat permafrost microbial communities from Stordalen Mire near Abisko, Sweden - III_Palsa_E2_1 | ecosystem: Environmental > Terrestrial > Soil > Palsa > Peat permafrost | place: Sweden...
CCTATGACGGGAATTAAATAGGGCAGCCATAAAAAATGAAGCTGCCCTAAACTGGCTGGCTTTTGCCGCCTTAATATCAAAGATAAAAAAATAAAATTATTTGGATTACAACACAGAATCTTCGCGGATGTGGTGAATATGGGAATTGAAGTCCCTTTGTGAACAAACCGGATGCTTATTTCTATTGGACGTACTTTTACCATTCAGATTTTCAAATAACGGGCCTGATGAATCAGCATCGCTACACCCTTCTCAGTGACAAATCCTAAAAGTTATAGTTTTAAATTACCCGATAAACGTTTAGCATATCCCGGTCAGGCTGTTGAAATTTATGGTGTAAACGGAAAGTATTTTTGTATTAATGTGTCCTGAATTTATGAGTATTAGGAGAGCGAATTTTCTGTAGGTTGTCTGTCAAAACCTAATATTCACATAGCCAAAAATGGGATGATTAAAAGCGCAAAAAATAATCGGAGAATAAAAAAAAGTAATAAGTCACCCTATTGTTAATTGACAAATTACCCTTTGTGAATGTCGATTTTGTCAATTGTTAAGTACGATCTTAACCTTTGTTCATTGATAAAAGGTTGTCCTTATTATAATTTTAACCTGATTGAATAAAGCGGCTTATCAAGGTAAAGCAACTTTTTTGTTATGTTATATCAACTTTTTTATTAGTCAAAATCGATTTATTTAATAAGGTAAATCAATTGACAAAGTTTTTCCGGAACATAACTTTAATCAGATAGAGCAGCAAAATTTTTACAGGGGTAAAGGGTAGTAAGTTTTTTTATTAAAAAAAACTCCAAAAGCATTGATGTTAGTGGTGTTCCGGTAAAATATAGGGGCTTTAGCGATATTTTTTTTCGTTTTTACCTCTAAAACTTACCACCCTTTTACCACTGTTTACGTACTTAAAAAATGTGTTTATTCAGTCCAAAAAAAAATATTTACGCATGTCACTATTTTGAATATAAATAACACCGAGATTAAGCGGCCTATTTTATACCCAATTAATAAGCTATTGGAATATTAAATTATTTATGGTTAAACACGTTTAAGGGTGCCTCCTGATTGGGATAGGGGGCAGCCAACTTTAGCACCTTATGAAAAACCCTATCACACTTAATTTTTCTTCTGCTGAATTGCCTGGTAGAGATATTACCGGGAACCTACCGGATGATTGCAAATACCAGATACCCTATGCCAACGCCGAGCTGATAGAACTGGAAGAAGGGGTTGCAATTTGTCAGCATTACAGCCATATTCTTTATTTCATGGAAGTAATCGAATTTAAACTGCAAGCCGACCTCTACGCAAGTTTTTCAGTGGATAAGCCAAGCCTGTTCAAGTTCTTTATGCTGCAAGGAAAAATCGCATTTTTCACCCCGGATCAACAGCCAATCGCACAAGCAATGACAGGCATCTGCTATGCTACCTATAACGAACCGGGAGAATATTTTTATCATTTACCTGCCGGGGAACATTCTCTATGCTCCTTCACACTACTGCCCCGGTGGTTACAAATGAAAACAAACAGCTATCTCGGGCTAAACCCATTCGTTGAAAAAATGGATGGACACGAAGTTTTATATGGACACATGCCCTCCTGTATGATGAATAAGAAAATCTCGGATGACCTGCTGGTTCTGTTTAAACTGGAGGAAACGCCAAAAAATGATCTTGAATCATTGCAATCCCTCATCCTGAAAAGGATCATTGCCGAATATCAAAAACTCGTACAAATTAAGCTATCGCACCCTATATACCGCATAAGGGATTACCTGGAAGAAAAGTATATTGATTTTGAACTCAATAACCAAAAGCTAATTGGGCAATTCAATATTACAGAAAAAACACTGATCGAAAACTTCAAAAAGGAGTTTAATATAACACCTTATTTGTACCTGACCAGAGTACGGATGCACCATGCCAAACGGATGCTTACAAAAGATAAAAAGCAGATCATTGAAGTATACGGTGCAGTTGGTTATAAGGATATACACAGTTTTAGCATCCAATTCAAGAAATTCTTTGGTTATCCCCCTTCAGACCATCACTAAGGCGGTTTTTCTCTAAAAACTGCATTTTTTAAAACGACTAAGCGGCAAAAAACACACCTTTTTTTGCTTAAAACATCATGAATTTTGTCTGTTTTTTGCTTCTCAGTTAAAAATGAGATGCCGAAATTTATAGCAGACAATCAGGTAAAAGGGTTGCCAAAGAAATGTAAGGGGAGTACCGGGAGCTGTGCGCCTATTCCAGAGACGTAAAAGCATTAGTAAAAGGATGACAACCCCTGAGTGATAAAGTCATTCCTATAGAAATCGGGCCGGTACTGGTAAGAGTAATGCCGTAACTAATGCAAGGACGAAGGCAACATCGAAAAAGTGCCGAAGTTGAGGGCAGGTGGTGCCTGGGCTGCGCCAGTGTTGTTAAGCACAATAAGGAAAAAATGTAAAGAAGATGAAAACGTTAGATGCAGCAACAATCAGGGACATGGCAGAGAATTACGCCTCAAAGGTCATGCTGGCCGCTATGGCAACGCTATGCATCCGTTTCATCAGGGCGTACATGGCCCCATCGGTATGGTTTTATACCATAATCGTAGCGCCATTCTTTGCCTGTGCTTACGCCCGAAAGAGAATTACTAACAGAGTTACTCACCATCGTAAGTTTGCATTATTCCCGAAAAACCCGAATAGCCGGGCAGGGCTATTCGGGCAAATGGAAACCGATGCACCCAGGGTGCGAAAGTTACCGGTGAGGTCTGCCTAAAGGCAAAACGCAACGTTATTATACAAATATAAAGTTTTTGGAGCCCTTTTTTGCTATTATAAAAAGCTCAATCATTATGAACACTAAACTGTTCAAAAACAAATTTATGGCTATAGTAGCCATGTTTACAATAGTATTAGGTGTTGGCGCAGCAATTGCCATGAAAGCACCGGAAAAAACCAATAAGGCCAAACTCTCGACCTCCTGGTTTACCTATAATGGCAGTGGTAGTATAACCGATCCGGCCAACTATACTGAAGTTAGCGGTACGCCGGATTGTCCGGGAACAACCAGCATGTGTTCCATCCAGGCAACAGTCGGCAGCGGCTCCAAGCCTAGCATCACCCCTACCTTACAAACTGAGATCAACAACGCGGTAAGTAATCATCAACCTTCCGCTGATGTATTATTGCAGGATCAGTAAGTTTTTATAAAATAAAGGAGAGCGCTGGTATGCTCTCCTTTATTTTTATTTTACCTTGAATTTTGTTGAATGCCGCTTGTAGTGATTACTTCCTGCGGTATCAGAAACTCATACTGCAGATCCTGTGGCAGCAATTGATACACCGTTTGGCCCAAATTTCTTTTAAGGGTGACTGCAAATGCTGCTTCCTGATTTAACCGCCTCAAATCCGTCCACCTTAGCGCCCTGAATACTAATTCTTTTCTTCGCTCACTTAATATCAATGCCAATGCTGAAGGAGCATCATTAGCCTGAAATGGCTGAAAAGTGCCGGTTTTCCATCGTGTTTGCAACAAGGTGTTTAAATCATTAAGCGCATTGGTGGTTTTTCCCTCCCTCGCATAACATTCCGCCCGGATCAGATAAACTTCATCCGTTGCCAGCCCTGTAAATATTGTTGCACTTTGGCTTCCGTCATAGTTTCCCTTAAAGGCATACGTTCCATTATTGTTGTTTTTGAAGTAAATACTTTTTCTTAAGTCACCGGCAGCATAAGAAAGAAACAGTGTCGAATCGATCTTACACCTTGACGGAACCAACAGGGTTGAACCACCGGACATGGCATAAAATATCGTTTCCTTATTGAACCTTGCAATCGGATTAGCAGAAGTTGTACTTAACGTATTAAAATCCATTAACGGCGGATTAAAGCTTATGCAGGAATCTGCATAGGCTCCGGCCTGACTATATTGCCCCATCGCCAAATATGTCCGTGCTATGGCTGCGTAAGCTGCCATTTTAGTAGGCTGTGACGGATAGGTAGAGGTTTGAGGCAATAAAGCTATGGATTGTTTAAAATCAGTAAGGATACGGTCATAGGTTTGCTGATTGGTGGAACGAACCGAAACCGTATTAAAATCAGTCGTCAGCCGAATGGGTAGCCCTAAATCAGTATTTGAAGTTTGTGTATTGTAAGGCTTGGTAAATACGCTTGCCGCCTGAAAGAGTGCATAGGCGCGAAAATATAAAGCAGCACCCTTAATTTGCGCAGATTGAACGGTCTGAACCGGAGCTATCTGTGTCAAACTCTCCAATACCTGGTTAGCATAATAAACAACCTGATAAGGCGAAATCCATTGGCCGTCCGGTATTACGCCATCCGGCTGCCATATATACAAAGACTTATCCTGTGAGGTTGACAGTGCATTATAGTCGGCAACCGTTACATAATAGTTGTCTGATGCTGCCTCGCCAATTCCGGGGAACGAGCGGTTCATTACTAATACATTATCAAGCAGGGCTTGTAAGTCTTGCAGCGTCGATGGAACAGCCTGTTGCTGATTGGGCTTTGCATCAAGGTATTTTTTACAGGAGATCATCATACTGCTTGCCGTCAGAATAATGAGCAGGATCGCCTCTGAAATGATATATTTCCTTATTATCATATTTTTCATGTTCATCTGATTAATGTTAAAAATCTGCTTTAAGACCAAGTGAAATCGTCCGGGGTGCCGGGATGCCGGAACCATAGTCCGGGTCAATGTGCCATTTATTGGCCCGCCATATAATGCCCAAGTTGCTGGCATAGACATAGAGCTGCAAACTTTTAAACGGCAGCCATTGTTGATTGGCTTTTTCCATTTGATAACCAATCCTGATGTCTTGCAGGCGTATATTATCAGCTCTGCCTATAGTGGCAGCGGAATAGGTATAAAATTCATCCCTGTTGGGGTCGTTAGGATAGATCATAGAAGGGACATTGGTGGTTTTCTCATCTCCGGGCTTTTGCCAGCGTAAACTATAATCACTGTTACCTACCCAACCTGAAAAAAGATTAGTATAGTTAATGCTTGTTTTGCGGAAATAATAACCCAGGCGATAGGTTATATTGGCCGACAGGGATACTCCACGCCACGTAAAAGTGTTCCTAAACGCACCGTAATAAACCGGGATAGCGGAACCATCATAAACCAGGTCATTTAAGCTTCCGTTAATTATCGTCGCATAATTTTTGCTCACCGCGCCATTGACATAGCCTTGCGGATCACCTGTCTTTGGGTCAAGCCCGGCCCATTTATAACTGTATAAAGCATAAACATCCCGGCCAACGACGGGGTTCAGCGTGAGCCCTGTACTTACATAAGCGCTTGCCGTGGATAAGTTGTTATAGTAATCTTCCACTTTATTGCGGTTATAGGAAAACAACAAAGTTGTATTCCATGCCAACGCCCCGGTCAAGTTTCGGGAGTTGAGTTGCAAATCGATTCCTTTTCCCTGTGTTTTTCCGCTATTGATAAACAAGTAACTAAAGCCGGTTGTGTAATCTATTTGCGCCGGGCTGATCAGGTCTTTTGCATTTTTAACGTAATAATCAAAGTTACCCGTAATGCGGTCACCTGCTGACCCAAAATCAATTCCGAAATTGGTCATACCTACCTTTTCCCATCGTAGTTCAGGATTAGGCGGATTGATCACATTGGCATAGGGTATATGCGTATAGTTGTTGGTATTAACATAGCCTATGGTTGTAAATGCCGAGCGGCTGTTATCTACGTTCCCGCTGTAACCGTAGGTCAACCTTAACTTTAAATAAGGCAGGGCAGCAAAATGATAAAACTTTTCATCGGAAAGTTTCCATGCTAATCCAGCCGACCATAAGGGAACACCTTTTTGATTGCTGTTAACGCCAAACAGGTTGGATTCATCTTTACGGGCACTTACAGAGAGTATATACCTGCTATCATAGGTATAGGAGCCATTCGCATATAATGAAACGTTACGGTTTAACAGGTTGCCGAACTGTGCCGGGTTTGGGATGGTGCCGTCACTGCTGAGGCCCTCATAATATGGAAAAGTCGTTACCTCATCCACATTGGTATAAGTTAATAGGTTTGGGTTATAGCCATACGTCCTATTATTGTTATAGATCGTATTATCCTGCCTGACTTCCGCCCCGGCAATGGCAGAAACCTGATTTTTTGTGCTCCAGGTATTATTATAATTAAGCTGCGTCCGCACGTCATGCGCTTCAAGGTTATTATTTGTTAAGTCTAAAATACCTCCTAAAGGTATTGGGGTAACAACGCTCGTGCCATTGATCTGGGTAAAGCCGTTGACCAGGTTGCGGGTATAATAGCTGTCAGGGCTGTAATATTGGTTATTCGTACTGACGGACTTTTCGTATTGGTATTTTGCTTCTGCGCTCAAATGACTGCTGAAATAATATTTGATGCCCAGGTTCAATAAGATATCCTGTGCTTTGGTATGATTATCCGCTTGCTGTACTTCCTGTAACGGCTTATATTGCCAGTTTTGTAATTTGCCTGCTCCGGTGGTATCTACGAAGCCTAAACGGTAATCTTTAGCGATTGGCAAGGGATTGCCGTTTGCATCCGCTAATTGTGCATAGGGATATAAAGCGGATTTACCAGCGGGTACGATTTGCCCATACCCATAAGGTGACAGGGAGTTTTCATCGGAAGCATTGCTTGATGTGTATTGAAGGCCAGCTTGTACTTCCGTATGTTTAAACGGCCTGAAAGTATTACTGCTTTTTATTGTTACGCGGTCATAACCGCTATTCATTAAGTTATAAAGGTTCTTATCATACCCCGCTGAAAAGAAATAATTGGCTGACTGATTTCCGCCGGACATGGAAAGAGCGTGCTGCTGATTGATACCGGTACGATAAATATATTTATCAAAGTCTTTGCGAACATCGTAATTTCTAAGAGCGTTGATCTGTGCATCGGCCGCGCTGCTACTGATTAATCCGTTTCTTGCTTCATCGAGCAATTCCACTACCGGGGATACTGGTGGCCTTGAAAAGGTATTACTAAGATCGTCGTCATAAAAACCTTTGCTGAAAAGCATTTTTTCCACGTCTATAAAATCCGAACTGCTCATTTGCGGCAAGGCATATAGATTGGGTTTCTCGGTAAAAGTAATATTGCTGTTCAGGCTAACTTGCAAAGGCTGATTAAACGATCCCTTTTTTGTGGTAATTACAATAACACCGTTACCTGCCCTCACGCCCCAAATAGAAGCGGCTGCTGCATCTTTCAGTAAGGTGACACTGGCTACATCATTGGGATTGATATTATTAATGTCCCCGTCATAAGGGAAATTATCTACTACGACAAGCGGGGAAGTGTTAGCATATAAGGAACTTATGCCCCTTATCGTTAAAGAACTTAAAGGGGCTGCACCGGTACGTTTGTCAAAAAGGGTTGAAGTAGTAACACCGTCCAACCGGGTCAGTATATCCGTTCCGGTACTGCGGTTAAACAGGTCATTACTTACATTTTCAAAGGAGCCTGTTGCCCTTTCCCTCGGCAAGGTCTGATATCCCGTAGATACGGTAACTTCTTTTAATTCGGTATGATCCGGCTCCAATAGCACAACAAGGGGTTTATTAACGGGCACTCTGACTAACAGCGTGGCCTTTTTGTAGCCAATAAACGTTACCGTTAAATTGAAATCGCCCGTTGTTCCGTAGATCGAAAAAACGCCGTTGTTATCTGCCGTAAAACTTTTGTTCGTTTCGTTTACCAGTACCGTTGCCCCTGCAAGCGGCAGGCTGTCTTTGACACTAAGCACTTTACCCGTAACCGATGTGCCAACTTGTGCAATAGCGGTTCGTGAAATGATAATCAGCAATAAGAGTAAATATTTTTTCATGTTGGAGATAAGATTAAATGGTCAATTTGGATTAGGTGGCGTGGTTTGTTCCGCATTAGTAAGGACAAAAAATTCCACTTCCTGTATTTCTTCTTTCAATACCAGGCCATATGGGGCAAGCGCTCTATTAACTGATCCTATGTTTGAAAAAGATGGTATTTGCAGGCGCATGTTTACATTTCCGGTAATTGCTGTATGGTCAATTGCAGGCAACCCGTTGGGAATTTCATTGAGTTCCCATATAATGTTGGAGATAGAAGCCCCTGATAATACCTTTATGGTGTCTTTACTGTGAAGGGTATTGAGCGGCACACTGTTATTGGTTGCCAGCAAATGATTATCCTCGTTGAAACGTGCCAGTACCAGGCACTTTACTTTTTTCGTTTCCATCCGGCCGTTGAGGTTGAAAAATCTGTTTAGGTCAAGCCTTATGGTTTCCTTTAACTTTGTTGCGGGAATATCCGATGACTGTACAGTTTCATAGCAAAAGACATTTTTCTGCTTCCACGGTTCCCTGAATATTCCTGCCGGCATGTTAAGGCGGGCAGTATCCTTTATGTGGATTTGCAGGAAAGTTTTAGGAAAGTACAACAGGTGATCAAAGGCCATCATATACATTTGCAGGATTGGAAAATTGATGATATAAAACCTTAGCCTGCGGTTCAGGGAATCGGTTACCGCACCGAATTTTGGTGCAACTCCTGGTTTATATTGATCTATGCCGCTATAAACAATGGTGCTTGAACTGGCAGCCAACGGTTGCTGATAATCATAAGCCATTACGTCGGTCTTAAGGGGCAATTCTACAGGCCGGTGATCCAGCATAGCCTGTATGTTGGCATCATTCACATATTCAGGGGCGGTGATTGCCACAACTGTCCCGTCAGGGCTAATCCATACCTCGTGTGAAAGAATACGATGAGGAAATAAGCCTTTAAGTTTTATATCATCGGTAGCAATTGGCAGTTGCATTTCCCTGCCAACAGGGTTGCGGTTTAAAAACCTTTTAACAATTGCCTGTTTTTCGTAGGAAACTGCTAAGACTTGAATGTGGCCTTTAAATTTAGATTGAAGGCTGTCAAGCCGGGGTATGGCTCTTATACAGCTTCCGCAATTAGTCGCCCAAAAGTCCAGGATGATTAATTTGCCTTTGAAGTCGGATACTTTGGCGGTTTTAGTGGGACTATTAATAATGTTTGTAATGGCGATATCAGGAACATGGTCGCCGATTTTAAGGGCTGTAATGGCGGGTTCGTCCTGGGCCTTAGCTCTGAAATTTAGACAAAACACCGCCAGTACGATATATATCGTTATTTTTTTCATGAATTTTAGTTTGTTGAGTTCGTTAAAAGAATTAGTCGAATTGGAACTAAAAAACGAACGGCAACCGAAATCTATTAACTACAACTGATCTTAGGCTGCCGTTCGCAGGGAAACTCATTCGGGACAGCAGATAATATTTTTAATTGGATTCTGAAGTGGGTATGTTATTATATAAATTGGCAAAAATGTAAAACCAAAACATACAGACACTTTTTCTGAAAAACATTGTTTAAAAGGCGCGTATATGTTTGTTTTCATACCTCATTTAAATTTGGAATTTTAAATGAGTCTTGACGATTGGGAGATAGATAGATTTTGGGGCTGCCAACCGTGGTTACTTTAAAGTTTCTGAGGCCTTACGTTAACACGGAATTACAGCAGCCCCAAAATCTATTTCAATATGCAAATATAGCATATCTACACATAGATTATGGGTTATTCTGCTGTCCTGCGTTAACGGCCTCAGAAAGCAACCGCAAGACTCTTAATAAAAATACAAAGTATATTATTAAACCATTTAATTATGATTTTCCAAATAATTACCTAACAAATATAGATGAAAATTTATAATTAACAAACATTTGTTCATTAATTATAATATAATTTAGAAATATTTAACGCTATAGATAATGGTCACTAAGTTTATAGATAACATTTAAAATTAGTTTGACCAGATTAGGATTATTTTTATATAAAAACTTTGCAGTAAAGTCACAAATTAGCCGAAAAACCAATATTTCGGAAACTCGATTGAGTTTACTGTCTAATGACGCTAAAACCCGAATATATGCTGAAGAATTTTATTTGGTAGCATTAGCTATGGATGCTGATATAGATATTATGGCAAACGAAGTTTTCCAGGACTTCAAACTCATTCCGCTAAAAGAAGAAAGCAACATTAATGGTGAGGAAATAAAAAAGCTAACAAAATTTGGTGAGTTTTTAAATCCAAAACTTAATAGTCCGGCGTTAATTTCAAAAAGGACTGGCATCTCTAAAGCAAGAATTAGTTCTCTCTCAAATGATCCAACTGTTGGTTTACTCGGTGAGGAACTTTTCCTTTTTTCATTAGCATTAAATATAAGCCCAGGTGAGGCTTGGAAGGAACTTTATGAAGATTCACTTCTAAAGTAAGTAGCCCCCTTTCAAAGTCTAATGGTTCTGACTGACTTTTTTATGGAAATCTGATTTAACTTTTAAGAAATTTTGAAAGATTTTTTATTTGGTTACAACAACGGATTTTCGGCAGCCCGATGGACTTATAGGTAGTAATTAGCCCCTGCGATTATGGCGCAAAGCGCCATAATCGCAGGGGCTACCACAAAGTTTTTACGTTTTTTGTATTTCCCGTCTGCACTTTTTCGGTGCCATAAAGAACGTTTTAGGTTGTCGAGGCTTGGGGATAGTACACTTATATTTAATTCGACCTTTTCCTAATATCTTCATTGGCGGAATTTCTATTCTTATTGCCTTTAACCGCGTTATTACCGAAATTGTATCTAATTCTCAAGGAAATTGATCTGTTGTAATTGTTAATTTCAGAATAGTTTTCTGCTAGTAAAAAATTGGTGAAATGTTCTTGTTTAACTACTGAAGTACCGTTATAAAGATCGCTGAGAATTAAATAGAAAGAAAGGTTTTTAAAGGTTTTTTTCAGTTCAAGTTCAAGTAAAGAAGTAGCGTTTAATGTGTTGCCGGCAATATCCTCCTTCTTACCAAAATATTTAAAAGTCAAAAATGCTGTCCATGCATTTTTCGTTGAGAGGTTAAAAACGTTATCGTATATCAAATTAAAATTCGTATTGGTCACATTCAACTTAGTTGATTCTACAGTACCGGTAAAACTGCCTAAATTAGCGTAAGGCGTTACAGAAATGTCCCACACATTTTTGATTAATGTTTGATTAAAATAAAACACTATACTTAGATTGTTTGCCGAACCATAGTTCAAATACGTGGTTTTGATTACGTTGTTTTGACTTTCGATAATTGGAACAACAAATTGAGCAAAGCTATTTTTCATCACATAATAATTGATATCAATAGAATACTTCTGATTAATAAAATACGTCAGTTCATTATTAATATAATATGATGGCAGTAGGAAAGGATTATTTTCTGTATACACGTCAGGCCCGTTATATATCCTTCCGGGAAAAAGGGATTCAATATTCGGCCGTAGAATTTTTCGCGACAGACTATAGGAAAATTGATTATTGGTATTAGGCACATAGCTAAAAGAAAAACTCGGAAAAAAATTTAGATAGGTAGAATCTATTTTTGTTGATGTGTTTTGAATGGATGAGTTATAATTAGTATTTTCCAGCCTCAAACCAAGACTTGCATAGACCTTTTTCGAAAAAGATTTATTCATGCTAATATATAAAGCAGCATATTTTTCATTGTAAAGGTAGTTTTTGCTAAGGGAGTCATTTAAAATGCTGATGCCGTTGTTTATGTTAAAATAGGTTAAGTTACTGTTAACCTGAGTGGTGCTATATTGTAACCCCGCTGAAAGGTTCAAATTATTTTTGAATTGTTTGCCAAAATCCACGCTGCCTGATAGATTAGTAAAATCCTGAGGCAGGATATTAGAATAGTTACCCTCATTTTTGGTAATATCACCTTGGGATTCAGATTGAATAAAACTTCCTGAAATGTTTTGACGCCGGTAATAGTGACTATAATCTAAGTTAAAATCGATATGACTATCGCCCGCCTTATTTAAATTAATATGATAATTCAAGTTTCCGAAAGTATAGGAATAAAAGTCATTTCCTTGATATGGTGCCGAAACTGTTGAATCCAATGAACTACTACCGGCTTTAGAATAATTCGTTTTTTCCTGTTGTTTTGTATTACCATTTACATTTGTGCGCCAAATCTTCATGCTTATGTAGCTTTGGGGATTGACTGTATAGTCAGCGTTCACCCCTCCGCCAGCAACAAAATATCTTCTGAAATGACTTATAAAATCCTGTTGGTTATTGCCACCCGCGTAAGCGAACAAATCATTTTCAGTATGGTAATTAAAACTTCGATTAAAAAACGGAATAAATTGTAATGCCAATTTATCTTTCCGATAATTGACGCTTCCATTTAATATTGTAGTGTTATAATTCGCCTGGGAAGATTGCAACGTTAAGTTTCCCAGCCAACCTTCATATAATTGACGTTTTAAATTGATATTAATTATGCCCCCCGTTGTGTTTGCCTTATACTCACTCCCTGGATTAGTAATAATTTCAATACTTTTTATGTCATTCGCCGGAAGTGACTTTAACATTTGCAAGAGCATCTGCGGTGGTACTTGTGATTTAACATTATTGATATAAATTGTAGTGCTGCTTTTGTTTATAATGGAAAATTCCTCGGACTTATCATCGACCGTGATAAACGGTGCATGACGCATTAATTCAAGAACATTACTTCCTTGCATCAAATTGCTTCCGGGGAGAAAAACAAACCTGTCTCCTTTTCTTAAAATCTGCGTCTCTACGGCAGAAACCTTTACTTCGCTCAGCATTTCAGAAACAGAATCAATGACAATTTCTAAGTTTTTTAGATCGGGATTTAACATTATCGGTTTTGACTTGTGTTTAAAATAATATCCTATTAAATAAACAACTGAGTCAGAGTGTTTTGACAGTTTTATCGTAAAGTTACCCGTGCTATCGCTCGATGCAGCAGCAATGAGTTTGTTGTTCCCAAATGCCTTCACTGTCGAATACGGCAATCTTTGGCCGGAGTTACTTGTAACTGTTCCTGATAAATTTACCGTTACGGTTTGTCCAAATGCACTGCAGCATCCGAAAAAGAATAGACTGACGGAAAGGACAATGATTATATGATATCGTATGTATAGTTTTTGTGTTGATTGGCTTAGGTTTAACATTTGTGATATTTAGTAAGGCTTAAATAATTCCGTTCAGTCAAATTTTGTTTTTTTTATAAATAAAGCAGCAAGTAGCCACCTATCTTAAATTCTTAATAATGCCTTCAGTCCGTCTTTTTTAGTTTTGGAGATAGGGACTTGCTTTCCATCTTCCATTAAAAACCATCCGCCAGTTTCCTTAATCCAGCTTTTTATATAGGTTTGATTAATTAAATGTGATTGGTGACATCGAATAAATCCGTAGTCTGCAAGAAGGCGCTCATACTCATAAATTGGCCTGCATACTAATATGCTTTCACCATTTTGAAGATAAAAGGTGCTATAGTTATTACAGGATTCGCATCTAATTATTTGGCCGGTATTCACGAGCCTTATTTCCTTTAACATAGGCAATGCGATCCGGTGTTCGTTTGCGTTTTTTTCTTTATTAATTAATTCAATTAAATTTTTTAGCGTATAATTCTGTTGTTTTTCACTGATTCTTTTTGTTGCCCTGGAAACTGCGTCTTTTAGCTCCTTCACATTTATAGGTTTCAGCAGGTAGTCGACTGCCGAAAATTTTATTGCGTGGATGGCATATTCGTCAAAAGCAGTTACAAAAATCACTTCTGATAATAAATCGTCAATTTCCCTGAGCATTTCAAATCCATTTTTCTTTGGCATCTGAATGTCAAGGAAAATCAAATCCGGTTTCAACTGTTCAATTTTACGCTTGCCCTCATCCGCAGAATTAGCCGATCCTAAAATGGAAATTGTTGGGCAGTTGAGTCGCAATAGCGAATCCAAATTGCTCACATTGTTTCTTTCGTCGTCAATTATTAAGCAAGTGTTTCCCATAAAACCAATTTTTAAATTTCAGGCTTATATTAAACAAACCATTTTCTTTTCCCTTAATTAGTAAAAGAATAGTATTTTCCGGCGATATTTTATTTAATAAATCAATCCTTTCCCGGGTCAACTTCAATCCCAGCCCACCACTGCCGTTTTCTAAAAATCCGCTGCCATTGTCGGATATTATTATAATCATATCATCGTTCTCCATCTCAATTCGCAATTGAATGAAGCCATCGGAGGCAAGTTCAAATATCCCATGTTTAACCGCATTTTCAATTAATGGATGCAGTAAAAAGGAGGGTATTTCAGTCTCAAAAGTATTGATCCTATCATCGACATAAATTTCATATTTAAAATCAAAACGCAGTTGTTCCAATTTTAAGTATGTGTTTAGGATTTGAAGTTCTTCTGCAAGTGGGACATATTCCGTCTTTGTGTAATTTAACGTACTTCTAAGCAATTGCGAAAATTCAGCCAGGTAAATATTTCCTTTATCCTGTTCTGCACGGTTATAAAGGCTTTGAATGGAGTTTAACGCATTAAAAGTAAAGTGAGGGTTTAACTGCGAACGAATTGTCTGTAAATCAAATTGCAATCGTTCTCTTTTTTTTAATTCCCTTTTATTGTCTGCCTGCTGTTTTAACAAAAAAAACACCCAGATGACCAAACCTATAATTCCTGCAACTATAATCCCGCCACTCACTTTGACCATACCCGTTTGGTACCAGCTTGGAGAAATTGTAAAATCGTAAGACGTTTCATTTTTTTTCTGAACACTGTATCTGAATTTAACACGATAGTTACCTGGGTCCAATGCCTTCAGCCAAATAAAATTATTGTCAAAATCGTTGCTTTTCCATGGACTAATTATTTTATTGTCTTTAGTTAATTCATATTCAACGAGCTTGCGGTCCCGGATATCTGCCTTTAAATAGAATATCAAACTTTTTTCATCAGCACTTAACGACAACAATTTTGGCAATTGTGTGATTTGGTCAATTTGATCTGGTTTATATCGGGCTTTCCATTTATTTATCTCTTTTTGTTTTATTTTATAACTGTCCGGATGTCTAAGGGTACTTAAGAACTCATTTAATTCATTTGAAGTAAAAATGTCTAATAGAATAGGCTTTATTGGTTTTCGTACGACTACTGCGGTTGCAACAATTTCTTTAGTCGATTTTTTTCTTACGTCGATTATCAGCCAATCGCCATATCGAGAATTGTAGCCGCCCAAAAAGGCCATCTGAGGAAAACCTGGTATTTGATTATTAAATACACCACGTAGGTCGTTTACGCTGCGCCACAGAACTGAATCGAGGTTGTGATATATCGACACCCGGTATTCAAAGAAAGTAGCATTTGACTTATCTACTCCATGAATAAAAAACAATGCCTGTGAAGTGTCAAACATCATAACTATCGGGAATTTAGCAGGCCGCGAGTTTATAAAATGCTTGTCGGATGAAAGCGCCTCTGAAATGGCGTTCGAATTATTTGTCACCCAAAAGGAGTCGTTTTCCTGCTTAATCAGGACCATTATACCGATTTTCTTTGCATTATCTTGTATATCGGAGTTAAACGTTTGAGAATACGTTCTGAAATCGATTTGAGCGAAGGTAGGCTGCAATAAGCTGGTCAATAACCATAGCATTAGAAAAATATTTCTCATCTTAAATTTTCTCTAAATGTCGCAACAAAAATTCATAGGAGTTTTCGAAGTGTGAATCCATTCCTTCCGCCTGTGAATTTGGACCAATTGTGAGTGCTTTCAGCTTACCCGAGTTCCAGCTGATTTTTTACAAGTTCATAATACTTACCTTTTGCCTTAACTAGCTCGACGTGATTATCTACTTCAACGAGTTCCCCATTTTCAAGGACAACTATTTTATCGGCGTTCTTAACAGTGCTTAAACGATGTGCGATAATTACAACGGTTCTGCCGACAAAAAAATTCTGTAAGTTGTTTAATATTTGTTTTTCGTTCGTCGCATCGAGGCTGCTGGTTGCCTCATCTAAAAAAATAAAATCAGGGTTTTTATACACTGCGCGCGCTATTAAAATCCTTTGTTTCTGACCGCCGCTTAAACCTGTCCCCGAATTTCCAATTACCGTATTATATTTAAGGGGCAACGACTCAATGAAGTTATCAATACATGCTAATTTTGAAGCAGCAATAACCTTATTCATGTCCGGATCTTCATCTGCCAATGCAATGTTTTGAGCATATGTATTACTGTAGATAAATCCATCCTGTAAAACAACACCGCATTTACTTCTCCAATTCTCAGCCACAAGGTCATTTAAGTTTTGAGAGCCGATTTTAATTTCGCCAATAGTCGGCGAATATATTGAAAGCAACAATTTTAACAATGTGGTTTTTCCACTGCCACTGGATCCGACGATGGCTGTGATTTTGCCCAGGGGAATAGTGAGACTGATGTCCTTCAAAACATAGGGATTAAAACTTCCCTCATATTTAAAGGAGACGGAATCTAGAATGATGGCACTCCCGCGGTTTTCGGATAATTTATCGGTTCGGCCAGTATCCTCATCAGTCAAACGCTGGATATCGTACAATCTATTGAACGATAATTTTGCGTCTTGCATCCCTTTTATAATATTTATAATATTTTCAATTGGGCGGTTCAATTGTCCTAAAATATAACCAATCGTTAGCATTACGCCGAGGGTCATCGCGTTGTGAATTACAAAAAATGCACAGACGCCAGTGATAATGATATCTTTTATCCTGTTGAAAAAATTTGAACCTATTAATTGGTAATAGTTTAAGTATAATGACTTTAAATTGATTCGATTTAATTTGCTCTGCAGTGTCTCCCACTGATGGATTTTATTTTTGTGTGCGTTATTTATCTTAATTTCAGGCATTTCTGTAATTAACTCATAAATATTATTACGCGTTTCAGACGAAATTGAAAACCTGGAGTAATCAAGTATCTTTCGTTTACTCAAAAATGACAAGGTCCAAATGATGCTAAGCGAACTCAACGCAAAAAATACAAGAAATGCAACAACATTATAATGGTAAAGCATAGCAGCGAATACAGCTAGGCTTATCGAGGAAAGGAGGAATTCGAGGGAGTAATGTGTCAAAAATGATTGTATCCTGTCATTATCATCCATCCGCATCATCAAGTCGCTATTAATTTTGTTGTCAAAAATTTTGACAGGGAGCCTGATCAGTTTGTGCAGATACTCAACGAGGAACTTAAGACTGATTTTGAAATTCAATTGCATAAGTAATACCGAACTTATGCTATCAGAAAATACCTGGCTCAGGAAAATAATCAATTGCGTTCCCAGAAGGCCGTAGACTATCGTTAGGTTTTTTTGGGATATGCCCTCATCGATGGTACGGCGGAACAGGGTCGGCAAATACCAGGTGAATCCCATCGACACAATTATTAAAACTGAGGCAACGATCACCTTTAAATATTCTTTTTTTAAAACCGACAGGAAGTTATGTCCTACTTTTAAAACGGGGTTCCAATAAGGGACCTCGATTGGTATTTTGCTTTCAAAGTTTTCATTCGGTTCAAGCAATAATGCGACACCTTTATCACTTGTCCCCATCCATTGTTTGAAAAATAACTCACTGCTTAATGAGATTTTTCCAAAGCTTGGATCGCTTATATAAAAAAGCAATCCACTTTTATCCTTTTTAATTTTATACAATACGACATAATGTTCCTGCCTCCAAAATAAAATTACAGGCAAAGGAATGTCTGTAATTTTATCGACTGGGATTTCTAGCGATAGGGTATCAAACCCCATTTTTCCAGCCCCATCAATTAGGTCTTGAAATGAAACGCCCTGGCGTGTAACCGAGCAGTTATCTTTTAACTCCTCGACAGAATATTTTTTCCCGTAAAATTTTGCAATAATTTTTAAACAGGTAGGTCCGCAATCACGCGCATCTAGTTGATGATAATGTGGAAATCGCATTTATGCAAATTCTAATAACTCTTTAATTTTTTCCACCACGACGGCATCTCGCCTTTTCTCGTCGAAATCGAAAATACAATATTCTCCGCCTACATCAACATTCTCCACGGCGTGCTGCGAGCAGCCGCCGTTGCACACAGGAAGAAGCCTGCACGATAAGCAAGGTTTATTCTTAAATTTAGCGTCCATCCTTTTTTCCAAACTGCCGTTTTCCCAAATAATTTCACCGTTTTCATCGATAAATCCATCTCTTTTGAACGTCGTGAAATCACGGGCGGTGCATTTAAACACGTCACCATTATAATTTACTACTGCGCTGTTTTTTTTATCTGCATAACATGGCTCTTTTACGTTATTCATGGAGTGGTTGCTGAAAACCATGAATCCTGCATTTCTAAAAACATCAAATTGTTTTTGAAAATATTCATCATCTGTGCCATTAGTGTCTTGCCAAACACGGTGGAAATCTATACCAATATATTGCATATCGTCTGGCCCTAAAACTAAAAGGTCGTTAATGATCTTATGTGCGTTTTTTATATTAACAGATGTAAAATTGATACGCAATCTAACTGTAATTTTGTTTCTAACTAACAAAACGACATTTTCGATTATTTTATCGTAGGATCCTCGCGTGGCAGAAACATATCGAACTAAGTCATGTTCAGGTCCATAGCCGTCCAACGTGATCTGTAAACTTGTCACCCGGTTTTCCTTGAAACTATCGATCATGGCCTGAGTGATCAAAAAACCGTTGGTGGTAAAACTAATGCCGTAGTCAATTCTTTTGTTAATAATTAGGGAATTGAAATGCTGGATAATAGGCAATACGATGTCATCATAATAAAGCAAGGGTTCGCCACCAAACCATGCGAGTACAAATGCCTTCAAGCGCGGTTTAGTGTCGATAGTATTAGTCAAAAAGGTATTGATGCGTTCGCTGATCTCTTCATTCATCCTCGATGCCTTAATGTGGGTTTCGTAACAATACCAGCATTTAAAATTACAATTCATCGTTGGGTTAATAGTTAAATGATAAGTGTCGTCTCCATTATCAACCGCTCTGCTAATATCTTTTATAATTTGAACCTCGTCCAAATCATTTTCGACTAAAAATTGTTTTTCGCAAAGTGCTTCAAAAAAACTTGGGTGTATGTCAACCAACTCATCAACACCTTCTGCTTTTGCTGCTTGTAGCAAATCCTTTAACATTGGATCAAGCACCACCGCATTATTTGATAAGGTATTATAAAGGACGTAATTGTCGTCGATAAAAACAATAGAATTAAATTGTGAATATTTCATTTTAAATATTTTAATTGGTTAGGGTTTAAAAGACAAATCTCAATAATTGCGCTGATGTGATGTTTTCAAGATTCCAATATTTGAAAATAACAAGTGTTCTTTTATTGTAACTGTCTCTATTTTAAGGAGTATCATAACGATATCGGTGATTATTTGTCGGCCTGTGTAAAATGCCTTTGAAATAGCGATTGACCAAAAGAAGGCACAGCTTGATGGATGTTAATTAGCCTTTTTTTCAAGAGAAAATATTTTAGGACGATAATAATGAAAAGATAGGAAAGACATAATAATCTCAGCGAAATCTTTATGACCTTTCCTATCTGTATTTAGTTTTGTGTTGTGCCGCAGCCCGCTGAAAAATTCAGGGCACCGCCACAGCCGGCATAATTATTAGTGACTCCACATCCTTGTACACAATTGCCACCACTACAATTGTTGGATTCCTCCCCACCTATGATGAGGGAATTTTGTACTGCACTAATGATACTGAAGCCACCTTTCAATGTACCATCATCGTTTTGTTGCAGTAGTTTCGCTAACTCGCTTAACTTTTTTGCGTTCATTTAAATAATTTTTTAATATTATAGTTAATGATTTATATACTCCGCAGCCACTATCATTGTTATGATGCCGCCGCAACTGGCTGCATTATTTGCGCACAGCCAGCAACACCGTAAACAATGATTTTGGACTTTAGAATGTTTTCACACCGCAACCGGGAACAGAGTTTACCGTACCACCACAGCCGGCTACATTATTTTGCGCGCAGCCCGCAACGCAATTGCCACCGTCACAATTGTTGGCTTCTTCACCGCCGATAATTAAATTGTTTTGTACGGCATTGATAATAGTGAACCCTCCGGCAAGAGTTCCATCACTGTTTTCCTGAATTAACTTGGCAAAATCTGCCAGGGATTTTTTGTGCTTTTCCATTTTTAAATTTTAAGTCTAGGATGAATAATTGTTTTTTTACGTTGAATCGATCAGAACTTATAAAAGCTCTAAAAATAATTAGGGCTTTTTTAGTTGAAGCTTTTGCCACAGCCTGGAGAAGTATTGACCGTACCGCCGCATCCAGGCACACTGTTATTGGCGCATCCGGCTACGCAATTGCCACCGGCACAATTGTTGGCCTCCTCTCCGCCGATAATCAGGGAATTTTGTACAGCATTAATAACAGTAAAGCCGCCGGCCAGCGTCCCATCGTTGTTTTCCTGGATCATTTTTGCGAAATCGGCCAATGATTTTCTTTCTTTTTTCATTTTTTTTTTAATATTAAGTTTGAATTTAGTGAATTCTTATTTTGCAAGTAACCTTACCTTTCACTGATCAACCTTTTAAAAAAATCGAGACTAAAATCATCACCTATCAAGTTTTTAAGTTAAAGCACTTTTAACCTAAAGAACATTTCCTTAACGGGATTAATAATCCATACAACGACATCGCATTATTTTAAGTTAATAAAACATGCAAAAATGCTATTGGAAAGAAAAATAAACTAAAACGAAGGGAAACATTGCAATAAGTTTAGGTAACAATTTTTAAAAGCACTCGCTTTTAAACTACTGCGTTAAAGTTAAATTCAATTTTTTAAAAAAGCTAATAATTTTTTATTTTTAATTTAAACATGTGAAACATTTTTGTGACAAATAAAAATTGAAATCGAAACATCTTTTGTTTAAAGCAAATTCCGATTTTCATCTGCGAAAAAGCAGGTGTTTTACGAGGTACGAGTATTACATTTGCATTTGCAGCGAGGTTGGCGGCGAATGAATTTAGTGTGGTAACACGGTAATGAGCCATCTGCCACAGTTTGCATATTCTACGATTTGCTTTCGTGCTTTTCCTTTAGTTCAGTGTACAGCAATCGAAGACTGGTTATCTTGCTCCAACTCCATTTGATATTGAACACTTAGTAAGTGTAATTCGACAGGTTATAAATACTAAATAAAATTTAAACTTCTCGTTCACTTTTCAAATAACAAATAAAAGGCTGGATTTTGAAATATCCAGCCTTTTATTTATCATTCTCAAATACTTTATTTCTTTTTTTGACCAGGCAATCCCACCCTTTGAATGGTTTGTGTCGCTTCTTCTAATTTTTTGACAAAAAAAGGATCATTAGCATGACTTTTAACGTTATCGCTAACCATCCCCGGCCCAAAACCTTTTATAGTTTTTAATTTTTTTTCTACTGTAGGCATACTTACTCCTTTCATATCGTAATATCCAAATATAATTAATTACTTCTGTTTTACCAAAAACGCCTCGTAATTGATGGCGTTGGGCTTAAACACGTGCCAAGCATCATCTTTTAATCCATACACATCAAAATCCTTGCTAATTTCCTCCCACAAACCCGCTATCCCCATTTGATATAGTCTTGTACGTGCAGTTGTGCTACCTTTTGCATAAATATAATGGTGGCCATAGTGATTGCAAAACTCGACAATTGTATTTGCCACTGTAGCCAAAACTATGTCCCTGTCTTCGTTATTACTAACTACAACATCATTTGTTTCTCCTGAATATGGGTCTTGATCGCCAAACCCTAAATTATAAATTGGCGGTTCCGAATTAGGGATTTTTGTAAACATGACAATTTTTTTAATCCGTCCTTTTGGGCCGTCACTATAAAATTCATAGTCTTGAAAGTCATTACTGTTAATGTATGGATAGCGTTCTAAATTCATGTTTTCACATTCAGGAATTAATCAATTTCAAAAATAATAATTACTTAGCTTGCTTCTTTGAAACTGTAGCTTTGCTCTTTAATTTTTTAAGCTTATCATTCGCCAACTTGCTTTCCTCGGCGGCCTGTTTTGCTTCAAATGCTGCCTCTGACATGGTTTGTTGCTCATTAATATTAGACTTTGCCTTTTTAATAAAAAAGTCGGTGTTAGCCGTATAAGCGCTATCTATATACTTTGCTACTTCGGGATAAAAGCCCCGCAGGATAAGGAATTTATTTGTTTCATCAGCCCTGTGGCTGTTTTCAATCCACAAATTTATCGAGATGGCAAGCATAAGGGCAGTGGCAAGCCCTAATCCTAAAATTGTCCTGATAACGAATTTTGCTTTAGCATCAAACTGAACATTATACTTAACGGGTATCTCTTTAGGTATAGCATTAATCTTTTCATCAAATCCATTCAGTTGTTTTTCAAAATGTTCTAATTGTTGGGTGTTTTCCAGCGTCCGCATTTCGGCTGTCTCATTTACCTTAGTTTCTACTTCTTTTACTTTAGACGGCAGGGCAGCTAAATCGAGTTCCTCAATTTTAGACTGTCTTTTTTCAAGGTCTGTAACCTTTTTAGCCATGCTATCTATGATCTCCTGCTGCATGTTATTTTCTTCGTGTGTTTCCATGTCTTTACTAATTTTTGTTCATTAATCTTTTTACTTACTACCTGCTAATGCCTTGGCTTTGGTCGTTATCCTGACCTTTTCTTTTTTTCCTGCGGTACGGATCAGGCTCAGGTTCCGGAGTAATGATTGGAATGCGACCAAACAAATCAATCACGGACTGGCCGGACTGTTCTTTAATTGGCTCCTTGTTTATTACTTCCCTAAGCTGCTGAGCTAATGTTGGGCGTTGCTCTTCGGCCTGTTTCTGCCGCGCCTGCTGTTCGATCTGCTTGCTTAACCTGCCATAGCTCAAACTACGGTCAATCTCTGACCCTTTAAACTTATAACGTCCCTTACTGAAACTGATACCCTGTTTTTCTAATGTGCTGCTTTTGTATTTGAATTGCATACCGATACCTTGTTTAGCCAGTTCATGTTTAAGTTCAACCATATTGCGCACTTTTTTACTTACTGCTTTTATCGTGTCGTGCAACTCATATTTCAATTTGTCTATGCCTTTTAATTGCAGACGGTTGACCTTTTCCTTGTCCTGTCCGATGTGCATCCCGTGTTTTAAAGTAAGCTCTTTGCTCACCTTTATATTTTTCAGGTGCTGGAAATTATCAGGAATGGTTTTGCCTGCGTTATCGACCCGGTTATAGACGATATGGACGTGGGGGTGCGCCCGGTCTTTATGCTTAACGATTAGTAACTGCGTGTCCTGTATTTTCATTTTTTGCAGGTACTCTTTAGCAATACTGACCATTTTTTCATCGTTCAGTCTTTCCTTATCCCGTGGGCTCCAACTTAACGAGATATGCCCTACGGCCTGACCTAAGCTGGGGTTCAACTTTCGCTGCATGTTAAAGTCGGCAATGGTGTGCGCTACCTTGTCGGTTCGCACTCCATCAGCATAAAGTATAGCCGCCTCTTTTTTCAGGACGTTATACTCGATACAGCCGCCAAAACTTTTGCCTGGTTTAGGTATCTTGCCGATCATCGCTGTTAAAATATTTTAATGCCTGGTCTATTTCGGTTATAACCCCATCGCATTTACGGGCAACTGTTATAAGGCCATCCCGATGCGCCAATTTGGTCAACTGGTTTAGGTTGTTTGCCAAACCTACAAGCATCCGCATGATCTGTAAATCCTCCGGCTTTAACCGGGCGATGACTCTTGCGGCTTTAGCTGCCGCCCTGAACCAATCGCTGATTTTCATACCCGCTTCTTTGGTTCTTGCAGCTATCATAAAATGCTCTGTCGCTGTAAGCCTGACCTTGATTTGTATCTCCCGTCTGACTTTAATTTTTGGCCTGCCTCCCTTATGTTTCGGCTTAGCTGTAACAGGCATTGCCGTTGTTTTTACTCCTAATTCCATACGCTATAATCTGTCTTTATCAAGCCTATTTTCTGTCTCTTCCTTTTTGCAACCAACGGGCGAAAAAAGCAAGTTTGCCGTTCAGCCGTAGGCTGCAACGGAGTTTTTGGGTACCAAAAACACAAACTTGCTTCTTATCGGCAAATGAGTTTGGTTAACGGCCTCCGGCCGGTATAGACAACTATACAGCTATACCGCAAGCGGTATGCTGCCATAGCTGATAAGCCCTAAACGGGCTTATGTTTGCATACATTCAGGCCAGTAAATAAGGCTGCCCTTTGCCGGGTGAAAAGATGGCTGATAACGGATATAGCCATACTCGTGCAGTTCCCTGATGCACTTGTGATAAGTGGCAATAGATGCGATTTTTGAAAACGTCATTACGGTTTTACGAGTGATAGTAAACGGGCTAATAAAGCCATCCCGCTGCCAAAAAATAAATAAAGTAGTGAACAGGCTAACGTGCGTTGCTAATACCCGATTATCCGTTCCCATGCGCCTGATAAAGTCGCTATAGCCAGTTAATTCTTTCGAGATAATCATTGTCCGTTCTCCTCCAAAATCTTGTTGATGTCCTCTAATTTGTAATATATGATGCTACCCATTTTGGTAAAGCGCAGGGTGCCGTTAATGCGCAGGTTCTGTAAGGTGCCTGGAGATATATTTAGCATTTTTCTAACCTCGCTGCTTTTGAGCCATTTCTTCGGCTGGCCCTGTCCCGGCTGAACAATTTGTTTGATCTCATTTAATAAATTTTCCAGTCTTCTTAAATCTTCTTTCGTGACTAATTCCACATTCATCTGTAATCCTCCTTTTAATCTTTGATGGTTTGTTGCATAGCATTGAGTACCTCACTTTTTTTGAAGTACACCCTTTTGTGCAGGCGCAAAAAGGGTAAGCCTTTTTTCATCCAGTCGGTGAGCGTTACCAATGACACGCCGAGTTCGGCGGCAAGCTCCTGCTTGGATAAAAGTTTTTCTGAATTAGGCGACTGGCTGCCGCCTGTTTTAAAATGTTCCTGAAGTTCTGCCCTGACCGCCTTTCGCATACAGTCGATCAGGGCTTCGGTGCTGATAATTTCCATAGCCTTTGATTTTGAATCAAAAGAATGGCAAAAACGCTATTTTTCGTTACCACGCAGAAACGCATGGTTAAATTGGAGTGGTTTGAGTTAAATTAAATCACTAAGCAAATAACTCATAATCAATAAAATGCTTATTGGTAACATGCAGCTGGCTATGGTAAAACTAAAAGGTAACTCAACTGCGTTTTTTGACCTCAACGATTTGAAAAAGTTGTGACTTAGCCGGAATGCGCGCTGATCTGCGGCTCGGTTCATTGGGGTTGGCGGGAAAATAGCGGCGTATGGTATCAAATTTAATCTCTTTATTACCTTGCCGAAAATGCTTGCAGATCATCTTCACCCATACGGTTTGGGTTTGGGAAAATACCAGTTCCCTATCGTCATTTTCCAACTTCTGCAATTTTAGGAATAAGTCACAAACTGTAAGTACTTGTCCATCCTGAATATTAATAAAGTCTTCGGTATCTAACTTTCTTGCGGCTTTAAGTTCTTCTTTGAGTTCTGCCAGTTGTTCTTTCAGGCTTCTGATTTCACCCTCCTTGTCCGCAATTATTTCGTCTTTGGTTCTGCCTGTGTCCCATTGGTCAATAGTCTTAAGATACCCTAAAAAGCTTTTTAAATGCTGTTTATTTCTGAACTCCATTGCATGCCTGGACGTATAGCGGTTTTTTACTTTTAGTTCAGCAGTGGTATCGTCAATGATTTCCCAAACGTGGGTAAAAAATTCTTTTTCTTCGGCATCAGGATAAAGCTTTAGGAAATTATCAAGGTGATATTGATAAAAAGCAGGAAATTGTGTTTCCTGCTTATCATATAGCCTGTATAAAAAATGATTGTCTTCGTTCTCCTTAGGCCAAAACAAAGGGCGGCCTATATCATTGGTGTCTTGGGAAAAATCAGACCAATGACGGTGTTTAAAATATTGTGCTCTCATAAACTTGTTTCTTAGGTAGATAACAAATTTACAATAAAGCTTTGTTTTAAAATGGTTCTTAAAAGCCATCAGGTTTAAAGCCAATCGTCTTTCTTTCCTGTGGCTCTTGCTTTTTGTCTATTAATTCATCAAGATACCTAAATACGACCTCCATATTTTTATCCTGATTGTCCAGTTTGGTTTTGATCTTTTCTATCTCTAACCGCAATTCCGTATTGTCGATGAACATTTGACGAATGCGTGTAAATATTCTCATGACCTGAATATTAACCTGTATCGCCTGTTTGCTATTTAACACACTTGATAACATTAATACTCCGTGCTCTGAAAAAACATAAGGCAATTTTCTTCTGCCACCTCGGTTTGATGTCGCAAATTGCGACATCAAACTTGCAAATTCATTTTCGTCAAGCCTAAACATAAAATCATCGGGGAAACGATCAATGTTTCTCGCAACCTGTTCATTTAACCGTCTTGTTTCTACGCCGTATAATTCAGCTAAATCGCTATCTAACATAACTTTTTGACCCCGGATATAGTAAATCTTATTCATGATGACTTCATCGGGTATGAATTGGCTTTCCATAATTTATGATTATTTTAAGATGTAAGGTGTAATCTCTAAGGTCACAAAATGTGACCTTAGAGATTTAAACTAAATTCCTGCGTATTTCTGTTTAAGAGCAGCCATATCATGGCTAACCTTTAAATCCAATATTTTAGCATAATGCTGTGTTGTCTTAATATTGGTATGGCCTAACATTTTACTGACTGTTTCAATCGGCACATTGTTGGATAAAGTAACTGTCGTTGCGAAGGTGTGCCTTGCCAAATGAAATGTTAAATGTTTTACTATATCGGATAAATCAGCTATTTCTTTTAAGTAGGCATTCATTTTTTGATTGCTCAATACGGGCAATAGCAAGCCCTTATTTTCACACTGAGGGTGGTCCTGGTAGCGGTTCAATATAGTTAAGGCCACTGGTAAAAGCGGTATTCTCGAAGATGTGTCTGTTTTCTGCCTACTGGTAAATATCCATTGCTCCCCATCCATACCTATACCTATCTCATTTCTCTTCAGTTTTTTAACATCGGCATAGGATAGCCCGGTATAACAGCTAAAAACAAAAATATCCCTTACCTGCTGTAAACGTTCAACACTTAACTTTTTGTTGTTTGTTATAGCATCCAGTTCCTGTTGCGTCAAAAAGGTGCGTTCTTTGGCCTTTGCGCTTGACTTATAGTTGATAAAAGGGTTTTGTTTTAGCCAGCCATTAGCAAGACAATGATTGACGATCTTTTTCAAGTGCTTGATATATTTGGCTGCGGATACCCCGCTGATCTTACACTCGGCTTTCAAATAAAACTCAAAGCCTGTAATAAAAGCATGGTTTAATTGACTAATTTCAATATCGGTTTTGCCATATTCATTTTGAAGATAACCTATAAGGTGTTTTTCAGAGGTGTTATATCCCTTTAAAGTATTCGCCTCAAACCCGTTGCCGATTAACGCTTTTATTTGGGTATTATGTTCGGTAAACAATTGCATCAGGTAACGGCTCTTTTGTGTTTTACCTGCGAACTGGTTCAGCAAACTTTCAGTTGTTATAGTTTGGTTTGCATCAATCAACACCTGGTGCGCATCCCTTACCTTGCTCTGTAGGCTGTCCAAATAATTGTTAAGAGATTTGACTTCTTCTTTTGTACCAATGACACGCCCTGAGTGATTGTTCCATTTGGTGGGTTCACATTCACGTCCGGCAGACATATCCGCACGTTTGCCATTAACAGTAATGCGCATGTAGATGGGCATTGCACCCCCTTTGTAGTTTTTTTGCTTTCTGATGTAAAAAAGCAGGTGGAAATTACTTTTCATAATTACAAGCTTAAAAGTGAAACAAAAGTAAGTCTGCAATCTGCTTTTATCAAGATGTTCATTTATTGAACAAGTTGACAATCAATTAATTATAAGCAATTCGGTGCGTAGTGTTTGACCATTGGCCTACGCACCGAATTACGCTCATTTTTGTTGCGATTTGGTGCATAATATGGTGTTTTGATGCCAACAAAAAAGCCTGCAAATGGTTGATTTGCAGGCTTTTAGCATCTTTTGGTATTGTTTTTCGTAGCGGTAACGGGAGTTACTTTGAACACATTGAAACTATTTTAGCTTTAATTCAGCTCATGCTTAAAGCGGAAAATTATTAGTTTAATTTGATTTCAGAATTACCCCATTAAATCATGTTTGTTCTATAATAGGCGTTTTACAAACGCCCAGAATGTCGCATTAATTTTCATGACTATTATTTAAGCGTCAATTTATGACTGGCGTCACACCATGCAATAATTCTGCCACAGGAGCATTTGAATTTTGTTCTTTTGGTTTTTTAAAAGTAAACAACCACCATATTTTATATCGCATGCAAAAGTTATAAAATAGCATAGGTATAAATATTCCGGCTGACCAAACACAAACTATTAATACCGGAACATAAAAAATTTTCAAAACATTTACTAAAATTACCCTTACCAGCGTCATCACTATTATCTGCATGCAATAAATGTAGAGTGAATGAAACCCGATAATTCTCAAAAACCTTAAAACATTGTACTTTTGAAGTAAAAATGAAAAATTCATTGATATAGTACAACCAACTAATGCCTCTAATAAAAAAAAGAATGGCATTTTATGTTCTACAAAGTTTATCCCATCCGAACCGCCGCGAAGATTGAATTCGGTGAAACGGCGTTGCAATAGTATAAAAATGATTAACAACGGGAAGAATATTTTAAATGAGGCAAAGCTTTTAGCACTTTTTTCATTTAAAACCATATTTGAGATTGCATCCCCTATTGAAAAAAACAGGTAAAATTCACAAATATCTGTTAAGGAGCCCGCATTTAAATCGTTGCCACGGATATAGGCAGAAATTAAATAGAGGACTGAACCAATTAAAAGTTGTTGCCATGGTTTCACTTTTAAATATGCTTTAAAAAATGCATAGATAACCCCTATAAAAAACAAAGCATTTAAATACCAGAAATGTCCCGTTTTACGCGCGTCAATTATTAAATCTAAGTAGTTCATAGACGTGATATTATTGTTTGAATACCTCGATGTAATTAACTGAAGTGAGATTTCAATAAATCCCCATATTAATAAGGGATATAAAACAGTATTGGCTCTGTAGGAAATGTATCCATTTAATCCTTTTCTTTTCAAACCGCCTGCAATAAAAATTCCTGAAATAATAAAAAAAAGAGGCATTCTGAAACCATAAAGGAATACACTCATATAATTGATCATAGGATAAGAACTCATAGCCAGCCCATGATTCTGCAAAAGTACGAGGCAATGGCCAAAGCCAACAAGGACAATACTTATTCCTTTGTCCGAATCAATCCACACCCATCGTTTTTCTCTTAATATAGATTTTGTATTAAAAATTGTCATTTTTGTTAATTATTTAAACAAAAATTTTAATATTAAATTGCCGTTTAGACTTTTTCATTTTTTTAAGTGATATACTTTAAGTTAAATTGGATGTAAAATATTGATAAGCTTTGGAAGCAAAATATCATTGCCTTTAGCGAATATTTAAATAATTAACTGGTTTACATAAAAATGATTCTAAAAATAACTACAGTAAGTTAATTTGATGGTTATTGCTTTTTAATCCAAAATACTTCAGTTGGAAACGTTATTTAAAAAACCTAAGTCAAAATTCTTAGATATCAATCCTTTGGCATAAGGGTGTTTTTTTAACTTTTCTCTGTACAAAGGAAGAATCTGACTAGATATAATGTATACGCTCACTTGTTTCTTAAAATATGGATAGATTTTTTTCAAGCCAGCTAAAAACTCCCATCCGTCCATTTTCGGCATATTTACATCCACAAAAATAAAGTCGGGCATAACATCGGCTTTATTTTTATTTTCAGACAAATAATCTAAAGCAATGTTTCCGTCCGTATAATGCTTCAATTCATTGAAAGTACTCGAATTTTCGAATAACGTATCAGCGAGCGTATGATAGTCAGGATCATCATCAATAATTAATGATTTATAAAGTTTCGCCTCGTTAAGCAACTGATTTAATTGTATTTTAATATTTAAATCGTGCTTAGAAATCAGCTCTTTAAAACATTCCTGGCAAAAACGATCATTACTTAAATTCTCACATAACAAAACTTCAACTACTAGACAAGTATCAGCGTAAAAAATCGAACTCTTACATTTTGTATTAAAACAATAGTATTTGATTTTATCATTATTCTTCACCATATCTATACCGAGCCCTTCAAAAAGCTACGAAAACAAAATAAATTTTTATTCCCGTTTAATTAAACAATTAATTTGTATGATATGTTTTAAAATAAAAGTTTATATACAACTAACTTGATTGTGTATAGTTATTTAACCGGAAGAATTGCTTTCAAAATAGAAGAAGGTAAATTTCATGCATCAAAATACTATGCTAAGAAATTTCAACGGGAAAACCGAACAGGTTTAATTAATAATGTTGAACCATACCTTTTTAATGCATATTAAACGATATTTGTAATGAAATTTAAAAGCCACACAATAGCTTTATAGAAATAAAAAGATTTATGAGTTTATGATAAAGGCATTTGGACGAGCCGCTTTCATTACATTAATCTTAATAATTTTGGCTGCCGCCCTGTGGTACTTTACTATCATCACCATAATTATATTAATACTGGGGTGGTTATCCTTAATGTTTTATACGGACCCACCTGAAAATTGGGATTGAGTTGTTATAAAATTACTCCGTTCAGGAAACGGACAGCGGTAAATTCGGAGACAACTTTGCTTTGTCTTCTTACAGGGTTTTAGTCGATTTCTACAAACTAATGAATGTTTAGCTGCTTGTTAGTTCCTAACGCTTTATTTCTAGGCTAAGAGAGGTAAAGGCCCCTAGCTAGGCAGCTTTTCCCGATGTTCTGTTTGAAGCAAAGTACCTCCCCCTTTAATTCGATCTTTTCCTCGCCATCAGGGCATCAATATGTCGAATCCATGATTGGGCTTGACAGTTGCAAAGAATAGCCTGTTTAAAAATGCTGTTGTTGCCCTTAACCACATCGTAGAGACCCTTTTTACGTTGCTGATCGCAAATATAAGCGCCTAAATAAAAACATCTTGCTAAATTTAAATTTGATTTAAATTAATTTCTTCTAGAGAAATATATTTACCAAATTAGAAAACTTATCCTTTTTATATCTGTTCTTGATAAACATTGTAATAAATAAACTACAGGATGTTTTGCTTATAGTGATTTGGAATTTTTAAATTAAAGTGATTACAAAATGAATACCTCACAAAGTAACTGCATGGGTTACGACATATTCAGCGGCAATATAAATAACCTGCCCGCGCTACCCAAAATTATGATTAATACCATTAATCAATATTCGTTTTGTATAGCTGAAGAAGATGAAGGTTTTAAGCACGCATTACAGAATTCAGATGTCTTATTACCTGATGGAATAGGAATTGTTTTAGCGGTTAAGGTAATAACCGGACAAGCGATAAAAAAAATAACCGGGGCAGATATGCATCTGCATCTATTGGTAAAATTGAATAAAGATAAAGGGAAATGTTTTTACCTGGGCTCATCTGAAAATACATTAAACAAAATTAAGCAACGGCTGCTATTGGATTTCCCTAATATCACCTGCGGCTTTTTCTCGCCCCCTTTCAAAAGAACTTTCTCGGATGACGAAAATGGGGAAATGGTTCAAAAAATTAATGCCTTTAAGCCTGATGTACTGTTTATAGGTATGACTGCCCCCAAACAAGAAAAATGGGCAAACGAACAAAAAAGTAAAATTGACACGAAACTGATCTGTTCAATTGGCGCCGTCTTCGACTTTTATGCCGAAACAGTTAAGCGACCGTCGGATTTTTGGATAAATCTTCGCCTTGAATGGTTTATCCGTCTATGTAAAGAACCCCAAAGAATGTGGAAAAGGTATCTGTACTATGGCCCCATTTTCGCTTATGTATTATTGAAAGAAAAAATAGGTGCCGACTTGGCGCACCCCCATTCGCTTGCCTATACAAAGCAGCATAAATAACAGAATCATACGAAAAATCATTATCAATTAAATGAAATACTTTTAGCACAATAAAACATATAAATCACAACAAATCATGCACTCCAAATATCAAAATATTTACAAAACATTTTTCGCTTTTTCCGATCTGTTCGCGTTGAATATTATCAATCTTGCCTTACTTTTTTATGCAGATAAATTTACGCAGGGTTATTACGTATATACATTATTCTGCATATTCACCAATATTGTGTGGATGATATGTTCATATAGTACTGCTATGTATGTTACCAACCGGCTGCTAAACTTTAAACAATTGATTAAAAGAACATTAATTTCATTTATTCTTTACAATTTTTTTCTGTTCCTTTTTGCTCAGTTGACATCAGAGACAATGAACCTGTCTTTTATCTTTTATGATCTCTCCGGATTTGCCATATTTTTATTATTCAGCAGGTTATCCTATATTTTATTACTAACTTATTTGTACAGGACAGAAGAATACAAGAAAAAAATTGCTTTTATAGGCTGTAATGAAAACGTTAAGGCGCTTATTGATTATTTCAGGACGAACAAAAGTTCGACGCTTATAGCCGGAATTTTTGACGATGAAAAACAGCCAGGCTTCCCGGAAATACCTTTGCTCGGAGGCATAAATGATTGTATTAATTATGCAAAAGAAAATAAAGTAACAGACATTTATGTAACCTTGTCACCAAAATTGCATCCCATTTTATATAGCCTTGCTGAAACTGCTGAAAAATCGTTTATTAGGTTTAAATTCGTTCCAGATCTGAGTGAATTTATGAGCAATAAGTGCCATATTGATTTTATTGAAGATACGGCTGTAATATCACTACGGCAAGAACCGCTTCAGGACCTGTCTGCACAAATAAAGAAGAGGATATTTGATATTGGTGTTTCGGGTATTATAGTACTGTTCATTCTTTTGTGGTTAATACCTATACTTGCAATTTTAATAAAAATCGACTCCAAGGGCCCTGTTTTTTTTACCCAGATAAGGTCAGGCAAAAATAATGTTCCGTTCAGGGTTATCAAACTCAGGACACTGAAGGAAAATCCAGATTCGGACAGGTTACAGGTAACCCGCAATGATTCAAGGATTACAAGGCTCGGGCGTTTTTTAAGGAAAACAAATTTAGATGAACTGCCTCAATTTTTTAATGTCCTTTTTGGGGACATGTCAGTTGTAGGGGCCCGTCCTCATATGTTAAAGCATACTGAGGAATATTCTATGATCTATGATGATTATATGCTTCGCCATTTCACAAAACCAGGGATTACCGGATGGGCACAGGTAAATGGCTACCGGGGTGAAATTAAAGAACTTCAGGAATTAAAAAAACGAGTTGAACACGATATCTGGTATATGGAGAACTGGAATTTAGGGCTTGATTTAAAGATTGTATTCCTGACAATTTTCAAAACAATCAAAGGCGACGACCATGCATTTTGATACTTTATAAAAGTGTTTTAATGAAAATCAAATTACTGCATTCAAATAACCTTAACGTTAAAAATGCCGGTCAATAGATGAGTTTTGCAATAGTTGAATTATTATTCAATCTTTTTAAAGAGAGTTTGTATTCGAGACTGTTAAAAGAATAAATAGCAACCCCTAAATCGTAAATATTAGGTTTATATCTCAGGGACAAGTTAACGACGTTTGTTTCCCAATCGTATATAAAATCTCCTGTTTTTCTGCCGGGCTGCCCATAATCGTCTATAAAATCACGTAAAATTTCATATCCGTCTTCTCTCTTAAAAAAGAGATAAATATTAACAATTTTATTTTTATAGGTACGGATCCCAACCAAATCTAAAAACAAGCTGTCGCCCCATTTTAATATATCTTCGTCCTTATATTCAAATTTAAAACAACTATCAGCATCCGGAATTGTATCACCATCAAGGAAAGCCAATTTATAGGCTGGTATAAGATCTGCATCTGCGCCTAAGGTAATTTCTTTAAATCCCTTACATAGTTGCAGGTATTCAAGAGATCCTTGCTTTACTTGTTGAGAGAAGCCTAAAGAGGAAATTCCTGTAAATAATGATATTAAGAAAAAATTTCCAAAATGTTTTCTTAAGTAAGGAAGGTGCTTCATAAACGGGATAATAAAAACCTTCATGCGGAAATTTTGCAGATGAATTAGCCTGCAATATAATTTCCTTTAGATTAATTAACACAATCAATTAATCTTATTAATTAATTAAAATACAATTTAATTAATTATATGTTTTCAAATTGTCTATAAAAGATAATTTAATCTTAAACAAAAGAACCAGTAAGCATTCTTTATTATTCTCATTATACCTATATAAATTTTACAACCAGGTATTTCAATTACAGAATACCTGCGGGAATTGAGGGCGCAAAAACGAGGAATAATTAAGAAAGAGAATAGCAAATAAGCGAGTCGGGATAATTAGAGCCAGGAATCAGGATAAAAGGGTAAAATCAACTCATTTACGATAATCAAACTTTTGTTTTGATGATCACCCGATTAGTCTTAAAAAATATTTTAGCTGAAGCACATAGCCCCAGTCAGACGTTCATCAGCTGAATAAAAGTGATTTTGAAAATATTTATCATCAATTTCAAAACAATTAGTTGAAAATCAAATTAATAGAATTGAAAGTAACGAGCTGACTTAGATAAATCAACAAATTAATTATAGATACAGAACCCCAATGAAAAAAATTGCCTTAATTACAGGAATTACCGGTCAGGATGGGGCTTATTTGGCCGAATTACTTTTATCCAAAGGTTATATAGTTCACGGCATTAAAAGAAGAAGTTCTTTGTTTAATACGGATCGGATCGATCACTTATACCAAGACCCGCATGAATCTGACTTGAATTTTGTTTTACATTATGGCGACTTGTCTGACTCAACAAATCTGATAAGGATCATACAACAAACACAGCCTGATGAGATTTATAATTTAGGCGCCATGTCTCATGTAAAGGTGAGTTTTGACACCCCTGAGTATACAGCTAATGTCGACGGAATTGGGACATTAAGAATATTGGAAGCTGTAAGAATTTTAGACTTAACAAAAAAAACTAAAATATATCAGGCTTCAACCTCAGAGTTATATGGTTTAGTGCAAGCAATCCCTCAAACTGAAACTACTCCTTTTTATCCGCGTTCACCATACGCAGTCGCCAAAATTTATGCTTATTGGATAACTGTAAACTATAGGGAATCCTACAACATGTTTGCATGCAATGGTATATTGTTTAACCATGAAAGTCCGCTGCGGGGCGAAACTTTTGTAACACGCAAAATCACAAGGGGGGTAGCTAAAATTGCAATGGGGCTTCAAGACAAACTTTACCTGGGAAACCTGGATGCGCAAAGAGACTGGGGACATGCCAAAGACTATGTGGAGGCCATGTATTTGATATTGCAGCAGGAAAAGCCTGAAGACTTTGTTATTGCTACAGGTATCACTACAACCGTCAGAGAATTTATAAAATTAGCTTTCAAAGTATTGGGAATTACCGTTAAATTTAAAGGTACAGGTGTTGCCGAAAGGGGATATATAACAGAATGCAGCAACCCTGATTATTTATTGGAATATGGAAAAGAAATTGTTTGTGTTGATGCCAAATATTTCAGACCGACTGAGGTTGATCTCCTAATAGGAGATCCTGCTAAATGTCATCAAAAATTAGGATGGAAACCTAAATACGATTTAAAAAGTTTAATAAATGAAATGGTAAATGCCGATGTTGAATTATTTAACAAGGAAAAGATTTTAAAAGATTCAGGTTACTTAATTAAAAATCAGTTCGAGTAGTATATGTGTTTAGCAATATAAAAAAATCATCTATTAAAAAACCATTCACAGATAATATTAAGTACAATGTTAACTACAACAACCTGCTGTGATGACAGCCATCAGATGATGAATGACTTTAACGATACTGTTGTTCCATATTCTAAAAAGAAGACATTATTCGGCCTTTTTGAGGAACAGGTTTTAAGGTTTCCTGACGCAATCGCAATTCGAAAGGATAAAAAAGCCATAACTTATAATGAGTTGAATAAATTATCAAACCGTTTGGCTTATTTTCTTATTAATAGCGGCATCCTCCCTGAAGATAATATTGGTTTGCTTGTATCCAGGGATTTTGACATGATCATAGGCATGCTGGCAATATTGAAGGCGGGAGGTGCTTATGTTCCAATTGACCCGCAATATCCTGTTGATAGACAGGTGTATATCTTCAATCAATCTTCATTGAAAATAGTACTTGCGAACGATGATTATCAGTTAAAAAACCTGATCGGAAAGAAAAGATTTCTAAATATTAATTTTAGTAATCCCGGCACCTTTAATGATACAAATCCCGGATTGAATATCAACAGCTCACAATTGGCCTACACAATTTACACGTCTGGATCTACAGGGCGGCCAAAAGGAGTAATGATTGAGCATCATTCTGTGGTAAATTTAATTCAATGGGTTAATGATAAATTTCAGGTCGGTAGTGACGACCGGCTATTATTTATTACTTCCATGTGTTTTGATCTTTCGGTATACGATATTTTCGGAATGTTGGCAGCCGGCGGATCCCTTGTAATTGTTGAAAATAAAGAAATTCAAGATGTAAGCATACTCCAGGATATGTTAATTAATTACAACATCACATTTTGGGATTCGGTGCCTACAACAATGGACTACCTGATTAAAAATTTGGAACAAGAACGCGAGGGTTACCGGTTCACAGGATTAAAAACAGTTTTTTTAAGCGGGGATTGGATACCAGTAGACCTGCCCACGCGTATAAAAACATTTTTCCCCCAAACGCAGGTTATTAGTCTGGGCGGTGCAACTGAAGCAACTATTTGGTCTAATTATTATCCCGTTGAGCAAATATTAAATACCTGGAAAAGCATTCCTTACGGTAAACCTATCAATAATAATTTTTTCTATATCTTGAATGAGCAGTTGCAACCTGTACCAACCGGAGTTGCCGGCGATTTGTACATCGGTGGTGTTGGTGTTGCACGTGGTTATGCCAACGACTTAGAAAAAACAAACTCATCTTTCATTCCCGATCCATTTAACAAGATGGCGGGGGAGCTTATGTACCGTACTGGTGATTTAGGAAGAATGATGCCCGATTTTAACATGGAGTTTATGGGTAGAAAAGACAACCAGGTGAAAATTAACGGATTTAGAGTTGAATTAGGAGAAATAGAAAGCGTATTAAACAGTAATGAAGCAGTCCGTAATGCTGTTGTTTTGGCGAAAAATAGTACTGAGGAAAAAAAACAACTGATAGCTTATGTTGTTCCGAATGGGAAATTTGTAAAAGAGGCCGTAATTTCTTATTTGAAAGCAAAACTCCCCGATTATATGATCCCGGCTCTGTGGATGGAACTGGATAAACTACCTTTAACTTCCAATGGTAAAATAGACAGGAATTCCTTGCCGGCTTTTGAAGAGACGTCATTATTAAATTCTTTTTTTTCAACACCCGCCATTGAAACAGAAAAAACACTGGCTACCATTTGGCAGGAGTGTATTGGCCTGGATAAAGTTGGAATTGATGATAACTTTTTTGCATTAGGCGGACATTCGCTTATGGCTGTTCAAATATTATCTAAATTTGAAAAAAAAACAGGTAAAAGTTTTGAGCTTGCAGTTCTTTTTAAATACCCAGATATACGGTCATTAGCCCGTTTTATTGATAATGATAAAAAAGAACTTATTTATCAATCTTTAGTTCCCATTAAACCATCAGGCAATAAAACACCGTTATATATCATTCATGGAGAGGGTTTAAATGTACTGAATTTTAGCAATCTGGCCATTTATATGGATAAAGAACGGCCTATTTTCGGATTGCAAGCGAAAGGCCTCAATGGCATAGATGAGCCCTTTGATAGCCTGGCTCAAATTGCCCGATCTTATCTTAATGAAATCATTCAACATAACCCATCAGGGCCTTATCTTTTAGCGGGCTATTCCTTTGGCGGCTATGTTGCTGTAGAAGTACAAAAACAAATGACTACAATGGGTAAAGCTGTAAAAATGTTAATTATGTTTGATACAGACGCGGAAAAAACAGAATATAAAGACTGGTATTACCTGCTCCCTAAAAAGGTAAAAAGAAACTTCCCCAAACTTATATCATTTTTGAACTCTTCGTTACACCGGCCGATAGCTACGTTTAAAAATCAATTTAAAAGCGATTCCCTTGATTTTTTATCTAAACATTTCTCCAAAAAGGGCTCAAAAAACTTTTATCAGCTAATAAGAAAAATAAAAGACAAACATTTGATTGCTTTCAGAAACTATTTGATGGAACCATTTGATGATAAGGTTTATTTATATAAAGCTAAAATTTGTGTGCATTATGTAGACGACACCGAATTTTTAGGGTGGAAAAAATATGCTAAGAAAGGGGTCGAAGTTTACGAAGTCCCCGGGGACCACCTGTCAATGCTTTTACCTCCAAATGTCGAGGAATTCGTATCAATATTGCAAAAGACATTAGATGAGTGTGATGAAACAGTTCAAAAAATACCCGCATGATAACGCTTGCCTTTATGTTGTTGCTTTTTGGACATAAATTATTAAAAAAAATAAAGAGAAGCCTGCGATTTGAATATATATATTATAACCAATAATGATAGTACCTGTTACGACCGAAAACATTAGGGACTGCATACCCGTTTTCTTAAAATCATACAATCAACCGCCTTGGAATTATAACTGGACGTTCGAAAAAGCAGAACAATACCTTTCAGAATATCTGGGCTGTAAGCAATTTATTGGTTTTATTTTGTATGATCAAAATCAGCCTGCCGGAGCAATATTTGCCCATAGGAAAACCTGGTGGACCAATAAACAACTGATGATAGATGAGTTTTTCATTTCGCCGGAAAAGCAAAGGATGGGTTATGGTAAAAAGCTGCTCGGATTTTGTGAACAGTATGCTATTGAAAAACAAATTGAATCGATAATTTTAATGACTAATAAGTACATGCCATCCTACAATTTTTATGATAACATAGGTTATATGACAACCGAACAATTTATTTTTATGTTTAAACCAATGCTCCGTAAATAAATTACCTGATTCAAATCTCAATTGTGTTAATCATAAATACATTTTTAACATATCGTTTTAACCTCATAAACTATGAAAGCCTGGATTAAAAGAAAATATTACAAATACAGCATGTATGGCAAGCATTTAAATATTGGCAAAAATGTTTTGCTGAACATGAAATGTAATTTTGAGGGATGGAACGTTATACAGGAAAATTGTGAACTATCCTCATCAAATATCGGCTTGGCAACTTATATATGCGCTAATTCAATAATAAGGCAAACCAATATAGGCCGGTTTTGCTCAATAGGCCGAAATCTTCAAACTGGTTTAGGGCGCCATCCTGCTGAAGTATTTGTATCAACTCATCCATCTTTTTTTTCAATAGCCAAACAAGCAGGTTTTTCATTTGTCAACAAAAATATTTTTAAAGAGAATAAATATGCAGATCCAAACCAAAAATTTGTAGTAGAAATAGGCAACGACGTTTGGATTGGTAATAATGTAACCATTATGGACGGTATAAAAATAGGTGACGGAGTAATTATTGGTGCCGGAGCGGTTGTTACTCATGATGTAATGCCATACGCCATAGTTGCAGGAATACCTGCCAAAGTTAAAAAGTATAGGTTCGCTGAAATTGAAATCGAAAAACTATTATCTATAAAATGGTGGAACTGGGACATGGAAAAAATTAAATCTCAAAGCCATCTTTTGACAGATATTAAATCATTTATCTCATTTAACTGAATAGAACTTAAACAGCGGCAGTTGGCTGATCTCTTTACTTCAGAATATTTTAGTTTCTTAAGGATTGCTATAGATAACCCATAAAGCTGCATAACTATGTAAGTGGATAGTTTATTAGCAGATACCAAACAATCTATAATCTGGGATGTTCTTTTCTAAGAATGAACGGGCAAAAAAAAGCATTAGCCTTATCTAAAATACGATGAAAAAAACATTTCCTCAACTTTATGTACTGCTTTTTATTTTGTTTATGTCCTCCTGCGGTGTTTATAGAGACAGTGAATATAAAAACGTTTCCTATTATCAAAATTTAGATCATTCCGGCTTTAAGGAAGAAGATATTAAAAATTATTCGCCTTTAAAAATTCAATCTGGTGATATATTGGGAATTAATGTAAATAGTATTAACCAAGAAGCAGCTTCGGTGTTTAATACCAGCATAAGCCGCATAAACGGGAATAATGCAGATAATACTTTAGCTAATCCTGTTTTCGGCTTCAAGGTTGGCCCTAATGGAGAAGTTCAATTACCTTTGGTTGGTGATATGAAGGTAGCCGGATTAACGACTGATGAAGTAGCAAGACAACTAACGGCTAGTCTTTTACCTTTTCTTAAAAGCCCCATTGTTAATGTCCGCCTGCTGAATTTTAAAATTTCAGTATTGGGCGATGTTTTAAAGCCCGATGTTTATACTGTTCAAAATGAACATATAAATATTAATGAGGCGCTAAGCTTAGCCGGAGATTTGAACATCACTGCAAACCGTACAAATATTTTGCTGGTCCGTGAGGAAAATGGAAAACGCCAATTCTTTTATATCGACTTGAGGAAAAAAGAATTGTTCGATTCTCCTTATTATTATTTACATAATAACGATATTTTGTATATAGACCCGGATAAAACAAAATATGATACTGTTAGCCGGAGTTACAAGAAAGCTACTTTAACACTTACCGCCCTTTCTGTGCTTGCCATAATTCTCTCTGGATTTTTAGTCTATCATCATTAGTCTATTATCATTTTTTATCCTTTATCATTAAAATTATGGTTAATAAACAATCCGGCAAGATAAATCATCGTCAATCCAAAGACGATGCCGATGTTCTAAACTTAAGAGCAATTTTGATTAAATATAGCAGCTACTGGCCGCTATTCCTGTTATCTTTTGTAATTGCTATGGCAGGGGCATTTATCTATTATAAGTACGCACAGCCCGTTTATCAGATTACGGCCTCCCTTGAGATTCAGGATAGTAATGATAAACCAACGGAAGAAAAGTCATCATTAGTTGAATTTCAGGAACTGGAAAAGGTAAACGCGCCAAAGGTAATTGAAAATGAAATAGAAATATTAAAATCCAATCAACTTATAAAAGATGTGGTAGATTATTTGCAGCTATGGGCGGATTATAAATTAAAGGGAGGGATAATTAAGAACGAAGATCTTTATGGTATAAGCCCCGTTAAATTTAATTTATATAAGGCAAACGGTTCAATTTCTTCACAAAAACTTGATGTTCAGATACTGGATACTAATACCTATTTGCTTTTTAATAAATATGGTCAAGTAAATAAATACCATTTTGGCGATACAGTTACCAATAACATAGGCTCATGGAGTATAACAGGCACCCCCGATAACAAACAATATACAGGTAGCCTAATACAAATTAATTTAACCGATCCTGAAGCAACTATTTTAGGTTATCAGAATTCCTTAAATGTAGTGGCACAAGAGAAACCTGCAACGGTTATCGACCTTTCAATTGGCGATCAAAATATTAAAAGAGGGGAAGATTTTATTAATTATCTTATTTATTTCTATAAACAAGCAGAAATCCTTGAAAAGAATAAAACAACAAAAAGTACGCTTGAATTTATTGACAACCGATTGGATTCCCTTTCAGGTCAGCTAAATCATGCTGAAAACAACATCGAAGATTATCGCAGCGGAAATGGGTTAACCGATGTTGGCGCACAGTCGCAGATTTATCTCCAGGAGGTTCAGTCAAATGGAGAAAAGTTAAATGAAATTGATATTCAGTTGAATATTATCAACAAACTGGAGTCTTACTTAAATTTACCAGGAAATAGTGATACTAATATTCCTTCTACTTTAGGTATTTCGGATCAGCGATTAGTAGGCTTGATTCAAAAATTATCTGATCTTCAACTGGAAAGAAATAAACTCCTGGCTACTTTACCAGAAAGAAACCCGGAATTTGAACCTATAAACGGCCAAATTTCAACTGTTAAACTTGCTATTAAAGAAGATATAAAAAATATTAAATCCTCTTTATTAACAACCCAGCAATCGCTGCAATCTTTTAAATCGAATTTTCAATCGTCCATTCAAAATGTTCCGGGCCAGGAACGTCAATTAGCAGGATTGGGCCGCCAGAAATCCATAAAAGAAAACCTGTATAATTATTTATTGCAGGAACGTGAACAAATTTCTTTAACTTATGCTTCGTCCTCTTCTAATGTCCGTTTAGTAGACGAGGCCCATACACTTCCATTAAAAGCGTCGAAAAAATTCATTCCATTTGTATTCGCATTTTTAATAGGCTTAGTTTTTCCGGCTGGGTTTATTTATAGTAGGGATTTAATCAAGAATAATATTACCAACCGTAAGGAAATTGAGATTGCAACCTCGATTCCTATTATAGCTGAGTTCAGTTATATAAAACTACCTTCAGATATTGTTATCGATAATAGAGATAACAAAGATAGTTTTATACTGATTGAACAATTCAGGCATTTGCGCACCCAGCTTAATTTTCTAAATCAATCAGTTTATAAAGGAAACCTTACGCTGGTTACCTCAAGCATCGCAAATGAGGGAAAGAGCTTTATTAGTAGTAACCTGGCTGTTTCCTTGGCCAATGCGGGGAAAAAGACGATCTTATTAGAGATCGATGTCTATAAGCCAAAGATTTTGGCACGGTTCAATCTTTCGCGTTCAAAGGGCTTAACTGAATACTTAAATGGGAAGTATTGTAAAGAAGAAATTATTCAAAAACCGGAGGCATATCCCAATCTGCATATTATTGGAAGCGGGGCATTTATTGATAATTTATCCGAATTATTAGAACAGGAATTATTTCTGAACTTATTGAATGAATTGAAAACGGAGTACGATCACATTTTGTTTGACATACCGCCTGCTCATTCAATTAACGACGCTTATATTATTGCTAAATTTTGCAATGTAACCTTGTATGTGGTACGCAGTAATTATACATCTAAATCCTTATTGCCGTTCATCCAAAAACTTAACGCTAATGAAAAACTTCCGAAAATGAATATAATTTTTAATGGTTTAACAGGGGGCAGGGATAGTGAAGGCTATAAGTATGAAAATTATTATCAGGGTAGATTGCCCGTTTAATGTAAGACGCGATGCTAACACTAATAAAAAATAAAATTCACACATCTTGGAATTCAGGAGGTAATGAGCGATCACTTAAAGTTAAAAAAAATATTGTCTATACTTTTTTCATTAAAGGAGGCAGTGTCTTGATTAGTTTAATGCTGGTTCCATTGACTATTCATTATATTAATTTAGCTATGTACGGAGTCTGGTTAGTCATTAGTTCGTTTGTGGCATGGATAAATAATTTTGATATTGGCCTAAGTAATGGTTTAAGGAATAAACTGGCCCATTCTTTAGCTTTAGGTGAATCTGCCAATATCAGGAAATATATAAGTACTACATATGCAATTCTTTTCCTTATCTCCTTAACTACCTTCTTGCTTTTTTTTATTGCGGGATCTTTTTTCAACTGGAATAACCTGTTAAACATAAGTACATCCGTTCATTATAATATCTGGCCTGTCATTTTAATTACCCTTGGCGGTTTCTGTATACAATTTGCGCTGCAACCCCTTAATACGATTCTGCTAGCAACCCATCAACCTTTCAAATCTTCGTTGTTATTATTTATCGGACAGGCTGTAACGTTGATTTGTATTTATTTGCTGACCATGATGGTGCAGGCTAACTTGCTAGTTCTTGTAATTGTTATGGTCGGCTCCCCTATACTGATATTATTTATAGCCAATATTTATCTGTTTGCCACCAGCCTGAAGGATTTCGCTCCAAGAATTAATTTTATACATTTCAGTAGTGCAAAAAGCCTATTACAGATAGGCAGCGCTTTTTTCTTCATACAGTTGGGTGCATTAGTGTTGTACGAAACGGATAACATAGTTATTACTGAAACTTTGGGTCCTAAGGAGGTAACTATATTTAATATCGCTTACAAAATATTCGCTGTTCTGGTTGTAGCTTTCACCATTATAATGACACCCTATTGGAGCGCTTTTACTGATGCATTTGCCAAAAATGATATGGATTGGATAAAGAACTCTATAAAGAAAATGAAATTGCTTTGGTTGGGTTTTTCTATCGCAGCTATTATTCTATATCTCTTTTCTAATAGTCTATATAAATTATGGATTGGCAGCACCATTCATGTTTCGGGTTCATTATCCTTATCAATGGCGGTTTATGTGATGGCAATAACCTGGATGTCGATTTATGCTTCTGCCCTTAATGGTATCGGGAAATTAAAAATACAATTGGTATTTGTTGTCGCTACCGGAATTATTAATATTCCTTTATCGGTTTTGTTAATTAACAAAGTGGGATTATGCGGGACGGTGATCGCAAATATTATTGTGATCGTCATTATGAATATTACCCTCACTTACCAAATCAACTTAATTATTAAAAATAAAGCCAAAGGAATTTGGAATAAATGATCAGCTATTTGGGGATTGGCTGATCAAAAATGCTAAGGACATTACGTAATTATGTATTATTTCGTTTCCGTTTTTTTTATGCTGCTTTGCGCAAAAAGCAATTTTCTAACCGATTACAGTGTCAGTTATTTTTTGCTGGATATAATTTTAATTTGGATAGGCCTCGAAAAAAACAGATTTAAAAAATCAGATATAAAATTGTTTCTGAAATTCAGCTTTATCTACATAGCCTATGTTACTTTCAGGTATTTATTTCTTAATAGGCTGGCGATAGCCTTTTTTGTTAGTGATCTAAATTTTCTTTTAAAATATATTGTTCTGTCTTTCCTATATTGCGCGGTTTTAAGGGATAAAGCAATTTATTATATAGTAAAGCTTACCATCCTTGCTGCATTAATTTCCCTGCCATTATATTTTTTGCAGTTGGCAGCCGGTGATTTGATATACAGTTTGGGTAAATTAGCTAATCTTCAGACAGCAGATGTAAATTCAACTTATGTAACTTTTCTGATCTTCTCCTATGATAAATTACACGCGATCAGAAATTCCGGTTTTTCGTGGGAGCCCGGCGCTTATGGCTGTTTTCTAAATATAGGCCTGTTGCTCTATCTTGTAACCAACAATTTTGTGTTTAATAAAAAAGCGATAATATTAACGCTTGCGATCATTACCACTTTATCCACTACATCATATGCCGCCTTAATTATAGTATTGTTAATGAACTACAGGGCGAATGGCGGCAAGTTTAGTAAATATATCATTATAGGAATTCCGATATTAATTATTATCGCCGTCCAGTTGTCTTTTTTGTTCAGCAAAATAGTCAACACATATAATAGTGATGTAAGTGAGTTAAGTAATGTAAGTAAATTTAAAGAGTTGAACGATTATTATTTAACGAATGGCGGTCAACTTCCCTTAAATAGGTTTGCATCCTTAATCTTTATTTATAGATTGTTTGGATTAAGGTTGATATGGGGAATAAGTAACACTTATTCGAATTCAGTTTCAGCTTTGAATAATGTTAATATATCTAATGGCATTATTGACTTTGTTGCAAAATTTGGTTTGGTGGGGCTGATATATTTGATATACCGCTACATACTGTTATTTAAAAAATACTTATTGAAAAACGAATTAATTTTTTACTGCGTGTTAGTGCTTCTGCTGTTAAGCTTTGGCGAACCTATGCTTATATTTCAAACTACACTCGCTTTTTTCTTTTTATATCACTATGCCGATCCAAATACGGATTTAATAGCTGGAGGCAGCAACGAGTTGATCCTGGTAGAACCGGATGAAAGATCAAGTAGCGTTTTTTAAAACAAGTCATGCTTTCAGCAGTTATGTATGTACAATTGGGATAAAAATGAAATGACGGAACCAAAACAAATAAAATTAGCAATACTAAGCTGTTCATACAACCGCATAAAAAAAACATCTGAATTTCTAAAAAGCGTAGTTAGCCAAAAGGTTTCTACTGAATATAGCATAGTTATATATTTGTTAGATGACAACTCTTCGGACGGAACTGTAGATTTTGTCGAATCCCATTTTCCTTCTGTAGAGATATTGAGAGGTTCCGGGTCATTATTTTGGGCCGGTGGAATGCGGACTCTTTGGGAACAGGTAATGAAGAAAGATGAGTACGACTTCTTTTTATTATTTAATGATGACGTTGTATTATTTGATGGCGCCCTTGACCGTTTATTAGCTGCCTACTATTTATCGGATTATACAGAAAATATCATATTGGGTACAGTGCAGGATACCGAAAAGCGGAACATTACTTATGGCGGCCAGAAGATAAACAACAGGTTAACAGGGAATGCTGTAACATTGGAGCCGGATGCGGTAAGTTTGAAGCCTTGTGAAATTGGAAACGCAAATATCATGCTGGTGGATAAAGCTACAGTCAAAAAAATAGGAATACTATCGGGTTCGTTTACCCATGGGATTGCGGACTATGATTATACTTTAACGGCTGTTGAAAACGGTCTTAAAGTTTGGGTTGCCCCGGGTTATTATGGCTGCTGTGATAATGATCATGGCGTATCTTGGTTATCACAGGGAACGCCTTTAAAAAAAAGGATTGAATATTTATATAGTCCCAAGGGCTTAGCCTATAAACAACATCTTCTTTACATAAAGAAACACTTTCCGTTATCGCTGCCAATTTCATATTTTAAATTTTGGGTAAAAACTCTGTTTCCATTCATATACGATGTATTTAAAAAGGAAAAAGGTAAGGTAAATTAAATTCAAAATGCGAATCAACAGGGTGAAAGTATTGATCTTGCACAATGATCTGCGCGTTTATTGGAGGCGCAGGTTAATCTATTTGCACAATTTTTTAGAATCAAAAGAAATTGATTTATATGCTATTGAACTATTTGGAAAGGGCTCACCCTATGATTTTGACCCATTTAATAAAACAGAATTATGGTGGGATTGTCTGTTTCCTGCGAATAGTAATAACGAGCTTTCAAAATATCAAATAAAAGATAGTATATTTTCCAAATTGGATGAGATTAACCCGGATATTATTATTGCAGGATCAATAGTTTTTTATTCCGGGGCTTTAGGTATAAGATGGGCCAAAAGAAATAAAAAAAAATTTATAATGTTTGATGATGGAAAGCCATCATTGATTAAAAGGAACTTTTTGGTTCAGACGATAAAAAACCTGATCACCAACCAAATCGATGCACTTTGGCTTCCGTCTGATGAATATGATAAAGAATACACCTTACTATATAGCAAAAAGAGGGTACGTTACTTTTATGGTTATAATTGTATTGACAATCAACTTTTTAAAGTTAATGATCAAAAGAAATTTAACAATAACAAAATTATTTGTATTGCAAGATTGGTTCCGATAAAAAATATCCAAAATTTATTAAGGGCATGGATGTTTGTGGAAGAGAATAATGATTCCAATACGCTGATTATACTTGGCGACGGACCATTGCTACCTGAATTAAAGGACTTTGCAAAATCAAATAAACTTAATAGAGTAGCGTTTTTAGGCGCAATAGCAAATGAAAAAATTCCGGAGTATTTATATGAAGCGGATGCTTTTATATTACCCAGCCTGGGTGAAAGCTGGGGTTTAGTAGTTAACGAGGCCATGGCAGCCGGTTTACCCGTATTGTTAAGCAATAAAATTAATGCAGCAGGTACACTTTTGAAGGGCGGTATCAATGGCTATACTTTCAACCCTGACGATCTCGGAGAAATGCAGGAAAAAATTATTGATTTTATTAATTTATCGGATTCAGCTAAAAAAGAAATGTCTGCAAATTCTTTGAAAGTAATAGATTCTATGAGTTATGAAAATATGGGGAACGAACTTCTAAAAACAATATTTTTTTTGAAAACAAAACAAAATAAATACACTTCGCTATTACCCTATATAGCCATTAATTTATGGTATGGGCGCTATAATACCTTGGGGTGGGACAGGGTATGAAAATTTTAATTTAACGTTATAATTGTTGCAGCAAGAATTGAAGACGTAATATTAGCCCTCCATGTATTACTGCTCCAGCCTGTTACAGTTCCACAGTTTCCATTATTCCAGGCAGGATTCGATATACCCCCTGAATTTGTCCAGTTAACATTATTACCACTTACAGTAATTCCAGAACTGGCGCTTATATTTGTGTACTGGTTCCAAACAGAAATCCCTACATTGGCGAATGTACTTCGTACCGCATAAATTTTATTATTCAATATCTCCATATTAGTACCGCCAGATACAGCTATACCATATTGACCGGGATTAACCAATATATTATTTTCGGCAATTTGATAGCTGCCCCCATCGTCTCCTAAATTGATACCGCCTCCTGTTGCACTTGGGCCGCCGCCCCTTATCCAGTTTCCGCTAATCATTACCGGACTTGCAGCGGTGCCGTTAGTCATGAACATACTGATAGCGTCTTCGGGATCACTTGAACCCATTGTGTTTTCAAACACATTATTAGTCACCTTGTTACTTGCGCCACTAACTTTATTAAATTGAACAAACTGACCGCTTGGATATGGCCCCATCATATTCTTCATCTGGTTATGTTCAATGATTACACGCGATGAAGTTGATACGTTTACACCTGTTGAAACTTTAGTTATATAGCAGGTATCAATTGTAATGTTTGAGCAATTATATAAATAGATACCATTTGCTCTTGAATTATAGATTTTACAATAAGTAATGTGTATGCCATGACAGTTGGTGAGTTTAATACCGATAACATTTGTGTTATTACAGTTAATAGAATCACAGCTAATCGTCATGTTACTGATGCCATTCAATGAAATTGGGCCAGAAATTTTGTATTTTACTTTAGAAGTTGTAAAAGGAATCTTAGATGTAAAAGGAACTACAGTTGTAGTTTGTAAGCTGTTAAGGTTTTTGGAGTTAACATTACCCCTTGGGCGCGATAAGACGATTGCAAGCAGCATGGCTGACAGCGGGAATGCCAAAAATATATGTATCCATGGCTGCTTGATTAAATTTTTTAAATTCATTTCAATCGTTCACATTAACAATTAAAACATTTCTTATTAGTTATTGTTTTCTATCCTTTTTAATTGTCTTTGAACACTATTTATTAATTATTCCGGTGATGTGTTGTTTATCCACTTGGTTATAATTTCAACCGCAACCTTTTTTTATTTATGAGGGCCTTTTTTAGGACTAAGCTGTTTTCAGTATTAATTTAACGTTATCAAGGTTGCAGGAAGGATTGAAGATGTAATATTAGCCCCCCATGTATTGCTGCTCCAGCCTGTTACTGTTCCACAGTTTCCTTCATTCCAATCAGGATTTGATGCACCTGTCGAATTTGTCCAGTTAACCTTATTGCCGCTTACAGTAATTCCAGAAGACGCGCTTATATTTGTGTATTGGTTCCAAACAGAAATCCCTACATTGGTGAATGTGTTTTGTGCTGCATAGATTTCATTATTCAATATCTCCATATTAGTACCGCCTGCTACGCCCATACCGTACTGACCGGGATTAACCAATATGTTATCTTCGGCAATTTGATAGCTACCACCATTGTCTCCTAAAATAATGCCACCGCCTGTATTACTTGGGCCGCCGCCTCTTATCCAGTTCCAGCTAATTATTACCGGACTTGCGGCGGTGCCGTTAGTCATATACATGCTAATAGCGTCTTCGGGATCACTTGAACCCATTATATTTTCACATCTGTTGTTGATTACATTGTTACCAGGGCCACTTACATTATTGAACTGCACAAACTGTCCACGTGGAAGCGGGCCCACCATATTTTCCATTTGATTATCAAGCACTTTTATACTTTGACAAGTAGATGCGTATACTCCAGTAGAAACGTTTGAAATATAACTGGTATCCACTGATATATTAACGCAGTTATATAAGTTTACCCCGGTTGTAGTAGAGTTAATCAACTTACAATGAGTAATTATAATGTTAGTACAATTGGTCAGGCTGATACAAGGTACGTTACCTCCTGTAATTGATTCTCCGCTAATTGTCATGTTCTTTACACCGGTCAATGAAATTGGGCCGCTAATTTTGTAAGTTAACGCAGCAGTTGAAGTAAGAGACGTTGGCTTTATTGGAATTGCTGTTTTTAAACTATTAGAGTCATTTAGACTAACGTTATCCTTTTGGCAAGATGAGATTGTGACAATAAGGATGGCCGACAGTGATAATGCAAAACGCATTTGTATCCCAGTACGTTTGATTAAATTTTTTAAATCCATTTCAATAGTTTTAAATTAATTAGACTCCAATTATACATAATTTAAACGAAATATGTTATGCCAATAGTTAAAATAAATTTTCATTTATTTGTAAATAAATTAATTAAAAAATTAAATAGTTGATTGTCAGCTATTTAATATATTAAAAAAAATATTATTTTTTTAACTAATAGTTTTAATGGCGCCTTGTTTTCAGGACGTAAAAATAAAAATAAGGACACTAGTACGCTTTTTAATAGACAAGTATTTAAAGAAGACCTCAGGAATGATGGCTATTTATTTGCAGGTAATGATGAAGTTTTCATTAGTCATTGTCGGGCTTGCAGCATTGTCACTGCTTTGAAATAAGCTTTTCGCATCTTCGGGATGTCACTTTCCTGAAATGATTTCGGCTGGAAAAGGTTCTTCCCACAATCTATCTTTAAGAGGATAGACTTTCGCTTATGTTTTTTCTTAATTTTTAGTGATATTTTTCAAATTAACAACCATATCACTAAAAAGTATGCTGCGGGCAGGTTACGCTATATCTGTTATTAAGCAATAAGCTGATCACTATCTCGTGTGTGCCGTTACTTACAGTATTTAACGCTGAGGTTGTAATATCATAGGAGTAGCCTATATTAATAAACGAACTGATATTTATACCGGCTAATACGCCAAATGAGTCACCATGCCGATATGAGGCACCTATCCAAAGCTTATCCTTAAATGAAATTTTGGCATTAATGTCGAAAGTTAATGGTACTGGGTTTATTTCCTTTATTAAAAATGTAGGTAAAAGAGTAATATCATCCGTTAAAAAAAGTTTAATCCCTCCTGTTACAAAGTATTGAGGCACCGTTTTACTCTGATCAAAACTATTGTGATCTGTACTGAAGTAAAGATTTGCGGGCAAAAGCTGTTGAACCGAAGCGCCGAAGTAATAATTTGAAGAATATAACCAAATCCCCGTGCTGAGATCCGGTGTCCATTGGCTGTTATTACCATTGGCGATAGCCGGGTCAAGCGGAGTTTCAAGGGTGATTTCTGATGTATTCAGGCTTATATGGTTAACGCCTGCGGCAACACCTACCGCCAAATTCAAACGGTCGGTTAAACCTAGGTGATAAGCATAAGTTGCGTCGATGTTTGTTGTGGTAATAGGACCCGCCTGGTCTGATACGATCATAAAACCAATACCATGGTGAGGCTCGGCAGCCATATAGTTTTGCGTATATAACCTGCTTGACGGATTTTCGCCGCCCTCTGCTGGGAAAGCTGTAGCGTCGCCTTGGATAAAATTATTCCCTATCGGTGCGTCAATGGTTAAATAGCTTGTCACCGGGGCTCCCTGCAGGCCCGTCCATTGGCTGCGATACCCTAATTTAATATCGGTATAATTTTCAATACCGGTTACGGCCGGATTTAAAAGAAGATTATTAAAAACATACTGCGTGTACTGCGGTTTTTGCTGCGCCGACGCTAATTGCATACCTGCAATAAGAACAACAAAAAAAGTTATTTTTTTTATCATCGTTTATTTGATAATAGTCACTGAGCCAGATAAAATTTTATCTCCATTTTTAAGATTAATAATATAATAATAGGTGCCTACAGGCAATGCCGCTCCTCTATAGGTACCATCCCAGGGAATCCCGTAACCATTTGAAAAATATATATTTTGCCCGTACCTGTTGAATATTTGAACTGTACAATTTTGAAAGACATAGAGGTTCTTAATATCCCACGTATCATTTATTCCATCGCCGTTGGGCGTAAACGCATTAGGTACCATAATCATTTGAATATTTGGGTAAATGGTAAGTACCCCAGGCACATAATTAAAAGTATAATTCGTTGCTTCCGCCCCGCTTGCAGCAATGGGATATTCACCAACCGGCGATGCTGTAAGCGCTGTTGTAGTTACAATAGGCTGCGCGGTTAGTTGCGCAGGGCCGTCATTGTTTACAAAGCCGCTGTAGGTTACAGTTAAATCAGGATTAACCTCTTCATAATTTTTGCCTTTATTGTCGGCTGTTATAGTCAACCCGGCTGCCGTTACGGTACATATGGGCATTGTTTCATAAACAATCGGCGCGTCTGTACTGCTTAATGCGATATTACCCGAATAATCTCCCACCGGTGCAGTTGGCGCTAATCGTATATAAAGCTTTAAAGTATAGGCACCTGTGTCCCTAATCGTAACTGTACTGTTAAAAGCATTGTCGTCAGTACTCAACTCGAATCCTGTAGGCGGAGTAAGTAAAACATACGCACCCATGTTGGTACCCGATTCGGTAAAAGAAGTGGAGGACGATGGTTTGCCGTAAGAAGTACTTAGGGCAGAAGGGCTTCCGGCAACGGAAATTGTGGAGAAATTAGTACCTACAATTATATTCCCGGGTACATAAGTAATTGCATATTCATTCAGCAAAAAAGTTCCGCCTGTGGCATTTGCTATGGATACACACAGATAATAAGTTCCTACCGGAGCATTTGCCGCTGATCCTGTGCCGTAGTTTATAGTTACACTCCCGATCGTTTGCGAATTTTGCAGTCCGGTGACAGTGAATACTAATGATCCTGATGTACCGGATAGTGTTGCACCATAGGCTTTATCAACGTTATCGGCTGTTATGGTTAGTGGGGCAGGAATTACTATAATGTCCCCCGGTACATGGGTAATAGTATAGTTGTGTCCCGAAAAATTTCCGCCAGTACCTGCGGCTATTGTAACACAATTGAAATACCTCCCCACACTATCGGTCGCTGCTGAGCCTGAACCATACGCTATGGTTACAGTACCGATGGTTTCCCCATTTTGCAGGCCGGTGGCAGTGAACGCTGTTGACCCTGATCCCCCTGTCAGGGTGGCGCCGTAAGTTTTAATAACGTTATTGGCTATAATACTTAAAGGCGCAGGATTTACAATGATTTGCGCACTAACATAAGTAATCGTGTAATTGCTCGCCTGGAAAGTTCCGCCTGTGGCATTTGCTGCAGTTACGCAACCGGTATAGGTTCCAACCCCATCAGTTGCCGCCGAGCCAGGGCCGTATCCTATTGTAACACTCCCTATAGTTTCCAAATTTTGGAGGCCCGTAGCCGTGAATGCCCTTGAGCTTGGTCCGCCGGTCAGAAACGTGCCATATGTTTTGGTTACATTATTTACTGTTATGGTTAGCCGAGCTGGGTTTACCGCGCAGTTAGCCATTGCTACATTAACATTAGCCGCACCCGTACTGCTTAATACAATATTACTTGAATAATTGCCAGCGGCTGTGGATGAGGCCAACCTTATATAAACCGTAGTTGCGACAATAGTGCCAGATGCTCCAACTGTTATGACGCCTGTAAAAGTTATATTATCGGCACTTACTTCAAAACCTGCGGGAGGGGTGACTAAAATACCTGCCGTCATATTTGTGCCCGATACCGTGAAGCTGGTTGAAGCCGACGCTATTCCATAAGTGGTGTTTAGTGCCAACGGGACACCATTTTCAGTGATGACGCCAGAAGCCCCATGAGCAATAATAATATTCCCCGGCAGATATGTAATGTTATAGTTATTTGGCGAGAAAGTTCCGCCTGTGGCCGCTGTAGCGGTTACGCTGCCGTAATAAGTTCCTATTGGCGCATTTACTGTCGATCCTGCACCATAGTTTATAGTCACACTCCCGATTGTCTCTGAATTTTGCAAGCCTGTTGCTGTAAACGCGGTTGATCCTGATGCACTCGAAAGCGTTGTGCCATAGGTTTTATTGACGTTGTTGGCTGTAATCGCCAAAGGCGCTGCATTTACAATAATAGCCGCAGGCACATGGGTAATCGTATAGTTGTATCCAAGGAAAGTTCCGCCAGTACCTGCCGCTACCGTTACACAGTCTGTGTATGTCCCCACCCCGTCGGTTGCTGCTGAACCTGAACTGTATGCTATAGTTACGGTACCGATGGTTTCCCCGTTTTGCAGGCCTGTGGCTGTGAACGCTGTTGACCCTGGCCCCCCTGTCAGGGTGGCGCCGTAAGCTTTAATAACGTTGTTAGCTATAATACTTAAAGGCGCGGGATTTACTATAATCTGCGCCCCGGCGTAGGTAATTATGTAGTTGCGCGCCGAGAAAGTTCCGCCGGTGGCATTTGCTGCGGTTACACAGCCGGTATAGGTTCCGACACCGTCAGTTGCCGTTGATCCCGGGCCGTATCCTATCGTTACGCTCCCAATAGTTTCGGAGTTTTGCAGGCCCGGGGCAGTGAATGCTGCTGAACCTGGACCGCCGGTGAGGACGGCCCCATAGGTTTTGGTTACATTGTTTGCAGTGATGGTTAAAGGAGCGGGTGTTACCGAACTGGGGGCAATTGCTGCATTAACATTAGTTGAGCCTTTACTGCTCAGTACAATATTACCCGAATAATTGCCAACAGGCGCGGACGAGGCCAACCTGATATAGACCGTTGTGGGTGCAATAGTACCCGATGTACCAATTGTTACCGCACCCGTAAAAGTTACATCATCGGTACTTACCTCAAAACCTGCAGGCGGCGTAATTAAAATACCTGCCGTCATATTGGTGCCAGATACGGTAAAGTTGGTTGAAGCCGATGCTGTGCCATAAGTACTATTTAGCGCCAATAAGGCACCATTTTCAGTGATGACTGGCGCTGAATGGGTTGCCGACTCCCCCTGGGGGCTTCTACCTGAATATCCGACCGTTAAAGGCATATTTCGAGCCTCCGCTGTCGCGCACAATGAGAAAAGAAGTGCTATTACAGTTATGTAAAATAAAAACCTTTTAAAAGTAAAAGGATTGGCATTCGTATCCGAATTTGTTAAGAGAGTGACCGGCGCCTTGTTTTTATAAAGATATAGGAGTAAATGTAAAACGCTATTTATTATGAAGATGTTATTTGTATGAATCCTCAGAGCACTGTAAACCAGAAGTAGAAGTTTTTTCAAAATAAACTCTTTTAAAAGAGCTATTATGACTAACATTTATTAAACCAAATTGTTCTTTGCGATCGTTATTAACTCTTTTTCAATATTTTAAAAGCATAATGGCTTGGATTAGTTAAGTTTAGCGAGAAAGCAGTCTATCTTAAATTAATATAATTAATTACCGTCCATTTTAGCAGCAACAATTAGGGAGTTAAACAGGCGTCATAATTTCCGTGTTTGGGAAACCGCATTTATCATCGCGGCATTTAGCTTTCGATCAGGTACCTGGTTCTTCGGCACAGAACTTGATATATAGATGCACATAGCAATCAAATAAGATAATTAGTCTTGAGATTGTTTTTAAGGATTAATGAGGATTTAATTAAATATCTGATATTCAGTTATTTAATTTATTTATTACATATAAATAATTGATAATAAAAAATTCATTTAATAGGGTTATAAACTCATTTGACCTTTAATTTGAACAAACAATTTCATTTACAAAGAAAGTATTAGATGAATGTCAATATAAATGCAGATATCCGGAACGAAAATATATTGCACGATCGTTTTGACAAGTCTTCGAGGAAAACGACGGTTCATTATTTAATTGATGAATGCGCACAACAGTATCCGGATAAGACAGCGATTAAATTTCACGGCAGAGAGCTGACATATAAAAATTTAAATGAAAGCGCTAACAAACTGGCTAAGCTATTAATTGATAGCAATGTAAAAATCGGCGACATAGTAGGATTGGCGGTTGACCGCTCGCTCGAAATGGTCATTTCGCTTTTGGCTATCCTTAAATCCGGGGCAGCCTATTTACCGCTTGATCCCGAATATCCAAAAGAAAGGATAGAGTTTATGCTGAAAGATTCATCAGTTAAAATTCTGCTCACATCGAAAAAATATCAGGCGCATTTCCGTTCAATCGCTACGGAGGTATTAATAGAAGACACACGGGAAAAACTTGACGGTTACGATATTAAAGAACCGGAAATAGAAGTTAATGGTGATGACCTTGCATATGTGCTTTACACTTCAGGCTCGACAGGCAAGCCTAAGGGGGTAATGATAAAGCATTATAACCTCGTTAATTTTTTGCTGAGTATGCAAAAAGAACCGGGAATTAATGTCAATGATAAAATACTGGCAATCACTACTATTTCATTTGATATTGCAGCACTTGAGTTATACCTGCCCCTTATTTGCGGGGCTCAAATAATGCTGACAGATGCTGAAACAGCAAAAGATGGCCGGTTGTTGCTTGATATAATTAAAAGGGAGCATATAAGTATTATGCAGGCCACTCCTTATACCTGGCGTATGATACTCGAAGCAGGCTGGGATAAATTTCTGCCTGTAAAAATTATTTGCGGCGGAGAAGCTTTGCATAAAGACCTTGTAAATAAACTGATATGGCGTTGCAGCGCCCTATGGAATCAGTATGGTCCAACAGAAACAACCATTTATTCGACCCAAAAGCTCATTAAAAGTGCCGATGATATTACGATTGGCAAGCCCATAGACAATACTCAGGTTTATATTTTGGATGAATGTTTAACCAACATGGCTGATGGCGTTATAGGAGAAATTTTTATTGCTGGTGATGGGGTTGCAAAAGGCTATTTAAACAACCCCGAACTAACCGCAGAGCGGTTTATAGATGATCCGTTTTCAGGAAGACCCAATGATAAAATGTATCGTACAGGTGATTTAGGGAGATTTAATGAAGGGGGAGAAATACAATGCCTTGGCCGCATTGACCAACAGGTAAAAGTGCGGGGCTATCGTATCGAACCGGAAGAAATAGAATATACTTTACTCAAGCAGGCAAATATAAAAGAAGCCGTTGTTATTGTTAGGGATGACATACCCGGCGAACCACGTTTGGTTGCTTATTTAGTTTTGGCTGCTGCCGAAAACGGTGGGGGTAGATTACAAAAACACAGTGTACAGCAAGCATTAATGGATACCCTTCCGGAATATATGGTGCCTGATGATTTTGTCTTAATGTCATCAATCCCTATAACACCCAATGGAAAAATCGACCGCAAATCATTGCCAAAGCCCGAAATTAACTTGATTGATCGCAGCAGTGAATACCTTGCGCCTCGTTCGGATGTTGAAAGACTGGTTACCAGAATATGGGAAGAATTGATGGGTTTAGAGAAGATCAGTATTGTTGATAACTTTTTCGCCCTTGGCGGCCGCTCTCTTATTGCGATACAAATAATGGCGCGTATAGAACATGTAACCGGCAAGCGCCTGCCCCTTGCAACTTTGTTTAAACATTCGACAATAGAGAAATTATCAGTAATTCTAAATATTGATGATGACTTAATGCGATGGGATTCGCTTGTAGCTATAAAACCAGATGGCTTAAAAATACCGTTGTACATTATACACGGCGAAGGGTTAAATGTGTTATATTTTAATACCCTGGCAATAAACATGGACAAAGAACAGCCCGTATACGGCTTACAAGCAAAAGGGCTTGAAGGAGATGAGCCATTAGATGTAATGGAAGAAATTGCAACAAATTATGTTAATGAAATTATAGCTCAGAATCCTTCAGGGCCTTATCTTTTAGCAGGCTATTCCTTCGGTGGGTATATTGCTATTGAAATGCGGAAACAAATGGTTGCCAAAGGAAAAGAAGTAAAACTGATAATTTTTGATACTGATGCGGAAAAATCAAAATATAAAAATTGGCTTTATCTGCTACCTCGAAAAATAAAGAAGTATTTGCCTAAGCTTATCTCATTTTTAAAATCTGTAGTTCATCATCCCATAACTGTGCTTAAAAGTGAATTTAAAAACTTATCTCAAAAGATTTTTTTTAAACCCTATTCCAAAAGTGACTCCAAAAAGTTTTATCAGCAAATGAAAAAAATAAAAGATAAACTCCGGGTTGCTTTGCATAATTATTCGATAGAGCCATTTGATGATAAAGTTTACTTATATAAAGCAAAAATTTGCACACATTATGTGGATGATGTTGAATTTTTAGGATGGAATAAATATGCAAAGAAAGGAGTTGAAATATATGAAATCCCCGGAGACCACCTCTCGATGCTTATCCCACCAAATGTTGAAGAATTTGCCTTGATATTGCAAAGAGGTATCGATCAGTACTCGTTATAGTATAATGGCATATCTGGCAATCAATCTTCGATCAAAGAAGCCCAAATTGACGATGCCACTAAACATGAAATTGAATGTTTTTGTTGATCAAACGCCTCATTGCCGAATGAACCGCGTCGTATTCCTGTAACTTTATAATTGCTAAGCGTATCGCCTAAGCAGATATTGAAAATCTCCGCCTTTTTTAATTGTACTTCCGGTTTTTTTTAAAATATCTTCGATCCTCAAAGCCCGATAAATATTCAATTTTGTTTTTTATCCCTGATAGTATACTGGGTTGGCTGGATTATCATATGCTATTAATCTGTAACGTAATGACAATTACGCAAATTATTTATCCTGGGCTGGTTCTAATACTGTCACTTTAGTTTATTTTTAAGGCCAATTACAATCGAAATTTCAAGCATATTCCTCAACCTTACTAATTAAGAAGTTCAGATCAAAAGGTTTCATTATTAAATCTTCCGCACCGCATTCTTCTTTTATTTGTTTAATATTAATATTAGCCGACATTAATATCACCGGTATGCTTTTTAGTACAGTATCATTTTTCATATACTCACAAATAATTTTTCCATTAAATCCACCAATATTTAAATCGAGCAAAACTAAGTCGGCATTAGATTCCCTTAATTTGGTTTCGAAGTGGTCTGCATCGCCCAAAACACTCACCGCATAGCCTTCATCCTCTAAAATTAGTTTAACTACTTCTGATATATCAGCTTCGTCCTCTATCAAAAGTATCTTCTTCATAATTTTTAGGCAGACAAAAGTTTATCGCCTTATAATATAAAGACAAAAATCAGTCCATTAACAAAAATCAATGCTTATGAAATAAAATACGGACGATATTACTATCATTCAACTGGACAGCGTTCTGTCTTGCAGTTAATTCTTCTCCTATTGAATCTGCAAAGCGTAGAGTTACCGGCTGCAAACATTTGAGTGGTTCAACAAGCACGGATAGCACCTATGAGCTGCCGGTAAACTTAATTTGAGGCCATATAACTTGCCACAGCAGTTGATAATAGATTTCCTGCCCGATAAAATTAAAGGGTAGCTAAAATGGAAGATTTACGATCGGCTTTTTCGGATCTTTTCAATTTCTGGTAAGGCAGGTAATATTTTTCATAAAACTGTTTCTTGCCATCCTTGTAACAACTGACGGCACCAAGCCAGTTCATCATTTTAATATAATACCAGGCCAAATCAATCTGCATGGGTTTAAACCCGCTTCGGGCGCTCTTTGGAAATAAATGGTGATTGTTATGCCATTCTCCGGCCACAATACCCGGCCATATCTGATTGATGGATTTATCCTTATGGTTATAATCCGTTTTCAAATTCTGTTTATCCTTACCTTTGGCATGGCCTTCATAGTTGAAAGTACGTACGCCTATCGCCCAAAAACCTGCTGCCCCAAAAAGACTGATTGCTAAAGTGTTTCCTCCCAGCAGATAAAATGCCGCATACCAGAATGTCCAGTTGAGTATCCAGGAAAGCATTGCCCGGCCCGGATTGACATAAGAACCCCAGTGTTGATATTGCGCATAAGTATTAGCTTTGACACCGGTATGATGCATCAGGTGTTTTACCCGGTTATAGCTAGATTCGTCCAGATCTTTTGCAATTGGCTGATGATTGACATCTGCCAAAAAGCAATACAGAAAACCGGCCTGAGCGTTATAGGGATCGCCCGGCTGATCTGACTTGGAATGGTGCACATGGTGCGAGATTACGTAGATCTCTTCCGGTATCACATTAATCGTCAGGTTCTGTGTGATAAACCGCCAGAACTTATTACGGAAAGTATAAGCGCCATGTGTGCAATAACGATGGTGCCAAATGGTACCATGCGTGCCCATAATGATCATGCCATAAATAAAAGCGGCCAAAATGGTACACCAATGCAGGAAGAAAATTAAAAACAAGATGAAGAACGGCACCAAACACAATACCTTCAGCCAGCTGAAAAATGGCAGCCAGTTCTTTCGGGTTTTTAAAACATTCAGTCTGGAAAAGAATTCGGATAAGATTTCTTTTACGGTAGGCTTTATCAAGGTTCCGTTTTCATCCTTCCATCCGTAGGAAGGGGTTTGGAGTACATGATCTAAAAATGGCATCTGCTAAAAATTAATGGGCATTGCCTGCTGCCTCTCCCTTTCGGGTTTATAAGCGATAAGATATTGTAATTGATTGAGTCCGATGGTTTTTATATCGGGTGTATTGGTGATAGGATGGTTTAAACCCGTCTGAGCCAGCGCAAACATTGCGAAAACATCCTCTGGACTAGCTTTTGTAGCGACTGTCGCATAGTACTTCTTTCCAATGACAGCTTTATAGGCCTGTGTCGAAAAACTGATCAGCCATTTTTCATCCGGCTTAAAACCGTTTCCAATAGCTACGTTTCGTAGATCGAAGAGGTATTCTTTAGCTTTTAGCTCGGCCGATTTTTTATTGTTCATCCTATTTCTTTTTGTTGATTGCTACGTCGTCTTTTGAAACTGTTTTCTTTCCGGCCTGATAATCCGAGGTTGCTTTCTTGCCTTCGGCAGCCGGCGCTTTTTTGACGTTTTTGCTGCCTTTGTCTTTACTCATGATATTTTATATTTATGATATTAATTATTTAATAAGTTTTTCTCAATTTGATGATCCGCATCCAGTGCATCAATTTCATAACGGGGTAAACCGGATCGATCTCAAACCAGCGTTTGCCAAAATTGGCACTATTGGGATGGCGATGATGGTTGTTCTGGAACAGTTCGCCCAGCATCAGGAAATCAAATGGGGTGGTGTTCTTGGATTTGTCCTTATTGTCGAAATTGGTGTAACCATATTTATGGCCGCACCAGTTAACGATTGCGCCGTGCAAGGGGCCCATAAAGTAGTGGATGGACAACAGCAGGAATAGCCACCAATGCGTAGCGAAAGCTATATAAAAAGCCGTATAGGCCGCACCGAATAATAAACGCGACAATATCGAAGAACCGATCCTATCGATCAGCGGCCATTCGGGATAGTTTCCGGCAAATCGTGCTTCGGGGTTTTTCAGCCGCCGCAAATGATCGTCAAACGTTTTAAAAGTAGCTTTGGTCATCTGGAATATATCGGTAAAGAAGTGTGGCGAATGCGGGTCTTTGTCTGTATCACTATATGCATGGTGTTCCCGGTGCATAATCGAATAAGCGCGGGGATTCAAAAAAGAAGAGCCCTCGAACAGGTAAGCCAGCAAGTAAAATACCCGCTCCCAAAACTTATTGGTGGTAAACATCCGGTGTGACGCATAGCGATGCTGGAAAAAGGTTTGAAAGAACAAAGACAGGAACCAGTGAGCAATTAGGAAAATGAAAATGATTAGCATAAAATTTCAATTAAAACAAAAGTATAGTAAGCATGGCCTGCCTTTTAGAGCTGACATGACGGTATCAGATAGAAACAATGAGGGTATCGATCACTGTTGGCCTGGATTTGCCTGATGAGCCTTGCGCTATGATTTGCAGCGTTTATTCCAACAGTAAATGTCTTTGATTTAATCAAAAACAGCAGGTACTTTTTTGTCCCGTAGGACTATATTATTAACTATTAATTACGCAAAATGTTTCCCTGCGATTTTACTTTTTTTATGCTAAAGGCAAGACCCCTAAAGTTATTTTACTTAAGAATTAAGCCAAATTATGCTTTAAGATCATTCAGAAATATCCATACTAATACCTGGGGTGGAGCCTTTGCAAGTAATAAACCGGCATCAATATTTTGGCATCAATTTAGCTTACAGTTAATATGCAATCCGGATCCGTCGGCTGCATCATGAAGAAACGAATTTCATTATCTGAAGAAAAACTTATAGAAGCAATTGGCATTAAAAGCCGAATTGGAGCAGAGGCGCTTTACGACATGTACTCAAGTACTTTATATTGGGCCATATTAAAGATAGTTAAAAACAGGGAAATCTCAGAAGATGTCCTCCAAAAATCATTTATTAAAATTTGGTACTCTTTTGAGAAGTATAATGCTAAAAAGGGTAGATTGTTTACCTGGATGCTTTGCTTAACCCGTAATCTAGCCAAGGATACATTAAGGTCTAATCAGTATCGTCGATATTTAGCTACAGAACCGATTGAGTATTATAATGAAAAGATTGAACAGCCTGAATATGTTTTTTCAATGGCAGACATACAATCAATCAAGCTTGAAATGGGTAATCTAAATAAAAGTCAGAGGGACATTCTCGATCTGATCTATTTTAAAGGTTGCACGCATACTGAGGCCGCTGATGAGTTAAATGTTCCTTTAGGGACCGTTAAGACGCGCTTGGGAGCAGGATTACATATTCTAAAAGGAATATATAAAGAACCTTCTAATACGCTTTTATGGCACTAGTTATGATTTTACAAGTGTATACTTTTCAGGGCTTTTTGTATTAAACAAACGAAAGATAAAGGGCTAACAGTTGTGTACTATCCTAGTAGCTACAAACCACTGGCAGGGTATATTTCAGAAGGTTTTAAATTTCATTAACGGGTATTAAGAAACAAAAGGTAGATCCTTTTCCTTCAGTACTTTCAACTTCCATAGTTCCTTCATGTCTTTTTATAATTTCTGAAGCAATAAATAAACCTAAGCCAAGTCCTGAAGTAGACTCGTGTCCCAAACCGCCTATTCGGAAAAACTGGTCAAAAACTTTATTTAGATTATCCTGCGGTATACCAATCCCAAAATCCTCTACGCAGAATTTGATCTGTTTATTTTCGAGGGCTGAACTGACTATCACCCTATCAGCCTTGGGCGAATATTTGATAGCATTGGACAGTATATTGGTCATTACTTGCCCAATTCTGTTCCGGTCGCCGGTGATCATCGCCGATTCTGCAAGATTACTTTCAATAGCATGATTGGCAGATACTTGCTGCATATCGTCTATAATTTCAACAATCAATTCATTAAAGTCGAAAACCTCTTCATTGAATTTTAATTTACCCTGGGTTACTTTGGAAGCATCCAGTAAATCGTTAATTAATGAATTTAACTTATTCACCTGCCTGTCCATCTTCACCAGGTAAGTATCTATGCCTGTACTTTCCGCATTTTTTAACACCCGTTGTATTGTTTGCGCGTAGCCTTTAATACTGGTCACTGGTGTTCTTAATTCATGAGAAGCCATACTGATAAAATCATTCTTCTGATTTTCTATCTTTATTCTTTCCGCGATCTGTTTTTTTAATTCCTCCGCAAATAACCGTTGTTCGTGAATATCGGTATTTGTGCCCAACCACATGATGATTTTACCATCCTTATCTCTTTGAGCAAGCGCGCGGCTCAAGTGCCAACGGTAATTACCATCGTGGCGGAGATAACGGTGTTCAACCTGAAAATCTTCCCCGGTAGCCATGGAGTGCTCCCAAGCTGCCTGATTAACTTCCCATTCATCGGGGTGAATGATATTTTTCCATCCCCAGGCCTTTAACTCTTCATAATTCTTATGGGTGTATTCCAGCCACTTTTCATTAAAATAATTAATGTTACCGTCAGCATCGGCTGTCCAGACCTTTTGTGGCATCGATTCGGCAAGTAGCTGAAAGCGCACAGCACTTTCTTCCTGTATCTTCTTGCCAAGTATTTCTTCCGTCACCTCATAGCCGAAAACCAAAATGCCATTGATTGTTTTATCCTCCTGGTAAATAGGTTGGTACGAAAAATTAAAATAACGCACTTCCGGCTCCATGTCAACATCCCTCGCCAGGGTTATAGGAATTTCAATCCCGACAAAGGTTTCTCCTGTTTGATAAACATTGTCTAAAATGAGATCAAAACCCTGTCCTACCAGTTCAGGTAATGCGATTAAAATTGGCTTACCTACGATTTCACGTTTGCCGAATACTTTCTGATACGCCGGATTTACAAGCGTATAAATATGGGTCGGCCCCATCAAAGTCGCTATAAAACCCGGTGCGTTCATATACAGGTTTTGGATCATTTCCGCATTCTGTTCCAGAAGACGGCGAGCTATTACTTGTTCGGTAACATCATACGCAAATACCAAAATGCCTTCTGTATTTCCCTGTTCATCTTTCAATGCCTGATAATTGAAATTAATATAACGCTGTTCTGATTTGCCTTTTTTATTGACCAGTGAAAGTGGCATCTCAGTTCCGATAAAAGGTTCTCCGGTGCTATAAACTTTATCCAGCAGCTCTAAAAACCCTTGATTTGCCAGTTCAGGCTAGGTATTCTGCGGAGGGTGACCATGTCATTCCGTGGCAAACGGAGCATGTATTTGGCTGGCGGACGAGTACAGCAAATGCTGTTTCAGCGTTTCAAAGTTAGTTATTAAAAGTGGTTATTGATAGC
>Ga0302303_10000190_pt1 | contig 62842 bp, 64 predicted proteins | sample III_Palsa_E2_1_FD_194542 | JGI IMG/M metagenome (GOLD analysis project Ga0302303, IMG submission 194542) | Peat permafrost microbial communities from Stordalen Mire near Abisko, Sweden - III_Palsa_E2_1 | ecosystem: Environmental > Terrestrial > Soil > Palsa > Peat permafrost | place: Sweden...
ATGGATTCAGCGTCAGCTAAGACCCTTCTTCTATACGCCAATACCTGATGCTTGGTTAAATGCTTCTTCATACACATACCCATATTTTAGACAAACAGAAGTGTCGGAGGGATTGGGGCTTAGTATATTAGACGAAAAAATTAATATTGACATGTGTATACATAAGTAATACTATGTATGTATGACTAAAACCATTCTTAATATTAAGACTGACCCAAGTACAAAGCAACAAATCCAAGAATTTGCTGCTGAGTTGGGCGTTCCGGTTAGCGTAATAATGAACGCACAAATCAAACAGATGCTAAGAGATCGTAAGATTGTACTTAGCACAGAGCTGGAACCTACCTCTTACTTAGAGAAAATAATGGAACAAGTTGAAGATGATCTAAAGATTGGCAAAAATATTACTCGAACATTGAGTAAAAAAGAGGCTTTAGACCATCTAAAGTCCCTATGAACATTGACTATAGCAAATCATTTGATAGGCAGTTCGCAAAACTATTGAAGTCACAAAAGCAACTAGTGATAGACACTATTGAACTCTTTATAGATGATCCTTTTGATGATGGCTTGCGCAATCACCCTCTAAAAGATAAGTGGGTTAATTATAGGTCGATTACAGCTGACGACGATTTACGCTTACACTACCGAGTTATTAAGAAAGATACGGCACTATTTGTGGCTATTGGAACTCATGACGAATTGTATAAGTAGTGAAATAGGTAATACATAACCATGAGCAATATTAGTTGTGGCATAGTTACGAGATAAACCAACCTTTTGAAATTAGTATTAAACTTTCATAATAAAACAGTAAGCCCACAGAAAACAGATATCTTTGAACGTCGTGCTTTACTTATTGTCTAGCTAGTAGACGTTTGACTTGATAGTCTTTTTTATTGCCTTCTTGAACATTATCGATCATAGCTATAGTCCAATCGCTAGGCAATTTTTCATACGGAGGGCGAATAGGATGCCCTACCGAACCTCCCTTGCGCCAGTACTCTTCTGTAATGCGACCGTCATTATTGTTTAAGAAAAGCTTTTCGACTAATTCACGTACACTCGATGGGTCTTGTTCAATCTGAGTCTTTAATTTATTGGCCATCGACTCTGGTAAATCAATACAGGCTTGAACAGTTTGACCATCACGACCGCCTACAAACTCCTGATACGCTGGTAAAGCACGCCGATCATCAACGGGCATTTGGTCATTGTAGCCAAAATTATAACGAAATCGAATCGATGGTTCATCTTGACCAGTTTGCTCATTATGCATCATAACTGGATGTTCACTATCGGGAACAGTTTCAATTTCAGAATAAGATTCAGTGTGTGTACGTCCAAGTCGTCCTACTTTTACCTGACGCTCTTTGGTGACTGTACGCGTATCGGACTCTATTAAGCTACTAAACATGACAGCTTCATTTATAATTTGCCTATCACCACGGTTTTTTTGTGAATCTCGTAGAATATCTTGTGATATTTGGGGACGGCGAGTATCTTTTTGTCTTGCATCACCCAAAGCTGTATATCCATGCATGTCTGTATATAGATGCGTCTTTTCTTTTGCAAAGCGTACAATGTTTTCGAATATCTCAACTCCACGTGCTTTTTCAACTGCATCGACTGCATCACTGACACGCTGTTGAGCTTCGACTTCTTGCCGTTTGGCTGCTTCTGCTGAACTAGTTTGTAATTGCTCGGATTCACTATTATCCTTAGATGTTCCACTAGAGTTTAAAGCTTCTGATCTTCTCTCACGAATTACATCAGCCACACTACTTTCATAAGCTTCGTTATTATATACAAAAGCATAGGCTGCTATTATCTTTTCCGATGCGTCACTTTCAACCGAAGCTTTATCTAGAAAATCCCTGAACTTTTCTGGTGCTTCACCAGATGCAGAGCGAGTCGCATTACTAACTTGCCAATAATTTATTGAGTCAGAGGCTGCCTCTGCATCAATCATCTTATCTCTAGATAGTTTTTGCTCTCTAGGTCCGCTTGCTCCAATCATCTGAGCCCTATATTTTTCTGCAAGACCATTTACAGCATCAAAAATATCATCCGGGCTTGCTTGGTATACGTCTTGAGATGTAACTTCGAGGGGATCCTGTGGCGTGGGAGCCGCAGAACCACTTGTGTTAGCTGGATTGGGAAAATTTTCTGTCATATTTATTTTAATTAATTGATTAAATATTAACATAAGCTTGATTAAATGTCAATATTCAAATACTGATTACTGTTACAATGATTGCATGAGTTCTATTTCTTGCGGCATCGTAGGATTACCTAACGTAGGTAAGTCCACCCTATTTAACGCAATAACCGGCAACAATATTTTGGCGGCCAACTATCCGTTTGCAACTATAGAGCCGAATACCGGCATAGTTCCTGTGCCAGACGACAGGCTTAAAAAGTTGGCTGAAATGTATAACACAGCCAACATTGTTCCGGCTAGCGTAACGTTCCTAGACATAGCTGGACTAGTTGCAGGAGCTAGCAAGGGTGAAGGCCTGGGTAATCAGTTCTTAAGCCATATACGAACCGTTAACGCCATCGTACAGGTCGTAAGAGCGTTTAATGATCCTAATGTAATACACGTAGATAATGATTACGATCCTAAAAAAGATATAGACGTTATTAATACCGAATTAGTACTTGCTGATCTTCAAACAGTTACGAACCGTTTAAGTAAGTTTGCAAAAGAAGTTAAAGCCAACCCCAAACTTAAGCCAGTCCTAGATATTTACAATCAGGTTGCAGAGCTTTTGGATAGAGGTGATCCTGTCTGGAATCATCCAGAAATAGACAGAGAGCTTATAAAAGATTTACAACTTTTAACAGCTAAGCCAATTGTCTATTTATTTAACTTGGACGAGTCAGATCTAGCTAATAGTGACAAAAAAAGTTCTTTAGCAAATATTGTCAGCCCAGCCCAAGCCATCTTTGTCAGCGCTAAGCTGGAAAGTGAACTTAATGGACTTGAGGAATATGATGCTAAGGAATTATTAGAAAGTTACGGACAAAACGAGTCAGGATTAGTCCAGTTAATTAACTCTTCTTATAGTATTCTGGGTCTACAAAGTTTCTTAACTGCGGGTGAACCAGAGGTCAGAGCATGGACGATTCCTAAAGAATCCACTGCCCCGCAAGCAGCAGGTGTCATTCATAAAGACTTTGAGCGCGGTTTTATAGCTGCAGAAATAGTCAGTTACCCCGACCTAATTGAAGCCGGTTCATTGAGTAGCGCAAAAGCTGCCGGTAAAGTGAAAACTGAAGGCAAAACCTACATTATGCAACCTGATGACGTAGTTCTATTTAAGTTTAACGTTTAAACTCTGTTAGCTGTTGGGTCTGTACTGGGAATACCGGGTAGAGATTTATTAAATTTCTTGCTTCTGAGCGCAGTTGGTAACTTTGAATAGGCAATTTGCATTGGGTTAATCTCAAAACGTTTACTAGAAGTTGTAGGCTGCTGTGTGCTAGCACTTGGCGCATATACTTTATCTGGATTTTGTACTGGCTGAGTGCTGCTATCACTTGCAGGTGAAGCAAATTGATTGCCAAACACTTCGCGCATTCCCTCTTGATATATCTCCTGAGCTGCGCCTTCCTGAGACAATTGCATAGGACGCCTAACAGTCTGAGGCTCTTCAACTTTAGTTGGTTGAGATTGAGGTACAGTCACAACATTATCATTATTAACCTGTTTAGTTGCTGCTTCCTTCTTAAGATTCTCTTCGTGTTGAGCAAGAAGGCTTTGCGCATACAGGTAGTCGGCAAGCTCATTGCTTGGTTTTGGTGGTATTGATAAAGCTGTTGCTGCTATAGGCTGATGCCCTTGCACTTGCTCGTTATTACCTTGGATTTGCTGTAATTGATTTTGGTACTGTGATTGCGCAGTTAAATATGCCTGAAGTTGAGTATTGATTTGTTCAAGATGTGAAACTTGGGTATTCTGATGGTCAGATTGTATCTTCTTACTCTCAGCCATGCAATGCTGTACGTGCCCAATTAGTTTTCTTAATTTAGGCTGGTTATAGCTTCTAAATCTTAGGTCCTTATTACCCGAAGATATATCTATATGTGCCCCGAGTAACCGGTGATTATAGTCTATCTGGGTGATCATATCGAACCTCATATCTTCGACAGTGAGAAAGTTAAGCGGTTTTTTATCAATGAGAAGCACTCTTACGTCTGTTGCGACAAGTAACGCGAAGCCTCCTTCATACATTCCATTCACGCACTCGTAGATATTCTCGTCAGGTAAAATAATGCTTGGTAATTCGGCCGCTTCTGATCTTCCCCAGCCCAAGTGATTGAATTTAATCCTCTTAAGTTGCTTGTGAATTTCTTTCTTGCTTACCATGTTGCACCTCCGCCTTACTGGCTATCCTTATATTAGACTCTTATGAATTTTTATGTGGTAAGATTAATCACTAAATAAATGCGATATTCGTCACATTTGACAAATATGATTTTCTCCAACATAATATATATATGTTGGCAACTCTAAAGCAGACCGGCGAGTTGGTAGAGTTTTTCAGAGAAAACGGCACCAAACAAACTTTCAAAAGGAACGATTATATTATTCGTCCGGGTGATTCACCACCCGGTGTTTTTTATATATACCAAGGCTTAGTAAAAGCTTACGATATTACAAAATACGACGAAGAAAACCTGCTTGTTATCCGTAAACAAGACGAAATATTCCCTCTTATTTGGGGTGTTACCGGCAGTGATCACGACATTATATATAAAGCGCTTGCCGACACGATCACTTATCAAGTTAGCCGTAAAGCTTTTCTAAAATTTATCACGAATAACATGGATGCTCTGGTTCCACTGCTAGACATGACAATGGAAATGTACAGGCTACATAGCGAACGCATTCTGACTCTGGAATACAGAACCGTGCGCGAGCGCATTATTTCTTTCCTGGTTGGCATGTCACAGCGTTTCGGACGAATGCTCGACGACGGTAGCACCTTAATCGATGTGCCTTTGAGACATCAGGACATCGCAAGTTCGGTTAATGCTACTAGAGAAACTACTAGCCGCGAAATATCCGGACTTGAAAGAAAAGGTTTACTTGAAAATAAACAATCTTACATTGTACTTAAGGATCTTGCCACTCTTAACAAGCATCTTTCATGAGAGCTACTGCCAGTTCTTAACTATATCTCCAACAATTTTTAAAACTTGTCTGTGTTCGGGTATGTCTCTTTTGTCATAATAGTGATCTGTATACATATATTCGTCAATAACGTCTAAACAATATATTTCATCTCCAAGTACATGCATACGGTCAACTGCCGTGACATTGGATAGTGCTATAGCAAATATTACTTTCTTAACAAGTACTGGCTTTAAGTATTCATAAGCTAGATCTATCTCAAAACCAGACTTTAAGCCGTCGGATGTAAGGATAATATTGTGGTCGTTTAATAATTCTCTTTTTATCGTTCCGCCACCGCTCAGTAAGTGGTTTAGCTCATGCATTTGTCGTATCTTTTCCTGTTCAACAAAACCTCTATTCTCTATAAGCATTTCATATAGTTCGCCTTGGGAATAGCTGTCGTTGTAGGTAAATGTACCTTCGCTGGTTATACCTGCTACAGCATTAGGCTCAAGCGGCAGTTTAATTTCTGCACTATTAATAAGAGTTAAAACACATTGCAATTCTTTAGCTATCTGGGCCCCAATCACTGCCCCACCATCATCCATTGCGACGACAGCGCATTTCTCGCCTTTATGTTTAACCGCTATTTGCGCAGCTAACATTCGGCCAGCCTGAACCCTGGATGAGAAATACATAAAGGCAGTTTAGCATTAAGGCTTAAGCTTTTTGTAAAAGATAAAACCGCTCTTGATTACCTTTTGCTCCACTAACGCTTGAATCTAGTTTATTGCGAATAACAAAGTGTTTTTGCGCCCATGTCTCAAAATCTTTAAATATTTGGCGCCTAATCTTGTCATTCTTGATAACGCCTTTATGTTTTAAGTCGCTCTCACCCGCCTCGAATTGAGGTTTTACCATAGCAACTATTTCCGTATTTTTAGATACGTTTTGCATAATTGAGGGCAATATTTGCCTGAGAGATATAAATGAAACATCTATTAAAACCAGCTCGATAGAATCGTCCGGTTTAAAGTCTCTTATGTCGGTTTTTTCATGTAGCTCTATATTTGGATTTGGCCTAAGCGTGGGATGAAGCTGGTTAGTTCCCGTATCTACAGCGATAACTTTCTTTGCTCCATTTTTTAGTGCGAATTCAGTAAATCCACCAGTACTGCTGCCGACATCAAGTACGATCTTGTTATTAAAATCCAGGTTTAATGACGCTGCAACTGACTCTAGCTTTAGCGCTGCCCTGCCAACATATTGCTCCTCGACATTAACCTTTAATAGTCGGCTTTCATCTACGAAAACCAGTTGGCCTGGTTTGGTCATTGCTTTGCCTTTTAGGCTGACTTTGCCGAGCTTTATATAACTCTCGGCCTGGCTACGCGAGTAAACAAGCCCAAGTTCAACTAATGTAGTGTCCAGCCTTTTTTTAGTCATACTTTTTAAAGTATATGCTTAATCTTTAATGCGCTCTCTATAACTGCCGGTGGCAGTATCTACTGACACAACATCATCTTGCTTAATGAAAGACGGAACTTTTATAACCATGCCTGTTTCAAGTGTGGCATCCTTAGTTATTGAAGTACTGGTGTCACCTTTTACTACAGCTTCAGTGTAGGTAATTTTAAGAGGCACATTTTTAGGAAGTTCGAGGCTGATTGGACTGTCGTTAAAGAATTGAAGCTGGACTTTATCGCCTTCTTTCATATAGCCTTCGCTATCACCAACTATATCCTTAGCAACTTCAAACTGATTGAAAGTTTCCTCATTCATGAAAAAGAATGATTGTCCGTCGCTATATAAAAACTGCACCGGCATAGATGATACGTCCGCGCTATCCAGCTGTTCGTTGCCTTTAAAAGTCTTTTCAAGAACTTTGCCGTCTATGATGCTTTTAATGCGAACGTTAACGATAGAGCCGCCTCTGCCCATAACTTTTTGCTTGTATTCAACTACTCTGAAAGGTTCGCCTTCAAACTGAAAGACAGTACCTTTTTTTAAATCAGTAATACTTAGAGCCATTTATTTATCCTTTTTAGGTCTAACTATTAGCTACAAAAGGTAGTAATGCCAGGTGTCTAGCTCGCTTGATAGATACACTTAGGTGTCTCTGCTGCGATTCAGTTAGTCCTGTTTTCTTTCTAGTTTCTATTTGCCCATAAACGTTAACGTAACGCTGAAGCGTCTTCATGTCTTTATAGTCAAAATATGGTACATCGGTTCGATGTTTAAAAATCTTTGCCATTAATTGCTCCTTAATCTAAATCTTCAAATTTACTTAAAATGGTATGTCGTCGAGATTAATTGGTTCGTCACCAATGTCTTCTATAACGACGTCTTCTTTAGCTTTTTTTGATGCTTTTGGTTTAGCGGCAGTACTTGATGGTTCGCTATTATCAAATGCCTGGTTAGAGTCACCTTCACCGCCAGCGCCGCGGCTATCTAAGAACGTAACGTCGTTGGCTAGAACTTCAACCTTTGACCTTTTTTGGCCATCTTGCTCCCATGATCGGGATTGTAATCTTCCTTGCACTAAACAACGTCTACCCTTGCTTAGATACTGTGATACACGCTCAGCGAGCGGTCCCCAACAGACAATATCGATATAGTCTGTCGCTTCCTGCCATTCACCGCTTGAATCTTTATAGCTGCGGTTCAGCGCTAAGCTGAAACTAGTTACATTTTGGCCATTTGGTGTCTGCCTTAATTCTGGATCTCGGGTTAGATTACCCATTAATGTTACTTGGTTAAGACTTCGTGCCATAGTTGTTTTCCTCCTTATAAGACATATGTCTTGGCTTAGAACTTATTAACTTCACCCTACTGCTATTTAGCTATATCGGTCAAGTTAGTTAAATGCTTTTTAACTAATATTTAATTTTCTTCTGTATCGCTAATTTCGTCTTCTTTATCTTCTTCACTGTCACCAGATTCGCCGCGCCTAGCAGCTTGTGCAGATTTCTCGGCCTTAAGAGCTTCTGCTTTGGCAATAGCCTTAAGATCAGGTTTAGTTATTAGAAAACGAATAACTTCGCCGGTTATATTTAATGTGCTTTCTATCTTTTGTACGCTAGTAGGTTCTAGCTCTACTGTATAGAAAACATACATCCCGTGTTCGTTACCCTTGATATTATAGGCGAGCTTGCGTTTGCCCCAGTTGTCCGATGCAGAAATTTTTCCGCCGTTATCCGTAATTATTTTCTTAACTCGGTCCTCGGCTTTAGATAAGTCGACTTCTAAGTCAGGATGATAAATTACAGCAATTTCGTACTGATTCAATTGAATCCCCTTCCTATGGTTAATACCCACGTGCACTAGCGGCCATGAGCAGAAGTTAATAGTAAGCTAACTATACCTTATGGCCTCTGTTAAGTCAATCCTTAAAGATTGAGTAAATAAAGACTACGATCGAGCCTATACTTCTCTTACTGCGCAAAACACGTTAAAATATAATTTATCATGTTACACAATAAGCACATCTGCACCTGGTCAAGCTTCATTGATAACGACTCTCCATCTTCAGAGAGTCTCTAGAACTTATCCTTATTTCGTACTACTGCCTCTCTGGGGTAGTTTTTTATAAGTTGCATTTAATGGAGGAGAAATTATGAAAGTTAATGTCATACACACTGAAAAGATCAGCCCACAAAGCAATACATTATTGGAGTTACTAGACAAATATATACCAGCTTTGGAAGAAGCTAGTATTATTGCAATCACCTCAAAAATTGTCTCGCTATGTGAAGGCAATGTACTCAAATTGGATGAAAATAATAAAGAAGAGCTAGTCGTCAGTGAGTCGCAGTATTATCTTCCCCCCACAATTAGTCAGTACGGTTATCATTTCACTATTACAAACGATACACTCATCTCAGTTGCCGGCATTGATGAGTCAAATGGTGATGGATATTACGTTTTATGGCCTAAAAATGCTCAAGCAACAGCCAATGCAGTACGCCGGCATCTTGCTGAGCGTTTCACGCTCACTAAAGTTGGAGTAGTTATAACCGACAGTACATGCCAACCCTTGCGTCGTGGAACTAGCGGTATAGACCTTGCGCATAGTGGTTTTAAAGCGCTAAGGGATTATGAGGGTATTGATGACTTATTCGGGCGTCCATACAACGTTACACAGGCAAACATATCAGGAGGCCTTGCCGCCACAGCCGTGTTCGCAATGGGTGAAGGCAATGAGCAGACACCAATCTGTATAATGACTGATTTAGCCTCAATAGATTTTCAGAATGTCGATCCTACGCCTGCTGAATTAAGAACGCATCACATTGATATGGATGAGGATTTATTTGCCCCTCTATTGCAAAGCGTGAAATGGAAAAAAGGAAAGAAGTGGAAGAAAGCCTAACTGCATATATTGACCCGAGCTATGTCTATTCTTTCTGCAGCGGACCAGATATAGTGCAGTCTAAAAACGGAATTACGAGACTGATGCAGCGATAGGTTTATTCGTCTGGTTCGTCTGCGAAATCGTCATCTTCTACTGCACTACTGTTACCACCAAAGACTTCATTAACCGAACTAACTAAAACTTCTCTTGGTCTTGAACCATCAGCTGCACCAATAATTCCCTGCTCTTCCATTGTTTCAATTAACCTAGCTGCACGGCCATAGCCTATGCGTAATCGTCTTTGTAATAAGCTTGTACTGGCTTTTCGGTTGTCTATGACTACTTGAACGGCGTCTTTTAACATATCGTCGTCAGGGTCCTGTCCGCCGTAATCGGCAACAATGCCACCCTTGCCGTTAAGCTGGACTGGCTGAGAAACAACCTCTTCATCGTACTGTGGCGGCCTTTGCATCCTGATAAAGTCTATTATCTTATTGGTCTCTTTGTCATCTATGAAGGCTCCCTGGATACGCCTAGGTTTTGGCGAGTCAGATAAGGTCATGAGCATATCACCTTGGCCTAGTAGCTTTTCTGAACCGACTTGATCAATAATTGTGCGACTATCTACTTGTGATGTTGTCTTGAAAGATATTCGAGCTGGAACGTTGGCCTTAATAAGTCCAGTTATAACGTCTACTGAAGGTCGCTGTGTTGCTAGGACTAAATGTATACCGACCGCCCTAGCTTTCTGAGCAATCCTAACAATTAGGGCTTCAACGTCTCTAGCTGCCATCATCATAAGGTCAGCTAACTCGTCAATTACTATAACTATGTAGGGCATGCCTTCTTCTTTTTTAAAGTCGTTATATTCTGCTATGTTTCGTTTGCCAACATCGGCTAGTGCTTTATAACGTCTTTCCATTTCTGCAACTGACCACTTAAGCGCGCTTATGCACTTTTCCGGTTCGGTAATTACAGGCGTGAGTAAATGAGGTATTTCATCATAAGGCTTTAGCTCTACTTGCTTTGGATCTACAAGAATAAGTTTAAGATCGGATGGCGTATTGCGGTAAAGCAGACTAGTTAAAATAGTGTTAATCATAACCGACTTACCTGAACCAGTTTGACCAGCTACTAGAAGGTGCGGTGTTTTACCAAGATCTGTTACAACTGGAGTGCCAGATATGTCTTTACCTATCGCTATAGTTAACGGTCCTTGAGTATTTTGCCATTGAGAAGACAAGAATAGAGAGCTTACTCGAACAGTAGCTGCCTTAACGTTAGGTACCTCTATACCGACTGCTCTTTTACCGGGTATTGGTGCTTCAATACGAATAGCATGTGCAGCCAAATCTAGGGCTAGGTTGTTTTCAAGAGCAGTAATTTTAGTTAACTTAACACCTGTAGGTGGCTTAAGCGTATACTGCGTAACCCTTGGGCCAATGTTAGCCCCTTCCATTTCAACGTCTATATTGAAGTTGGCAAAAGTATCATGAATTGTTTGGGCGTTTGCGTTAACGTCACCGGCATCAGCCTTATCCTGTTTTTGATTTAATAAGTCGATACTTGGATATTGCCAATTTGGATCACTAGCAGTAGTTAAGGCTTCGTGGTTTTCACCTACTGCCATTTTTTGGGCACTGTTTCTAAGGCTTGCTAGTTTAAGCTTAGGCTCTGCCGCACCCATATGATGTTCGACTGGTACGCCTTCATTAAGTTTGAAGCCTGGGTTTTGTTCGGCTCTGGCTTTAAGATTAGCTAGTTCTGAATCACCTTCTTCGTCAGATGACTTCTTAAAGATGCCGCCTAACTTTCCTAGAACTTTAGGAGATATACCGAAGCTTAAGAAGACCGCAAACAGAGCGAGAACAAACAGTACTAATGCAGCTGGTAATTTATCTAAAAAGCTAAGCAGAATACTGGCTATACCACGGCCAACGTGTCCGCCTCTATTAGTAGACAAGCTGCCGTCAATGTTTGTCTTAGCAAAAACTGTATAAAAGAAACCGCCGCCAAAGATTAGAACGGCTAGTACGCCACTTGTCTTATTAATAGGCAGTTTGTGATCTTCAGACTTATACATATATATACCAAGATAGGCTAGTCCTATAGGCAGGAAATATGCCGCTAGACCAAACATCCAATAGAATGCGTGGAATACTTTAACCGGGCCGGTGCCTCCGGTGCCAAAGCCACCAAGAAGCAAAAGCACTGCTAAAACAATAAGCGCAGTAGCGCCGCTTAATCTCCAGAAAGGAGACTTGGATGCTGCTGGTGCTGCTTCTGCTTTTTTCTTTCTACTTGTTTTTTTCTTTTTTGGCATACGCTTTAACCATTTTACTCGTTTAATCGAGAATTACTATATTACATTAATAATTGTAGCACAAAATACCACAAAAGTCAAAGTAACCATTAGTATTACGCTGAGCAAATAGCTATAACTAGATTAACGAGATCCTAACTTAAGTCAGTTAAACTTATATATTTACGCCAGGTTCTGGGATGTCATACTCGTAGGTTTTTGGTGGAGTAGTTGATGGGGCTCTTTTTGGTCTTGGTGCTGGTTTAGAGGCTGTTCTTGATCTTGGATTAGTTGTTGGGATTCTTGTTGGTCTTGGTGCTGGTTGGGAGGTTCGTACCCTACTTGTTGAGGTAGACCTTGGCTGGCTCGCTCTAGTTGCTGCTTTTGTGGCTGTTTTAGCCTTATCTGACTCTGCCGGTTTAGCAGTTTCAGGTTGCTGAGGCATTGCTTCTGTATTAGCTTTCCTCTTTGGTTCTGGTTTTTTAGGTGTTTCAGGAGGGTAAGCTGCTTTGGTGACACGCTTATTTTCTCTACCTAATGGACCCATTTCGTTTTCAGCTTGCCAATTAAGAGGTAATCTGCCTAACCATGGTATTACTTTAGCCTTTCTTGTCTTAATAAATTCTCTAGTAGCTTCTCTGGCACTTGTTTTAGTTTTACTACTAGCCTTTGGGCCAGCAACGCTTTTCAGAAGACTACTTGTCATAACAGTAATGGGATCTTCACCCTTATTTAATCTTTTTATACGATTATCTAATGCTTTGCCACGAAGTTGTTCTTGTTCAGCATATTTTGTTAAGCCTTTGGCATCTTTGATAAGTCCTGGCTCAGGATCTTTAGATGTCCACTCTGGACTACCATTAACTTTTTCATTTATAATAGCTGCTTGCCTTAAGTTATAACCAAGAGAAAGCAAGTACTGTACGGCATTTTTTTGACCGTTTACTGCCTCGAAGTCTATTTCATCGACAAGTTTATCGAGTTCATTCTTAGCGCCTGAAGCTGTTTCTACGTCTCCAATTGACTCAGATTGTTGTTCTTCGGCGGCAGTATCTCCGTCCGCCGTATCATCCGTGTTAGCTGCGTCATCGACAGCAGTGTCAGCTGCATCAGGATTATCAGGCGTAGTAGGAAGTTCGGTGGTGGGTTGATTGTCAGGATCGTCCTGATTGTTTTCACCTGACTTATTGTAACGATATATACCGTAAGTTGCGGCTGTTGCTGTTGCACCTAAAGCAACCGCCCTTACTACACGCTTAGTGCCTTCTTCATCGTCTGTAAAGTAATCATAAACTGTCTTACTTGCCTCTTTAGCATGTCCTGCAATACTAAAGGCTTGACTAGCTACGACGGTAGAAGCATCTTTCAGGAAATCTTCGCATCTTCCATAAATAGCCTGGACTCTTTCTTTACCGTCTTCAACACTTAATCCGTTAAATGTTATAGAAGGTAAATTTTGAGTAAGTTGATCTCTTAAGCTAGCGAAGCGTCCTTGCTCAACTCTAGTATCAAGGCCTTCATTTTGTGTTTGTGGCATTGATTCGCTTGCTTGACTGTCATTAGTTGGGGATGGATCTGCTTCTTTCATGATGATATTGTAGCAAAAAGTTGCTATTTTGTCAAGTATAAGCGTTTCGTCTAATCTACTCTTGGATCTTGCGTAAGTAGTCTAGCGCGCATTTCCTGGAAACGCTTCTGTTGCTCTGCCGCTATCTGTTCCGCGGTCTTTACTTCAGGCTGAGCCTGATTGTTATTGCCTTTAGCGTTACTGTTGTTATTGTTTGGTTTATTACCGTTGCCGCCACTGATTATGTTAACAACTGGAATCACGATAGGGCTTCTTTGTGTTTGTTCAAACAGATAATGAGTTACATGATCTTTAAGTTCGGCCTTGAATCTATCAAGGTCAATTCGTTTAAAGCGCTGGTTAACTGCTCGTTTAAGCTCTGCTCTCAAACCATTCATTATTTCTTCATTGTCTCGCATATAGATAAAGCCGCGACTAATTATGTCGGGGCTAGTTAACAAGTTACCGTTCTTCTTGTCTATCGTAAGAACTACCGCAACTAGACCCTCTTCACTTAGAAGGACTCTGTCTTTAACGACTACGTTGCTGACAAGAGCTCCCGTTTGATCGACTAATATAGTGCCGTGCTGAACCTCGCCAATTACTTCCATCTTATCTGGGGTAAAAGCTATAACTTGGCCATTATCTACGTTAAGCATATTAGCCCTGGGTATGCCCTGTTCAATAGCTATATCCATATGATACTTCTTAGCCGTAAAGTCACCATAAATTGGTAAGAAGAACTTGGGCTGAGTCATGTTAATCATTTCCGCGTACTCATCTCTGGAAGCATGTCCAGATACGTGAAGTGGTCCTATACCATCTACTTCACGAGTTTCATGACGGAAAACGTGAACGCCTTTTTTAAGTAAATCATCAACCATTGCCCTAATATCTGAATCATTGCCAGAGTAAGGAATAGGGGTACTCGACAGAACTACAGTGTCCTGCTCTTTTAGCTTAATGTGCCTGTGTTCGCCATTACTCATTCGCTGTAATGCTGAACTTGGCTCACCTTGAGATCCGGTACAGATAACTACTAGTTCTTCATCTTTCATACTAGCTGATGAGGCTATAGGCACAAAAGTACCTTTCGGTATCTTAACGAAACCATGTCTAACGGCCATTTCTAATGTACTGACCATACTACGTCCGTCCATGGCAACTTTCTTATTGTGGTGAACGGCGGAGTTTATAATCATTTGAACCCTGTTCATGTTGGTTGAGAACAGACCGACAAAAATACGGCCCGGGGCATTTTCCATAATATCTAAAAAGCTTTGTTCAATCGTTGATTCACTCGGAGTTCTGCCTGGTCTCTCGGTTGTCGTACTTTCACTAAGCAAGGCTAAGACTCCTTCTTTACCTAGCTCTGTAAGTCTCTCGACGTCACTTCTTTCATGATCAAGTGGATTTGGATCTAAACGGAAGTCTCCCGTGTTAATAAGCCGTCCGACGGGGGTATCTAAGACAATGCAGGTACTGCCAGGTATGGAATGGGTTATTCTCACTAGCTCTACGAAAAATTCACCTATCTTTAGCCTTTCGTGAGTATCTTCATTCATAGTCACGGTTTTTAATTCAAAGCCATCGGGCATAGGTAGACCAAAGTTCTCGAATATTTCTTCAACACGGCTAATACTGAATTTACTGCCATAAATTGGGGCTGGGAACTTAGGTACTATGTGTGGCAAGCCACCAATATGATCTAAGTGACCATGAGTAATAATGTAAGCCCTAAGCTTAGGTCTTATTTGTTCTAAGTAGGCCGTATCAGCAATGGCATAGTTTATTCCAGGTAGATCGACACCCAGCTCGTTACCGCAGTCCATAATGACCGCGTCGTTCATATATTCAACTAGTATCATGTTCTTCGAACCACCACCATCCATACCACCAAGCCCGATAACCTTTAGTCTAGGGCTGTCGTCAACAAAGTTAGCTCTTTGCTGGTTTGGATTGCTTTCGGCTGTTTGATACTGATTAGCTATTCGCTGAGCATCAGCCTGAGAACGGCGTTGCGCTCTAACTGCCTGACCCCTTGATGTGGTTAATGTAGAGCCTATCGATGTAGTCTTAGGTCGCCTTGGTTTCTGGCTTCGTTTCGACTTATCTGTCTTGTCTTCATTTGTTTTACTATTATCTTGTTGCATATTATTACTCCTAATTCTTTTTTAAAATTATTAATTAATTGATTTTCTTTAAAATTGCCGGGATCAGAGAAAAGTCGTCTATAAGCGTCTGTCTCAGACCACCGTTGTATAGCGCAGCGGCGGGGTGAAACAAAGGCAGGTATACCCTTCCCTTAAATCGCATTGGTTTGCCGTGGCAAACACTTATTTGCAGATCCGGTAAGAAGCAGTTCAGGCTATGTCGTCCTAATGTAACGACTAGCTTTGGCTGAATTACCTCTAACTGACTCTCCAAATATGGCAAAAAGACGGATTTTTCCTCGGGCAATGGATCACGATTATTCGGTGGCCTGTACTTAACGATGTTGGTTATATATACATCGTCACGTTTCAAACCAATCATATTAAGCATTTCATTTAAAAAATTGCCGGCTGCACCTACGAAAGGCTTGCCCTGAAGGTCTTCGTTTTTGCCAGGCGCCTCTCCTACAAAAACCATTTCGGCATCTGTACTACCATCGCCAAAGACTAGTTGAGTTGCTGAAGCTGCTAGCTCGGGCGTTACTTTCTTATCTAGTATTGCCTGTTTTATCTCGTCTAGTTTAATTTGTTTACTTGCCATGGAATAGTGACCTTATAAATCTAGCTATGTTTTTGATCCCACCAATGAAAAACACAAGCGTTAGTATGTACCACAGGAAATTGCCTCGATCGATTGATAAGCTAGCGAAGCCATAACTAATACCTAGTTCAACCACGCCAAGTATTATGAAACCTGGTTTGGTCTTGTGCCATTTGTCTAAACTATGTATTAGTTCCATGACTTGCTCTAGTTGCTTTAGTTAATTTTACTTCTTGTCTTTAAGCTCTTGCTGAACAGCCTTCATACTGAGCTGTAAACGTCCGCGATCGTCTATTCCCACTAACTTAACTGTTACCTTATCGCCTTCTTTGACGACATCACTTGGCTTATTGACCCGCTCTTCGCTCATCTCACTAACGTGAACCAGTCCATCTTTACCAGGTAGAACCTGAACAAAAACACCGAAATCCATAACGCTTACTACAGGAGCATCTTTATATATTTTGCCAACTTCCGGCTCAGCTACGATACCTTCTATCCATTCACGGGCTGCGGTAATACTAGCTTTATCCGGACTAGATATAAAGACAATTCCCTCGTCCTTTATGTCTATCTCAGTACCTGTTTCGGCGGTAATTTTCTGAATCGTCTCACCACCCTTACCAATAATCTCCCTGATTTTATCCGGGTTAATTTGCATTGATTCAACTCGAGGAGCATATGGGCTAAGGTCATCTCTTGGCTTAGCTATCGTAGTTAGCATGTGCTCTAGGATATGAGCCCGTCCGACTTTACCCTCGTTAAGCGCCTGCTTTAGGACAGTTACAGGTAAACCATGAACTTTCATATCCATCTGGAGTGCGGTAATACCTTTAGCAGTACCGGCTACTTTAAAGTCCATATCACCAGCAAAGTCTTCAGCATCAGCAATATCTGTCAGGATAAGAGGTTTATCGCCGTCCATGATTAGACCCATAGCTACACCGCTAACTGCAGAAGATAGCGGCACGCCAGCGTCGAGCATAGCTAAGCAACTACTACATGTAGCAGCCATTGAAGTGGAGCCATTCTGACTCATTATTTCAGTTACGCTTCTAACCGTGTACGGAAAAGATTCCTCGCTTGGCATAACTGGAGACAAAGCTCTTTCCGCTAGATACGAGTGGCCGATTTCACGCCTGCCTGGTGAACCAAGGCGACGCACTTCGCCAACCGTGTAACCAGGAGCGTTATAGTGGTGCATGAAGCGCTTTTCTTCGGATTTTTCCATGGTATCGATTGATTGGGCATAGCTTAGAGGTGCAATAGTCACTATATTGAGAGCTTGGGTTAAGCCACGGGTAAACAAACTTGAGCCGTGGGCTCTTGGCAAGAAACCAACCTCTGAGCTTAAGAATCTAACTTCATCGAATTTTCGACCATCTGGTCTAACGTTATCTTCTACAATGCCTTTCCTAACGTCCTTGTGGACAGCTAGAGTAAACGCATCGTCGTATTCCTGGTGAAGCTTATCGTACTCATCTTCACCCAAGTCTTTCTTGAACTGCGTATGCATTTCATCACGCAATGTTTGTAAAAGCACGTTTCGTTCTGGGTAAGGCTTTCGAAGGTCTTCTCCAAGCTTGCCTACAACCCATTTGTCGACAGCCTTTTGAATAGATTCATCAGGCAAATCAAGCTCAAATTCTTGCTTAGTAACTTTAACTTTGTCGAGCAGCTTTTGCTGCAAGACTATTGCCGGCTGCATGGCTGACTGTGCAAATTCCAAAGCTTCAACCAACTGATCTTCACTGACTTCACTAGCACCAGCTTCAACCATCATAATGGCGTCTTTAGTACCAGCCACAACTAGATCTAAACCACCTTTTTCAAGCTGTTCTGCAGAAAGAAAGGCCGCTAGCTTAGACTTGTCGTCATAACCAACCCTAAGTCCTGCGACTGGGCCTTCAAATGGAGCACCTGTCAACATAAAGGCAGTACTCATAGCAAGCATGGCGACCATATCTGGTCTGAATTCCGGATCCATGCTTAGAACAGTAGCTACACCCTGAACTTCATGCCTGTAGCCCTTGGGCCACAAAGGTCTGATTGGCCTATCTATAAGTCGTCCTATTAAGATGGCTTCATCTGATGGTCTGCCTTCTCTTTTAACATAGCGTGAGCCGCTGATCTTACCCGACGCATAAAACTTTTCTTCATAGTCGATGCTTAGAGGGAAGTAATCAAAGCCTTGAACTCTTTTTTCGCTTATCATAGCCGTACCGAGTACTACCGTATCGCCGTAACGAACAATGACACTGGCGCTTGTGCGGAAACCGACACGATTTACTTCAAGTGACAACTTGCGGCCACAAAAGTCTGTTTCTACTTTTATTATTTCTTTACCTATTGGGTTTATTGTTCCCATTTATTATTTCCTTTCGGATATCCCTATATTTTAGGGAGAGTCTCTTCTATAAAGTTCAAATATATGAAAGCTACTTGTGCTTATTCATAGCCCAATATATCTGTTGCTTTATAGAAGAGTTCCTTATCTTTAATGTGCACAAGCTCTTGATCTTTATGGTTATTAAAACCGATAAGCCCAATGGTCTGAGCGCTTTAAAAAATATTAGCGACGAATGCCTAGTTTTTGGATAAGATCCAAATATGTTTGACTATCACGTTTAGCGATATAACGAAGTAGTCTCCTTCTTTTTCCTACCATTTGAAGTAAGCCACGTCTTGCCATGAAGTCGTGCTTGTTCAACTTTAGATGCTCCGTCAGCTCTTTTATTCTCTCTGTTAAAACAGCAACTTGAGCACTAGCTCCGCCGGTATCGTCTTTGTGAGACTGCGCACTCTTTATAGCGGCAGCTTTCTTCTCCGTTGTAATCATGTTCAAGTATTTTATCAGATAACCACCCCTTAAGCAAGTACTGGTATTAATTTTTGGCAACTATAAAGAGTAAATGAATGAGGAGTACTTAAGATTCTAAGTAAACGCTATTAATGAGGAAAGGCTGGTGGTGGTCCATAAGGAACTTCTTCGTGAGCCGTAGTAGATGCTCCATCTGATTCAGTTGCAGATACCGTTACATCTATCTCGCCTTTAGGCTGATTAGGATTGCTAGGATCAGTAAACTGCGCAGCCGCAAATCCACCTTGGTGAGTTGTGACTATTCTATTCTTCTCTATACTGACTCCCGCTGGCACATCTTTAGGATCTGTTAGTTTAAATGATGTGCTCTCAATATAGTCACTTGATTTACCAGGCTTTACCCCCGCAAATAAAGCATTGGTTGAGTCATCGTCTGTTTCACTTAATCGATATACTTTAACGCTTGGAGAGGCGTCGCCGGATGTAGAATTCACTGTTACGGTTGGAACCGTTTCGGTAGAACTGGACTCGGCTCGTTTTATAAGTGGAGCACGAACAGGCTTAGGAGTGCTGCTCGGCGATAGTACAACTTCTTTTACTGCTACACCACCGGCTATTGTAGCTAGCGCGACTGCTGATAAATTACGGATGTTTCTTTTTATATTTGGATTGGACATACTTACAATATTAACATAAGCTTGATTAAAAGTCAATACTGTGATGGATCGTAATCTAGAGGATCTAAATTTCAAAAACTAAATCGTTCAAGTTCTCAGATGTCAGACTCTTTGGCGTGACCGCCTTATCCAACTTAAAAGTGCCGATACTAGTTCGCCTTAGAACAGATGTATAAGCACCTGTATTTAAATCCTTACCTATGTCCTCTACTAGACTACGTATATATGTGCCGGATGAAACATTGGTAACTAGATCAAGTTTTGGATAATCGTATTTGAGAATTTCTAAAGTATTAATACTAACTTTTCTGGGTTCTAAATCAGGTATCTTGCCCTCGCGTGCCAGTTTGTAGGCTCTTTGACCATTAACTTTAATAGCTGAGTAGATCGGTGGTTTTTGGTCAATTTCACCTCTGTACTTATTCAGTACTTCTTTAATTTCATCAATGCTCGGTACATTATCCGACTGTTTAACTATCTCGCCCTCGGTATCTCCGGTTGTACTAACAGAACCTAATTCCATAGTCAGCTCGTATGTTTTATCCAGTTTGGTAAATTCTTGGGCTTTCCTTGTGTAGTTTTTGCCAATAAAAAGTAAAAGCAGGCCAGTTGCAAACGGATCAAGGGTACCAGAATGCCCAACCTTAACGTTCTTAGGTTTCTTGTCTTCTACGCCAGCAACTATTCGTCTGACGTAGTTAACAGCGTCAAAACTTGTCCAGTCGACTGGCTTATCTATTAAAAGTAGTCCTTGCACCTTAAATTTAAGCTTATAGCTTAACTAGGTGGATTGCCAAATTCAAATGGAATTGGTGGTGGCACTGGAGGTGGTGCTGGTGCACTACTGTTGGTAGTCGATTGGTTATCCGTGACCGTCGGGTTGAACACTTGAGGCGTATCTTCTTGATGAAGTTCAGGTCCAAGTGGCTGAGCATTTAAAGCTTCAATTGGTGGCTGAATTGAAGAAGTTGAATCATTAAGAGCTTGGCTAATTTCTTCTCGTGCTAAATCGGCGTTTGCTGTGGCTGAGGCCTGGTTCAAATGAGGACTATTCACGGCTTGCTCAAGCTGAGATAGCGTACCGTTGTCATCAATTTGAAGATTTGGACTAGTTTGATCTATGGGTGTAGAAACCGGATCCGTAGGAGCAGTTAGGTTTGCCCAAGGAGACTGGGGCTGTATAGGGGCACTACTATCTGGCTGCACTGGTTGAAAAGGATCATTTGTAGGTGGTGTTAGGCCAACTGGTGAACTGCTTATTGGGTTACTGAAGTCTGATGGATTTAATTGAGGCTGAGGCTGAAAATCTGTACCAGGTGCTGGCTGCGTGGGTGCTTGCCAGGGCTTTATAGGATTAATATTATTACTCTGACGATCAAGCAATTGTGGTGCTTCTTCCTTAGGCATACTAAAAGGATCTGTCACAGGGTCTAAAACGTCTTGCCTCGTATTGGCCGTCAAAGTACCGCCAAGCATAGGTGGTTCGGTCACCATCTTAGAAGTTGTATCTAAGCCTACTTTAGGTTGATCATCGACCTGAGGCTGAAAAGTAGGTTCTGGTGCGGGCTCTTCATTAACGTGTTCCTCTGGCGCAGGCAGTTCCGTAGTAGCATTATCTGTTTGGTCTTCTTCATGCTCCCTTGGCTCACTATTTTCATGCTTAATTTCAAGCGTACCATCACTGCTAACAACGGCTTCCTGCTCATCATCATCATGATTATTGTCATGACTGTCTTCATGGTCATCTGAATTGTCTCTAACTTCTTCTTGAACTACATGAGGTTCTTCGAGCTTAGTTGCTACTAATTGCTGGTTAGCACCAGCAGCCATAAGAACAGCGCTCATAGTCATAGTTTGAGAACTGGTCTTATCGTTGCTGAAACGATTTGTTTCGGATACTACACCTGTTAACAGGGCTGTCGCTATTTGCTGATCAAGTACGCTGTCGCCAAGTGCTTGTGACAGTTCTGTAACTAATTCACTTAAACTGCTTGCGCCTTGGTCTCGCCAGTTAATAGAGCCTAGCTCCCCACCACCATCTATGTTAATACTAGCTACTGTTGCATCGTGCAAAATACGTCCATGAGCGGTTATAGCATCGTCTAGATCGGCTTGACGCTTTACTCCGAGGGCAACGACTACATCTACGTTAAAGTCGCCCTGGCTGAAGTCTAAATCATTTTGAGTTATAGAAGTCTTATACGGTGTTATAAAGATTCTGACTATATTATCTTCAACTTTGTAACGCAGCTTGTCGGCTTTGCTTTTATCAAGAGCAATAATAAAGTCTCTTAGGCTATCTGTGTTCTTTTCAAAAGTATCTTCTGGTTTTAAAAATTCAATAGTCGAAGGAATGTTTCCAGAGAATACAGCGGCAGCGTGTTTACCCTGCTTATTAAGAATTAAGCCTAGCCCTAAAAGAGCCGAGAGTTGGTCAACAGAGGGATTCCGGCTTACGGTAACTAAAACATTACTAGCATTTTTTAGTTTTTCAATTAGCTGCTGCTTAGCGCTATCCATAGGTGTTCTTCAATCTTTTGTATGGCTTGCTTTTTGTTTGTGCCTACCTTAGTTACGAGTCTAGCATAAACATATATAGCTTTACAATCCCCTTACTTATCTGGTATAGTCTCGTTCTAACGATTGTCTATAATCACTTTAATTTCATCTTAAAGTTAATAAGGAATTTGAATGCCAATAATTAAATCAGCTAAAAAGCGAGTTCGGGTTGCAAACAAGGCCGCTATTAGGAATAGCAAGACTAAGCGAAGCCTTAAGAGTGCCATCAAAAGCTTCTCTAAGACCCCTTCAGCCAAGTCACAAAGCGCCGTTCAGAGCGAAGTAGATAAAGCAGCTAAAAAAGGTGTTATTCATAAGAATAAAGCAGCAAGACTTAAGAGTAGAGCTGCTAAACAAGCCAAGGCAAGTGGTGTTAAGCACACTGCCAAGACTAAGACTCCTGCTAAAAAGCCAGCTTCAACTACGGCTAAGAAAAAACCCGCTAAAAAAGCTACTCCTAAAAAGAAGTAATTACAGGTTAATATTTAGCAGATAGAGCTGTAAAGCTTCGTCTGCATCAATTTTCTTTGTTTTTAAAAGAACGTCCAGCTCTAGTAATTGCGAAATCATTTGCTTTATTTTGGCAAGAGAAACCTTACGCGCTATAGACTGACCATTATCTAGGGAGTATGGACTAATTTTTGCTTCTGAACTTATTGCTTGAGTAGATTTATTACCCGCAGTTTTGATAACAGATATAATATGCAGCTGCCATGACAATAAGGCAATAATTTGCTGAGGTTCAACTTTTAACTCTTTCTGTTCATTGTATAAAGCTAAGGTTCTCTTTTTATTGCCACTAAATGTCGCATCTAACAAATTAAATACAGTGCTGTGAGGAGATTGCTCGGTTAGCAGATCTATAGAAACCTTTGTAACATTTGGGTTATAAATTAACAGCTTGTTCAGCTCATTATTTAATAGCTCTTGATTAGAACCTACCCGCTCAATTATATATTGAGCATCATGTGAGCTAATTTTCCCTCCCCTAGTATTCGCTGCCTCTACCATCCAACGGCTTAAACCAAACTTATCCAAGGCTTTAAATTCCTTAAGATTGGTCTTAGCTTTTAAGGTTTTATAAAAAACTGACCGCTTGTCTACTTTCGGTTCAACAATAACAATGTCCAGATCCTCATTAGAGCCTTCAAGTAGTGAATTGATTGACTCTACAAAATCTTTGTTCTTGCTGCCATCTCTTAAAACGGTCATTTTTGCCATAGAAAATAGGCTAATACTTTTCAAAGACTCTTCTAGATTTCTAAAATCGGTATCTTCTCCGTCGATATATTCTACCGATAGATCGCCGTTTTTAGCTTTAAAGTCTTTAATAAGCCCCCTAAGTTCTTGGCGAAGCGCAAATGAATTATCTCCAGTGAGAGTCGTTAACATCTTATTATTGTAACAATTGCCGCTTTGTTTAATGCATTTATCTGATATTATTTACAAAACTAACCAATGACTCAAGTAATTATTGTTTCCAATCGTCTGCCTATAAGTGTTAGTAAAAACAAGGGCAGATTAAAGTTTTCTAATAGTTTAGGAGGCCTGGCAACTGGCTTGTCTTCTTATGTCAGCAATAAAAGCGGTAACCTATGGATAGGTTGGCCAGGTATAGCCAGTGACGAATTAACAAACCAGGATAAACGCGACATAACCAAACGTTTAGCACGCCAAGGCTACTTTCCCGTTTTCCTCAGTCAAAAACAGATTGACGACTTTTATAACGGTTACAGCAATACGGTTCTCTGGCCGTATTTCCACGGGTTACCCGTTAGATCACTTGAAGATAAGCAAGTCGATAAGTGGTGGCGCGCATATTCAGCTGTTAACAAACAATTTAGCGAAGCGGTTCTTTCTGAAGCAAAAAGCGACAGCCAAATCTGGGTACACGATTACCAGCTACTACTGTTGCCAGCAATGCTAAGAAAGAAGCTGCGCGATTCCAGTATCGGGTTCTTTTTACACATACCCTTCCCCGAATACAAACAGTTCAAGCGCATCGAACAAGATAACCAACTTCTAGAGGGTATCCTTGGCTCTGATCTTATTGGCTTTCATACACCATCTTACGTAACAAACTTCCTGGATAGTGTGAACAATATAGAGGGACTGGATTCAGACAGGCAGGAAATTAAACTAGAGAACAGGATTGTTCGTGTTGGTGAATTCCCTATGGGAATCGACTACGCCAAGTACGCTGAATCGAGTAAACAAAAAGACGTTAAAATTCTCTTTAGAAACTATAAAAAGAAGTATAAGGGTAAAAAAGTTATAGCCAGCGTCGATAGACTTGACCCCAGCAAGGGGTTAGTCGAACGCCTAGAGGCCTACAAGCAATTTTTAGAAGACTATCCGAGGAAAATAGGCAAAGTGGTCTTCGTTATGGTTGCAGCGCCCTCAAGAACGGATATTTTAGAGTATAAAAACTTATCGAAGAAGCTGGATAAATTGGCACAAGAAATAAATGATCAGTTCTCCAAAGGAGATTGGGCACCTCTGGAGTATATAAACCAACCGATACCTTTTGAAAATGTGACAGCTCTGTTTAAGGCCGCTGATGTCGCATTTATTACGCCTATTAAGGATGGGATGAACTTAGCAGCTAAAGAGTTTGTTGCCAGCAATAAAGATGGAATTTTAATTTTGAGTCGAACAGCAGGCGCAGCCGAAGAGTTAAAAGACGCGTTACTAGTCGATCCAACGGATTTAGAAGATTTAGTCCATGCGCTTAACAAAGCACTGAATATGCAAAGGCGAGAACTTAAAAGAAGAGTTAAAAAAATGCGCAGGTATTTATCCACGCATACTGTACAAAACTGGGCTAAAACATTTGTTGATTCCCTGTCTCAACCATTACCTGGCACACCTACCATAACAAAACCGCTTATTGGGCCTCTCGAAACCAAGTTAATTAAGGACTACAAGTCTGCTAAAAAACGTTTATTCTTCTTGGATTATGACGGCACATTGATTGCCTTTTCAAAAGACTATGCCGGTGCAAAACCGTCACAAGACCTACTCGATCTACTAACAAGACTAGGCAACGACAAGTCGAATGAAATAGTTTTAACAAGCGGTCGCAGTGCAAAAGAGCTAGACGAATGGTTCGGAGATTTGCCAATTAACTTAGTCGCTGAACACGGGGCTGAGATAAAAAGACAAAAGGGTTCTTGGCAGAAAGCTATCAAAGACAGCACCGCATGGCAAAGAAGTCTTATGCCCGTTATGCAGGAATATGTCGACTTAACACCTGGTTCAAAGCTTGAAGTTAAGCCTCATAGCCTGGTTTGGCATTACAGGGGTGTGTCACCCTATATTGCGCAAAAGAACTTGGTTATCTTACGAAGAACACTTGGACCTAGTCTCAAAAAGAAAGATCTAAGTATTATGCATGGCAATAAAGTACTAGAGATTAAGCAGGCAGGATTAAATAAGGGGTCATCTGCCCATAGTTGGCTGAATAGTTCATATGACTTCGTTCTAGCAGTTGGCGACGATGTCACAGACGAAGATATCTTTAGTGTGCTGCCCTTAACCTCAGTAACTATCAAGGTGGGTCGTGGCCTTACAAAGGCCCAATTCAGACTAGGATCAAATAAAGATGTTATTTATTTACTTAAACGTTTTACCTAAGGCTTAACTTTGGGTATCTTCTGGCAAACTGGACAATAATGCGTGCCTCTGGCGGCTACTCTTGTTTTTAATATTATATTACCGCAGCGTGGACAAGGCTGTCCCTCACGTCTAAATACTCTGGCAAAAGTCAGATAGCTTCCCTTTTTACCCTCTGCATTAACATAATTCTTATCCGTAGAGCCACCTTTTTCAATAGACAAGCTTAAGACATAGACAATCTCTTCGTAAAGTTTTTGAATCTTTGCTTTAGGTACATTTTTAACTAACGTACCTGGATAAATTTTAGCTCCCCATAAAGACTCGTCAGCGTAAATATTACCTATGCCAGCCAACACGGTCTGGTCTAAAATAGCGGCTTTTATAGAAGAATTCTTTCGTCTTTGCAGCCTGTTATATAACTCTTGCCAGGTAAAGTCCGGGCTTAATGGCTCTGGACCAACTTTCTTAAAGAAATCCAGGTTTTCAATCTCTGCCGTGGGCATTAACCTCATCCAGCCAAACTTTCTTTGATCATTAAAAAACAACTTACTGCCTTCATTAAAGTCGATCTCTACCCTTGTGGATTTATCCGGCAGCTTATGTATCAGCGAATCGTTGGGATGACCAGCACCAAACTTTATGCTATTGCCCAGGTAAACAAGTTGACCTGTCATTTTTAAGTGTACGACCAAAGAATAGTCGGTAGAAAGGTTAATGATTAATACTTTCGCTCTTCTTTGGACCGATGTTACGCTCGAGCCAATCATAAATGTGCTCACGTCTGCTTCTGCGTTGGGAAAAGACTTAGGCCAGTCATGCTTAACTGCCCTAATTTTTAAATCGGGCAGTAATTTAGCCAAACCTAGCTTAATTGTTTCAACTTCTGGTAACTCCGGCATACTTCCAAGTATTGTACCAAGTATAATTACTAGTTATGGATTCACTTCTCAACATACTAAGCGGCAAAGACTTTGATGAACCTTCGGAAATCAAGAAAGTTAAAGATTACGTCAGAGATAACTTCAAAGCCAGTGTAGCCGTACAAGTCAGAGAAAAAGATATTGTTATCTCTGTTAAAAGTGCGGCTCTCGCAAATACTCTAAGGCTTAATGGCCCAAAAATTAAGCAAGAGTGTCAAACAGATAAGCGCCTAATATTTAAAATAACTGGTTAGACTAAGAGCGTTTTAAGCTGGTTAATCAAAGATTTTGAGTCCTGATCTCGATATAGAATGCTAGTCATTCCTACACTCTTTGCAGCTTCGACAAATGGTTTACGGTCATCAATAAAAATACATTCTTGGTCTTCTACACCTAACTCTTCAGCTGTCAGATCATAAATAGCCGGGTCGGGCTTAACCAGACCTACATCGGCTGAGACAACAATTACATCAAAACACTGATCAAGCCTCTCCTGCCCCACCTTTTCTTTTATAACTCCCTTATTGGAATTGCTTAGTATTGCCGTTTTATAGCTTTTTCTTAGCCCGACAATGTAATCCAACAGATCCTCATCGGCCTGTTCGGCCTGTTTGACGGCCTTTATCCACTTATCTAGGTCTATCCCCAAACGGTTGCTCATAGACAAGTTAAACTCGTTTGCATTGATCATGCCAAGATTAGATTGACCAAGCATGTCTTCAATAAAGAGATGGTCTTTGACAGGATCACCTCCAGCATTTCTGTAAGTGTGCTCAAACCCCTTACCAACTAGCACTCCAAAGAAATCAAATATAACAGCTTTTATCACTTACTCATTGTCGCACGTTAGACTGGAAAAACTTACAGGTTAAGACTGCTGGTAAGCGAAGAGTAATTAGGAACTTGAGCCTGGAAAAGCGTCTGAACTAGAGCAGCGTTACCACCAAATGTACCAACGCCGCAGCTTGATGACCAAAATCGCTGCATAGTTTTACTGCCGTTTTGAATAGCGTATACATATCGTGTACCTAATGGACAAACACCACTTTCATTACTTTTATTAGGGTCAGTGTTGCCTTTAAGATAATTAGAGTAGTAAAGAGCATGCAAGAAAACATCATAGGAAGCTACGGTGTTAGGAAAAGATTGAATATTGACGCTTTGGCCGTTATAACCTACAAACTGATCGTAAGTTACATTGTTTTTTCCAACAGTTATTTCCACAGACTGGTGATTTTGCTGGGCAACTACTGGGCCATCAATAGAAAGTTTCACGACAGTGTTCGTGCTAGCGTAGCCCACTAAAGTACTGCCCGTAATAGAAGATTTAGTTTTACTTCCGCCGGGTATAAGCAAGATAATCAGTAATATGATTAGAGCTATTATTGCCAGTAGTCCGATAAAATAACGCAAAGTCTGTCTTACCTCTTAATATATAGTACATATACTAACACTTTTATAACAATTTTGCAAGACGTAATTAACTCCTACATATCTGCTCTATGCTTAGTCTTTTATATGAGCTAATGCGTTAGACCTAAATTCTAGTACAATATTAATCAGCATGAAACTTACCTACGAAACAGGCATAGCAACACTAATTCAGTTCATCGTACTTAGTATTTTGAACATTATTGATGCTATTTATTCCATTGTAGATACCTGCACACACTCAGGCGGCAGTTGTATACCCAATATGTTAACCTCGATAGTCTTCTACATTTTAGTAGTTGTCTGGTTTGGTTTCTTGGTTCTTCTGGGCTTTAGTGCTCAAGCAAAAAGAAATAAAAGGTTATGCAAACTATTAATTGGCGCTGAACTTTTAGTTTTTGCAGTGGCAGGTTACAACATCAAGCTTGGTATCACCTACCATAATGGCCCTCTGACGCTATTTACTAGCCTAATCGACCTTATCATGTCAGTTTGGATTATATCGCTTGCTTTAAGACTAATGAGGGCTGGTAATGCCAGAGTAGTTAACAGGCAACGCGTACGCGCCCGCGTTAGCCATAAAGATGATTCTGAAAGTTAAAGCTCGCCCCAGTTATCACCTATAGTGACATCTACTTCAAGCTCAACAGGTAATTTGTAAACTGCCTCCATCTTATCTTTAAGAATTTGACCAATATTATCTGCTACCGCTTCTGGACACTCAACCAAAACAGAGTCATGTATTTGTAATAACATCTTGCAATCATTGTGCTGTGCTATAAGAGCATCCTCAATCTTAATCATGGCCATTTTCATTAGATCCGTTTCTGTTCCCTGTATCGGCATGTTAATAGCCGCTCTCTCAGCAGCCTGACGAACTACAAAATTACTCGAGTGAATGTCCGGACATGGCCTACGCCTGCCAAACAAAGTTTCGACATAGCCTTCTTTTCTAGCCTTGTCTCTTACCCTGTCTATGTAATCAAATAGAGGTTTCCTGAGCTCTTTATAACGACTAATAAACGTAGTCGCCTGTTCCATGGTCATACCTGTACCAACAGATAGTCCATGAGGGCTCATACCGTAGATAATACCGAAATTAATAACTTTGGCCGCTCGACGCATTTGCTTGGTCACATCTTCTTGTTCCCTGCCGTAAACTTGGGCAGCTGTTGCAGAGTGAATATCCGCACCCCTGTTAAACATATCTATGAGTTCTTCGTCTTCAGCAAGCACCGCAGCAAGTCTAAGCTCAAACTGCGAGTAGTCAGCGCTTATAAGCTTATTGCCCTTTTTAGCAACAAATGCCGTCCTGATGTGCTTACCTAAATCCGTTCTCACTGGAATGTTCTGTAAGTTAGGATCGATACTACTTAGTCGTCCAGTTTGGGCTATCGTCAGGTTAAATGTGGTATGAAGACGAGAATTTTCATCAACCATCTTTGGCAAAGTATCAACATAAGTGTTCTTTAACTTAGCAACCTCTCTGTACTGGGTAATTAGATCTATTATCGGGTGTCCGCCTCTAAGCTTATCCAGTTCTCTGGCGGCAGTACTGTAGCCACTTTTACCCTTCTTAATACCGTTAGTTGGTAAATTAAGCTTATTAAAAAGTATATCTGCCAGCTGTGACGGTGAAGCTATGTTAAATTCCTGATCAGCATAACCGTAAATTTGTTGTTCAAAGTCTGAGATCATGTCGTTAATTTGCACTGAAAACTTCTTGAGATACTTTGTATCGAGCTCAATACCTATATATTCCATCTTGGCTAGCACTGGTATTACCGGCCATTCTATGTCCCTAGCCAAACTGGCTACTCTGGATAATTCCTTAAGCTCACCAAGCTGTTTGGTGTGCAAAGCCTTAATCAGGCCAATGATATCGGGTTCGCAGCTTAGCATGCCCTCTGGATCAAGTTCCTCAAAGCCCGTGCCGTCATAATCTAGTTCTGCGATAAATAAGTCTGTCAGCGAGTCTTCTTTTTTTAATGGATTAATCAAAAAGGCTGCGACTTGTACATCATGATTCACTTTTGGAAGATCAAGGCCAAGCTCTAAAAATACTTTCAAACTAGACTTTACGTCATAGCCAATCACTTCCGTTTCTTCATTAATAACTGCTGCTAAACCTTGTTTTAAGTCTTCCTTCTTAATTGCTTCAACATTGATGCAATACATATTGTCCGACTGGTCACCCAGGCCTATAACGAGCGGTTTTTTGCCGTGTTTACCCGCTTGAAAACTGTGTATATATAGCTGCTTGGTATCAAGCTTAATGCTACTAAGCTTCTCCGCTGAATCAATATGGATAACTTTGGACGGTTTTGCTACGTACTGACCTTGCGAAGATCGGTGTTCAGATATGGCAACCTGCATAACATCAGGTAAACGCTTGACTAGGCTATTAAACTCTAGCTTCTTAAGCAAATCCAGAACTTTATCTGGTTGAATTTTACTGCCATCTACCTCTTTAAGATCTAGTTTAATTGGAGCATCTATCCATATTTTAGCTAGGTCCTTACTTAGGTAAGCCAGATCTTTGCCTGCCTCTAGTTTCTTACGGGTTGAGTCCTTAACTAAAGCTAGATTGTCATAAACATTATCTAATGTTTCATATTGCTTAAGCAGATCGAGTGCACCCTTCTCACCTATACCGGGGACTCCAGGGATATTGTCAGATGAGTCACCTTTTAAGGATTTAAGGTCTAAGAATTGATCAACATGGATACCGTATTTGGCTTCAAAAGATTCTGGCGAATATAGCTCTATATTAGATAGACCAGTTTTAAGAGCATAGACCTTCACATGATCATTAATCAGCTGGAGCATATCCATATCTGAGGTTATGAGCATAGTATCAAGGCCTTTTTCGGTGGCTTGAACAGCTAAAGTACCCATTATGTCATCAGCCTCGTAGTCATCTAGTTCATAAAGAGGCCAGCCAAAAGTATTAAGCAATTCTTGCAGGACTGGAACTTGTTCGTAAAAATCCGCCGGAGCTGGTTTACGCCCTGCTTTGTATTCGGGATACATTTGCACGCGCTTACGTATATTTGTTTTAGGCTTATCCCAAGCAACGGCCACATAATCTGGTTTCAAGCGACGGATTACTTCGAGCGCCATAGTTGCGAAACCAAATACACCACCAGTCGGTATGCCTTCTTTGGTGCTGAGATTGGGCATGGCGTAATAGCCTCGATAGAAAACGCTTTTACCATCGATTATGGCAAACTTTTTGCCTTTAGTCGTCTCCTCTGTCATATCAGATTAAGTATACCCCTAAATTTAGCATTTATATAAGAGTTAATCTTACTAAGATTACTGCTTTGGGCAGGCCGCGGCAGAGGAGGTTTGGAACTATTTTTTAGTCAAATATAATTTTTCTAAAGGCTTATCAAAAGTTACAAGCCCCGATTTTTCTCGGAGAGCCCTAGCTAGCAAATAGCAATCTGCAAAGTCTAGGTTTGTACCGGCTAGTAAATTTATAATTTCCATTACCAATTCTTCATTCTCATACCTAAACGCTTCAGTCCGATCTAGCAAAAGTAGTGCTTCACTAGTTTGTTTTCTATCACGGCCTGTGCCCCGTAGTACGTATACAATTTCTGCCACTATTACATCTGTAATTAATAACGTAGACGGTCGCGATTCATTTACAATCTTTTCAGCCTTCAGGCTTAATTCTTTGTGATCTCCCAGTAGCCATCTTAGTATTATATTGGTATCAATTAACTTCATATTTTTTAGCTAATTGAGAACCTATAACCTGCTCTCTCTCAGAGGTTTTATCTTTAAAAGTAGGTTTGTTTAGTATTGCACGGACATCATTTAAGTTTTTAGGAGAAGTTATGACTATTTCATTATTATCATTTATTTGAAGAGTAGCTTTACCTATCTTGTCCAAGCCAAGTTTTTCTCTAAATTCCTTAGGTATAGTAATTTGTCCTTTACTTGTGATGCTATGCGTATAATTCATATTACTCATTATACGCAAGTAATACTAGTAAGTCAAGAGTATTACCTAATCGTCATAGCAAAAGAACACTGTGTTTGTTTATGAAGTTTCTTTTTGCATCAGAGCAAAGATATAATGCTTATGCATGGAAGAATTTAAACGTCTTAATTATTATCGGCTCACTCCTCAAGAGGTTCTTGATCAACTCAATACAAAAGCTAAAGGCTTGTCTTCTAAAGACGCTAAAGAACGTCTCGACAGATTAGGTCGGAATGAATTATCTAAGGCTAAACACGAAAATGTAGTCGTTAAGTTTCTGAAGCAATTTAAAGATCTGCTAGTTATAATGCTGCTTCTTAGCGCAGCCTTTTCAATTTATCTAAAAGACGCTAAGACAGCTATCATTCTCTTCCTCATAGCCTTCATGAACACCTGTGTAGGCTTTTTCCAGGAATATAAGGCAGAAAGTCTGCTTAATAGTCTAGAGCGCCTGATTGTACCTAAAGCTAAAGTTATACGTGACGGTAAACTTACTGAGGTTAATTCGATCGAGCTCGTTATGGGAGATATTGTCTACGTTGAAGAGGGCGATAGCGTACCGGCAGATATAAGGATCATCGAAGAAGCAGAACTTAGCACCAATGACTTTGCCCTGACAGGTGAAAGCAACCCAAGCCGCAAATTTGTTCACGCTATTGCTGGCGATGTGCCACTAGGCAATCGTCATAACTTACTGTTCATGGGAACTACAGTGGCTACAGGTAGCGGACAAGGTGTAGTTGTCGGCACGGGCATGAATAGCGAGTTAGGCCGAATTGCTGGTCTTAGCCAGACCACAAAGAGTGAGCCCTCTCCATTACAAAAAGAAATGAACCATCTAGCCACGAGGATTGCTCAAGGTACGGTTATCTTAGCCATAGCGCTCACTCTCATTGCACTTAAATCCAGGCTAAGCTTACACGCAGCTATTTTGTTTGGCATAGGCATTGGTGCAGCCATGATTCCTAATGGACTTGTTGCTGAAGTAAACATTACTCTTGCCCAGGCTGCCGCCAGGTTAGCAAAAGCTAAAGCTCTAGTTAAGAAACTTTCGGCAGTTGAAACGCTAGGCGCTACTAACTTTATCCTTACCGACAAGACAGGAACTCTAACTAAAAATGAAATGACAGTCACGCAACTGCTAATTGGAAAAGATAGATACAACGTTAGTGGAACAGGCTACGAGGCAAACGGTAAAGTTGTTGATCTAAAAGGTTCTGATCTTGGCGAGGATAAGATCAAAAGTCTCGACTTATTCTTTATGACTGCAGTACTGGCTTCTAACGCAAAAGTTGACCCGCCGGATGACGAGCATGCCGACTGGTATGTTGTTGGCGATCCAACCGAGGGTGCTCTCATTACACTTGCGCGTAAAGCAGGTGTAGATACCGAGAAGATACAGGGAGATATACCAGAATTAAAAGAATTCCAATTCGATTCCGCACGTAAACTGCTTAGCTCTGTCAGGAAGCGCAACGATCAGGTGGTTGTTTTCTCTAAAGGTGCGCCTGAAAGCGTACTATCACGCAGCACGGAAATATGGGATCACGGTCACATCAGAAAAATAAGCCAAAAAGACCGTAAATTTTTCAGCGAGTATAACGAGTCACAAGCTAAAGCAGCAAAGAGAAATTTAGCCTTCGGTTATAGAATACTTCCGAAAAAGGCTATCCATACAAAATTCATAATGGATGAAGTTGAAACAGATTTCACTTTCCTTGGCATGGTTAGTATGGTTGATCCGCTTAGGGAAGCCGTGCCTGATGCCATGAAGTCTGCGCGTGGTGCACACGTTAAGGTTTCCATAGTCACAGGTGACTTCCCCACCACAGCTAAGGCCATAGCCAAGCAAGCCGGCTTAAGTGACGATATTACTATTGTCCTTGGTGACGAGCTTAATAAGCTTGCCGACATGCAAATACTACAGTTAGTTGAACGCGGTGGGGCTGTCTTCTCCCGAGTAGCTCCAGAAGATAAATTAAGAATAGTTGAAATAGTTAAAAAGAGCGGCCACGTTGTGGCTGTAACTGGTGATGGCATTAATGACGCGCCCGCTCTTAAACGAGCTGACATTGGCGTAGCAATGGGCAGGACGGGCACAGACGTAGCTAAAGATGCCGCCGAAATAGTCTTATTGGACGATAGCTTCGATACCCTTATTGGTGCTATAGCGGAAGGCAGGTTAACTTTCCAAAACATCAAGAAAGCCGCCCGCTGCGCATTAACGGATAATGCGGGAGAGCTGTTTACTGTACTTATGAGCTTAGGGGCACTGTCTCTATTTCGGGTTGCTCCCGCTATTACGGCCATACAAATTTTAGCTATTGATATCGTCGCGCAAATACTACCTATAACGGCATTAGGTTGGGACTCGCCTCAACATAATTTAATGAGCGATAAACCGCGTAACTTAAAAGACCATATCATCAATTTACCTTCTATTATGGGTTTCATTGGTTACGGCCTGATAGCCTCGATGCTCGCTTATGGCAACTACCTATTCTTTTTCGCAAGAAGGCATTTAAGTTCTATTAATGTTAACCAAGGCCATATGATCTACCATCAGGCCACAACCCTAACATACCTGTCATTGGTACTTTGTTTATACGTTTATCTCATGTTTGAAAGAAGCGATATAAGCGAGGGCTTCTTTACTAGCTACCTATGGAGCAACAAAAAATTACTCCTAGCCTTCGGGGTATCTTTCTTTTTGATCGCGAATATTATTTATAACCCATGGGTACAACCATATTTTAGTTCGGGTTCACTGAGCATAATAGACTGGTTAACAGCCCTCGGCTGTGCCGGTATATATGCCCTCTTCAGACTAGTTATGCGTAAAGGTGCTAAAGAGGCCAAACTAAAGTTAAGCTTGAAGACCTAGAGAAGATTCAATATCTTGTCTTAATAGATTAATGTCGTCTTTGTCATTCGTGATAAAGATATCACTTTCCTGCTTAACGCCTGACATATTAAGAGTTGCCGCGTCACCTGACTGATGCATTTCAGCCTCTTCTTCGGACATAAATTGTTCAAATGTTTTATTATCTTCCTCGGCCCTATCTCTAGCTACCATATTAGCTTGTACGCGGTCGTAGCGAACCTTAGGGTCAGCATCAAGCCATAACACCTGTCCACCCATCTCGTGGACTCTAGTGGCCTCACCTGGGTTTCTTAATGATGCAATTACTACGCCTTGGTATCGTGACTCAACTTTTTTATATGCTTCGACTGCCTTGTCGATAAGCACGCCTAAACCTGACTCACGTCGCCATTCGGCACTAATCTGACGTAAAACTTCCCTTTCTACAGGTTGGTTACGACTTTCAGCTTCTTGCCGCAGTAGATCAGTTACGGATATAAATAAGTAATTATGATAATCGGCTAGAATTATACCGACGGTATCTTTGCCGGCACCATTTGTACCGGCAATACCTAGAATTTTAGTTTTGTTATTCATCTTTTTAAGACTTATTTGATTTGTTAATTCTACTTTATATAATCGTGCAACTTTTTAGCATCACGATGTTTCCTTAGCTTAGCTAGAGCCTTGGCTTCAATCTGCCTAATTCTCTCTCTAGTAACTGAGAACTCTTGTCCTACCTCTTCTAGAGTATGACTTTTGCCATCTTCCAGACCAAAGCGCAGTTTAAGAATCTTTTGTTCCCTCTCGGTTAATGCACCCAGCATATCTTTAACCTGTTCTTTTAGAAGTTGTCCAGTAGCAGACTCTTCTGGGCTAACAGTATCTTCGTCTTCGATGAAGTCAGCCAAAACGCTGTCTTCTTCGTCGTCCCTGATTGAAGCATCAAGCGATGATATATCCTGCTTAATCTTCATGATGTGTTCGACCTTTTCAACTTCTATGTCCATCTCTTTAGCAATCTCTTCATTGGTCGGTTCACGGTTCAGCTCTTGTGTCAGACGACGTTGAGTACGCAAAAGCTTATTAATCGTCTCAACCATGTGGACTGGAATACGGATAGTCCTGGCTTGGTCGGCAATAGCTCTAGTTATAGCCTGGCGAATCCACCATGTTGCATAAGTAGAGAACTTGAAACCTTTGTCTGGATCAAATTTTTCGACAGCTCGTAGTAAACCGGTATTGCCTTCCTGGATAAGATCCAATAGATCAAGGCCACGGCCTACGTAGCGCTTAGCAATCGATACGACAAGACGCATATTGGCTTCCGCCATCTGGTCTTTCGCTCGCTTTTCGCCAGCAACTACTCTCTGTGCGAGGGCTAGTTCTTCCTCTGAGCTAAGCAACGGAATTTTACCTATTTCCCTCAAATATAGCCTGACTGAGTCATCGGCTACGTCATCGTCTAGATAAACGCTGGTATTGGTAGCGGGCTCTTCTTCTTCCTCTGCTTCCCATTCGTCAGTAAAGGTCTCTGGATTAGGCTCAGTCGTAGTGATCTCTACGTTAATATCGGCTAGTTCTGTATATAAAAGATCGAGTATTTCAGCGTTTTCAACCGATTCTGGAATCAAGCTAAAGATATCTCGTTGGTCAATACGACCGTCTTTTTTAGCTTTTTCAACTAATTGATCCTTTTTTTGTTCATTGCTTAGGTTGGAGTCAACTTGCTTGGCTTTTGGCTTATCTTCTTTCTTCTTCTTTGGCATTAGGCTGCCCCTTTCACTTGGTTTAATAATAAATTGAAGTGTCTATCTCTTTCTTGCAATGATCTAAGTTCCACCTCATCTGTGGTAGTACGCTGTGCCAGGGATAGTTTTTCTTTTTCGATTTTGACAAATTTAGTGACCAGATCGGCTTGGAGACGAGCAGCTTCTTGATGCAGCTCGTTCAGCTCAATGCCCTGGTAAAGCTCTTCATAGAGTAATACCTCTATTTTAACATAATCTGATAAATTTTGCACTACCTTATCTTTTTTTATATCAAAGTCGCCTTTATTTTTGAGTAAGTCATAGATTGCCTTACCGTTGTCCGTTAAGAACATGTCACTGTTTATTCTGTCATCCAAGAATTCGCGCAGGGTTTGCCTTACCAGCATAAGGCTTAAAAACATATCTTGGGTACGCTCATATTCAATAAATTTACGGTCCAGTTTACCCGGTTCGACTTTAATCTTACGTTTATCCCTAGTTTTGTCATCGGGATCAGTTGTTTTCTGCATTTTCTGGCCTAGCGCATCTTTGCTTACTTGGGCTATATCGGCTATTAAATTCAGGTAATGATCTATTTCAACAGGGTCGCTTAAACGTCTTACAACCGGCAGAAGTATATCGCTGAACTCGCGCTTGCCCTTGGCGGAAGTAATATCCAGCATTGTTTTGTATCTGTCGATTAACCAGTCGAGAGCATAACGATTTTTATGTACAGCTTGCTGCCAAATAACTGGATCTTGCCTAATTAACTCATCGGGATCTTTGCCGCTAGGCAGATCTATAATACTGAGCGAAACCTTGGCTTTACTGGCCAGAGGAATTGCCCTTTCGGTTGCGGCAAGTCCTGCCCTATCGCTGTCAAAACAAAGCCTAATGTCTCCGCTAAGTCGGCCTAAAGCTTTGAGTTGGTATTCGGTAATGGCAGTTCCAGCAGTAGCTACAGCTTCATTAACACCGGCTTGATGGCTAGCAATAACATCCAGGTTACCTTCTGTTAAGACAGCAAAGTTATTCTTTCTTATGGAGTCTTTGGCGTAGTGGAGTCCGTAAACGTGACGGCTTTTATCGTAAAGTACGGTCTGAGGAGTATTTATATACTTAGGTGCTTTCGGGTTTTCTTCAAGCAATCGAGCGGTAAAGCCAATAATTTTCCCTTGTCCATCAGCCAGAGGCACCATTAACCTGCCTCTAAACATGTCCTGAATTCCACCTCTATACGACTGCGAGGTAAGACCGGCCTGCTTTATTTCAGCTTCGCTAAACCCCTTACTTTGTGCAAACTTAACCAAAGCCGATCCATTATTAGGCGAATAGCCAAGCCGCCAGTTCAGAGCAGTTTGCTTTGTAAATTTACGTTTTTTGAAGACGTATTCAAGCGCTACCGCGTTTTTAGAAAACTGAACCTGATAAAACTTCGTACTCAGCTCTAATAATTCATACAGCCTGTCCTTATTTGGCCCTTTAGACCTAGAGTCGGTCTTGTATTGATCGAGGTCTACGCCAGCCTTTCTGGCAAGAATTTCAAGCGTTCCTTTAAAGTCCAGGCCTTCCACTTCCATGACGAAGTCAAACATACTGCCGCCTTTACCCGAGCTAAAGTCTTTCCATATCTGTTTTTCTGGGCTAACTACAAAACTGGCTGTCCTCTCACTCGTAAACGGACTCAAGGCCTTAAAGTTACGACCGCTTCGCTTTAAGGTAACGTACTCACCAATAACATCTTCAATGCTTAAGCGACTCTTGACCTCATCTACAGCGTCCATATTCCCCTATTGTACTCTAGAAGGTAGCCTCAATATATGTTGAACTATTCTAATTTAAGATTTGCCTTTAAAAGACTCCTCGGCTTTCATTGACAGATAAGCTTATGGTTTAATTAAAATAACCTTTTATGAACGAAAACTCATACATACCACCTGAAATAGAACGTGCCCTCGATAAGCAGGCCCAACAAAGCTTGCCTAGTTACATGAGAGATCGTAGTGGAACTAACCATGTCTACGTGCCCAGAAGTACTGAAGCGGCCATGTCTCAACAGCTCCAGCAAAATCTTCCCACTCATCTTAAATCGTATGCTGATGCTTATATCAATAAACGATTAACTCAACCAACGGGTAACGGACAGACGCCTAACGTTATACAGCCACCCGTTCCTAGTGCCTTGAAGCGCGATCATTCTGTTGGTTTTGAACAGCATACTGTCGAGCTTAATACCTTACCTAAAGCCTCACAAACTATGTTTGAGAACACAACGGGACGGGCTTATGTGCCAAATAATCTAGACCCTAACCAGCCACCACAGCAACCTGCACAAGGCCAGTATCATCAGCCTTATGACTTTATTATGAGTCCAGGACAGGAGCAGCAAAAGCGCCCGCAGATAGGTATGCCGAAATTACCTGGTCTTAGTCCTAAGCTAACCCGCATTGCCATGATTGGTGTCGGCTTAATAGCGCTTTTAATAATCTATTCAGTCGCTAAAAGTATAGCTAGCGGATCATCAAACTACCCTGCCCTACTGTCAGTCCTGCAGGATCAAACAGAACTTAGTCATATAGCCAATAATGCCGGTTCTCAACCAGACATATCAGTAACTAATCAAAATTTTGTAGCTACTTTGGATCTTGTTATTGGAGATTCAAGTTCAAACCTTGTCAATTATCTTGTAGCTAACGGCCACAAGTCAGCAGCTAAAGAAGCGGATTTAAAAATTAGTAAAGCCACAGACCTAGATCTGACCGATGCTGAATCCAGCGGCACCTTTAACAGCTCATTTACGCAGGTTGCTTCTACGCAAATGCAAACGTACTTAGATGACATTAATAACGCCTACAAGATTACTAAAGGTGTTCATGGCCGCGAAATATTACAAGGCGATTACAAGCAGGCAGTTCTGCTTAAAAAAGTTTTGGACTCCAGCAGCGGCATGGGCACAACTTAATCATCGATTTCAGCTACCAGATTGTAGCTGTGGCGAATAAAGCCCTGAACCTCATCCCATCCTAATTGCCCGGCCAGTATTAGAGTATTCCAGTGTTTTTTATTGAGATGAAATCCGGGCATTACTTCTTCATATTTTTCTCTTAGAAGTTTAGCTAATTCAGGATCACATTTAAGACTCAGCCTAACCGGATTTTTGCCTTCGCTAATAAGAGCAAACATTTTGCTTTTGCTATCTGGGTCTGGGTTAGGTCCGACCTTGTATACAGCAACGTTCTCTCCAAAGGGATAATCCAGCCACGAGTTAGGCATGCTCAGTATGTATTCTTCAACTGTCTTATGGTCCATATATTATTTGACTATTCAAAAGTTAACGATATTAATAAAAGGTAACAAGCAAAGACTAAATAATGAAGAGGAGAGAGGCGTAAAGGCGCAGTAACCTGTGTTAGCGTTACCGCGCCCCATGCCCTTCCCTAGGCAGCCACTGCTTCAGATATAGATATGTGACGCCGCTCGAAGTCGCCGTATGTACCGCCGATTCCGCGTATGACTTCGACATCCTGCTCAACCCAACCGAGTTGATGACGTAACAGTCGTACTGCACTATTGCCAACGTTCCGCCAGGACTGAGAGTCCTTGACAGACAGATGAACGCATGAGAAACCGAGTGTGAGGCTCTCGACCTGATCAGGTCGACTGGGATCAATCGCGAAGAGCTGGTCGGTTAGCGTGTACGCCATCTGGTAGTAAATTTCTGGTGCGTTTTGGTACTCAGCCGATAGTTGCCAGTTGGTTCTGTAGACCGTTTCGAACTTGCGCCTACTGATAAGACCAGTGGTAGCAATGGTCGGCCCTGCGCCTTCATCCGTGTCCCCGTAAATCGTGAAGCTACGACGCTTTACTTCAGGACCGATCCATTTAAGAACCGGAAGCTTCTGGTAGACGAGTATGCACTGAAGCACCCACAGCTTAAGGTCATTCCACAGGAACGGAATTCGAATTTCCACCTCCAGGCAGTCGTAGTCAATAAATGTAACGCTAGTGGCCGCCGCATTTCTGAAAATCTGGATAACGAGCAGCATGTCCTCATCGCTGACGTCGGCAGCACAATTCTGGATGGTTTCGTATTTGTATCCTCGCAATACTTTCTGCCCCTTGGAATCAAAGATTTCCTTGGGAGTGGTGAACCGACAGAACGCCCTGTTGCTTGGCGTAACCACAACACCTATGTCGGGGATGTGAGACTGAAACATCTAAGAATGCCCTCCGTAGCTTTCTGCTGGTGTAATATGTTATTTAAACTTGAAGGAGTGTTTCTCTTCAACTGCTCATGGTGAACCAAAAAAGCACGTAGCACTGCTACATGATCTTGTGTCCCACCATGAGTAATTTTAAGTCTTTGCTTGTTAAAGTTCCTCGGAGCAATAAGTTTTTAGCTCAACGAAGTAGTCATACTTTAATATATATACTAATGTTGGTCAATTTTGTGATCGTTAAACCATTCGAGGTAATACTGCAGCTCAGCTATGCTTGCCTGAATGTCATCAAAAGCCCTGTGAACGTTCTTCTTTTCAAACTCAACGTCATATCTACCCTGCATGAATACTTTCCATGCGCTTACATCTAGCATTCTATAGTGCATCTTAAGATCTAAAGCAGGCCACCAATACTTAATAAAGTTTCTGTCATTATGAATACTATTGCCAGCGAGTACTGCCGGTTCGTCGCCAAACTGCTGTTCAAGTAAGTTAATAAGTTCTTGTTCAACTTGGCTGGATTCTTTGCCTTGATCAAGCTTGTTAATAAAATCATCTCGGTTTTTAGGATAGTCAGCCCACCAGATATTTTTCTGCATACGCTCAACTACTACGTCCTTAGGTTGTTTAACTATAGCTTCATAGTTAGCCAGGGTATTGAAGTCAAAATCCGTAATTTCTGCGGCAACTTCAAGGATAACGTCATTAGTAGTATCCAGACCCGTCATCTCTAAATCTACCCAAAAAAGTTTAGTTGGGAGAGCTTTTTTATCTATCATTACTTTTAATAATAGCAAATGCCCTCCCCGTTTGTTGCTTAAGGAGGGCTTAAAGAGAATTGTCTTAACTTATTTAGGCAGTCTCAAGGCCAGGCTTAACGCTTGCTCTAGCTGGAGCTAGTGCATCGCTATACCATTTAATTTCTTTAATTAGAGCACCTAGGGCAGCTTGAGGGCCCCACGGGTTAGCTTTAATTGATTCGGCCAACTCACCCGACTCATCAATTTGTTCACTCATTCCGCTTATAGATAATTGAGGTAGGGTTGGGATTATGGCTGAGCGGCTTTCAGACAACACTTCCTTCAAGTCTGTAGCTGCTCTGGCGCCACCAGCTGAACCGTGAGATATAACTGCTGCGGGCTTTCTCTGCAGTTCCCAGGTTATGTAGTCTATCGAGTTCTTCAAAACTGCAGGTATCGTGTGATTATATTCTGGAGTAACAAAGATATAGGCGTCAAAGGCGTCAATTTTATCCAGCCAGGCTTTAACTTCCCCTTCGACTACTCGGTCGGGGTTGTAGCGTGGTGAAATTGCCTCATTGAAAAACGGTAAGGGATAGTCTCTTAAGTCTACGATCTCTGCTTCGATTCCATCTACTTGCTTAGCTTCATTTAAGACCCACTGTGCCTGATTTGGCGTTTTCCGACCTTCTCTAGTCGAACCAATTACTATTGCTAACTTCATTAAATTACCCTCCCCTGCTATACTTTTTATAGTTATTAGTAAATTAATTATAAACGCTAATACTATACTTTGTAAAGCTATGAAAACGGTGTATCAGAAATCAAGTATTGAGCCACAAGTAGGTTGTATAGCTGCTGCCATGAAAATTGTTGGCAATAAGTGGACAGCTCTTATATTACGCGATCTTTTTTCAGGACCTAAACGTTTTTGCGAGCTAGAACAATTAGTCGGCAACATAAATCCCCGTACTCTGTCACAGAGGCTGGATGACTTAGAAGAAAACGGTATTATCAACCGAAAAAGTTTTGCCGAAGTTCCACCTCGAACCGAATACAGCCTTACCAAAAAAGGCCAAGACCTTCTACCCGTATTGAAACAAATGGCGGCTTGGGGAACTAAATACTCTTAAGTCTTTTCCTCAAAGCCAAGAGCAGCCGAATTTATACAAAAACGCAGACCTGTCGGTTCCTGTGGAGCATCGTTAAAGAGATGCCCTAAATGACTGCCGCAGTTGGCGCACGTTACTTCCGTCCTGTGCATACCAAGGCTGTCATCCCCTTCTAGATTAACCGCGCCCGTATTGGCAGGGTCGTAAAAGCTAGGCCAACCGCTGCCACTGTCAAACTTGGTATCGCTTTTAAAGACAACCTGACCACAGGCAGCACAGACATAATCGCCATGCTTATCGTTGTGAAGAAGCTTGCCACTAAAAGGCGCTTCTGTTCCCTTCTTTCTTAATACTTCAAACTGTTCTTTTGTTAACTTTTTCTTCCATTCATCGTCAGGTAAATCCATTGTCATAAATTAAGACTCCTTTTTACTTTCTTTATCGAATTCGTCCAGTTTCAAGAATCTAATTGCAACATACATAAAAATAATTACAAACAAAAATATTACAAGCGCGTAGACCATGGCTCCCCAGCTGAACTCGGCATCGTGTCCTCTAAAGTGGAGCATAAAGGTTTTGCTACTTAACTCGCTACCGAATAAAAGCTTAGTTAATGGATCAACAAAGCTTTGGATTAATTGCTTAACCAGCGACTGGACTTGATTACCTATGACAAAACCTATAATTAGACCGACGACAGCGTGTTGCTTTAAAAAATCTATAAAGTTACCGACCGGACTTACATCCTGGCCGATACTGACTACTACATTTTGCTTATTCTTAGACGATCTTGAACTTTGAGCTTCTTCAAATCTAATATTACCTCCATTCGTGACAATATGAACTTCTTCTGTAGCTTTTCTTTGACGACGTTTTTTATTTGCCATATAACCCCTCTTATAGTCTTAATTTAAGACTATTTTATCAGGCAGTGTTAACTTATCTCGTTTTGAGTGCGTGAGAGATGAATCGTATGAGCACCACGCCAGAGTAAGTTGTACATAGTTGCAAGCAATATAAAGAACGCGATTATGCTGACTACCATTGAAGGGTAAGAAGTCAGATGTTGTATTCGATCAGAAATATCAAACAGCAAACCGCCAGGGTTTGTTAAAACGTTCCAGCTATTCCAGCGAAGATCTCTACCGAAATATACGGATACACTACAAATAAAGAGAGTTAACCCAACCCAGGCTGCCGCAGCTTTAGGTGAAAAGCGCCTCTTTAAGTGAAGATGAACTAGGAATAAACTGCTAAAACCGACCGTGACACCAGTGTAAACAAAAGATGTCAGGATCAGTGCATCGTAAAGCGAATTGGTCTGGCTAACAGATTGAAGATGTATAAGATCACTTATTAAATAAAAACTATTGGGCAGGAAAACCAGCCACAACACACTTAGAGCTAGAGCCTCCCAGCTTGACCATAATTTGAGTTTTAAAACCTGGTTAAGTCTTATCGCAAAAACTAGTGGCAACCATGCCAGAACTAAGTTCCAAGATAAGAAGTCAAAAGTTAAATCTTTATAATGCAGCGCGTTATACGCAAATAAGGCTTCACTTACTAAAGATGACAACAAAAGAGCTAAAATAAATTGCCCACGCGCTGACTTAAATATAGTCATTGTTGTTTAATTATACCCGATAAACTCTTGACCTCGGCTTTGTCAGTCGTTTAAAACCTGTTTAAACTTCTCGACCAAATCAACCGGTGCGGGGTTAATACCATTTAATATGGCTGTATAAAGAGTTACGAAGTCACCTAACGCCATCGCCCAAACTAGCTGATTTAATATATTGTCACCTTCAGCCTTAACAATAATTGGCGAAGGGCGCATACCCGATAAAAGCCTCTCGCTTACTTCAAAGCGTTTTTGTACTCTTGGATGTTCCAAGTTACTTCTTAGATCTATAACCGCATAAGGCTTGTCGACTGGTTGCTTGGACCAACCGATGAACTCGTTGTGGTTAAACTCGGGATACTGATTAGTCCAGGCTATATGCTTGGCATTTTCGTTAAAGCTAATCTTCCACTTATAAGCAGCTGGCGCAAGCTTAGGGCCGGCGTAGATAACGACTGATTTGCCGATTACTTCTAAAGCAATCTGTTTTGCCTGGTTGTCGGTTGTCGGAACGGTTGCTGACCAGGCTTTAACAGACTCTTTCAAAAAGCTAGCTGCACTTTCCATTTCCTGGCTAATCTTATTGACCTCAAGCAGTAAACCAGCCTGTTCTAAGAAGACTATTAAGGCCTTTAGGTTATAAAGGGCTGCATATCTTGGCTGTTCAGCCTTGGGCAGAATTATTAATGGATAGTTATTAGATCTAGCAATCTCCTGTAGCTTTCCGCCGCCTGCAATAACCACAATTTGCGCGTTCTTTTCAGCGGCTTGACCGATAGCACTGACTGTTTCTTCGGTATTACCAGAGTTACTTGAAGCAATAAAAAGAGTGTTCTCATCAACGTAACCAGGTATATCGTAATTCCTGACAACTTCAAATGGCAGATTAAGCGTAGGCCAACTGCTGATGTAAAGAGCGGCTAGAGCTGATCCGCCCATTCCTCCGTAAACAACTCTATTAATAGTTTTAGGTTGAAAAGCAGGTTTGGGTTGCAAATCTTCAAGCAATTGATCTGCTTGGCGTTCAGCTATGCCCAAGGTGTCTTTTGGGTCTCTTTCGTGTACAAGCTTTAAATCATCCAACATAGATCCTAAACTCCTTGTGCTTTTAGTGTAATTCCATATATAGTATAGCTTAAATATATACAGCAAATAGGGGGAAACACATGTTTGGGCACCAAGAAGATGGAACTAATATTACTAATACTGGCGTAGCTGATGGATCGGTAGATACTTCAGCTCCCGCTAGCACAGACCAACCGCCTCCAAGTCCAGCGCAGGACGCTACTCCTGCTCCTGCTCAACCTGCTCAACCCGTCGATCAAAGCCATGACGACGCGTTAAAAGATATACTTTCTCCTGCAGGCGGCTATCCAGTACCTGCCAGTGAAAAAGTCCATAAAGACGATGGTTTGGTTAGCAGTGGCCCCTCAGAAGATCTATTAGATACACCTGGCACGAATAGTGACCTTGCAGCAATTAAGATACAGGCGCTTGATGAACTTTATCCTTTAATTGATAATCTTAATCTTAATCCAGAAGAACGCTACAAAACATTGATGATGATGATTCAGGCCAGTGATAACCAAGAGTTAGTTAAAGCCGCCTACGATGCAGCACACAGTATCCCAGATGAAAAAGTAAAGGCACAGGCGCTACTAGACATAGTTAACGAGATCAATTACTTTACACAAAATCCAGCTGAATAACCGGATAAGCCCTAAGGTTTAAGCTATTATTAAACAGTGAGTTTGTCACGAATAAATAACCTAATTCTTATTGCTATAGTCCTATTGAATGGTTATGTTATTGCCGCCCCATTTTTACCTTCTTTGTTATTTAAACTGCAAGATAATGGTAAGAAGCAAAATCAGCTTGAACAGCTTATTAAGCCAGTCAAAGGCTCTGTTTCTGACCAGAGCTCAAACGATGCAGTATCCGGCAATAGCTTAATTATTCCGGCTCTTTTACTCAACCAACCAATTCTTGAAGGCAGCATCGCTAACCAGTACAAGACACTAAATCAAGGTATTTGGCGCTGGCCTTTAACATCAACCCCTGATAAAGACGGCAACACCGTTTTAGTTGGTCACCGTTTTACTTACACCATACCTAAAGGCGTTTTCTATTATCTCAATAAGTTACAACTGGGGGATAACATTGGTATTTTTTGGAATAAGCACAGATACTTGTACCAAGTGACTAAAATTAGTACTGTTTCGCCGAACGATACATCAATTGAACAAAATACGTCTAATCCAGAGCTTACCCTATTTACTTGTACTCCTCTGCTATTGCCCAAAGATCGTTTAGTTATAGTAGCTAATCTGGAGAGTAAAAGTTAAATGAGTGAAAAAACCAAATTCTTTATACTGTTAACCCTGCTAATTCTAAGCATTACTTTAATCGTGGTTATTAACAGTAATTACAATAAAGCCCTGCTAGGCTAATCAGTGTTTAGTAACTTTTGGTTTCTTCCAGAAGCGAATTACTAGAGCTGCCAGAGCGATAATGCACGCAAAAGTAATGATCAGCGCTAAATCAAAGCCCGTGTTTGACAAAGATGCTCCTGACGAAGACTGAGTAGTAGCTCCCTTGGATCCTTTAGAAGTAGTATTACCGCCGCCAGTGTTGCTGCCCGACATACCCCCAGTGTTAGAGCCAGATCTACTACCAGATCCTGCTAAGCTGCCTTGATAAATTGAACTATCGAAACTCCCGCTACCATAAGCTTGCGCTAATATCTCAGGTGAATATTGCATATTTTGTTTTCCCGTTAGATGGTTTATTATGCTTATGATACTATTAATTTTAGGTATTGTACAAAATTAAAAGCGGGGTAAGAAAATGTTAGGCAATTTTGCATTTTTAGATCTGGGAGCACCAGAGCTAATAATCATATTGGCGATAGTGCTTTTGCTGTTCGGTGGCAAAAAGCTACCAGAGTTATCGCGTAGTTTAGGCGAATCAATGCAAGAACTTCGTAAAGGTGTTAATGGCAACGTAAATGAAGCTAAAAAAGAGACAGACAGCCAAAACCGGGAGAACAGCACGTCCTAATCATTCGGCTGTAGATAAAAAACAGCCGTTTATTCAACATGCTCAAGAACTGAGACGGCGACTTTATTATATCGTTGGCTCGGTTGTTTTAGCAGGAGCAGCTATCTACTTTGTTCAGCAGTACGTAGTTAAAGTGCTGCTTAGGCCTGCCCATGGCCAAAGTTTTATTTATACTAGCCCCGGTGGTGGCATAGATTTTCTCTTTAAGGTCTGTCTATATTGCGGCCTAATCATAAGTACACCAGTTATTGTCTATAACCTATTAGAATTTACCTCCCCTCTTATCAGTCGCTCATCTAGACGTTTTGCCATAAAGATCACTATTATATCTTCTCTACTTGCCATAGCCGGCGTAATTTTTGGTTATTTTCTCGGCCTACCGGCAGCACTACACTTCTTATTACACCAGTTTACAAGCGTACAAATAAAGCCCCTCGTCACTATCCAGTCGTATCTTAGTTTCGTGATGGCGTATATCTTAGGCTCTTCCCTGCTGTTCCAGCTGCCAATAATCTTAATCTGTATAAACCGAATTAAACCGCTTCAACCACAAAAGCTATTCCACTATGAGCGTTGGGTTATTCTGCTGGCTTTTGTTTTATCTGGCTTAATGAATCCGACACCTAACATCATAAGCCAATTATTCGTGGCCGGGCCTTTCATCCTGATGTACCAAATCGGTATAGCTATTATTGCCATAACCAACAGAGGCAAGTATTCAAAGGAAGTCCAGAGACTAATGGAACAAGACAAACTATTGAGAGAGCAACGCCTAACTCAGGCAAAAGAAGGCTTGCTAGTTAAGGCCAAATCAATCGAAGAATCCATTGAGGCCAAGCTAGAGGAAGAAGAACAAGTCGTAGAGGAAGTAGTAAAAGAGTCGGTTAAGAAAATTCCTTCAGTTCAGCGAACCCTGATGGGCCAGCCGCTATCACAAGACAGAGTCGAACAATACGGCAAACATCGGTCAGCCAGCAACGGTCGTGTTTCTGGAACGAACATGGATTTTGTATCCTAATTCTTAGCTAGGCATATAACAAACTGTTGACACTTAAGCTTAAGTAGTTCTATACTTTATTTAGATCCACAAAAATAAAAAGTAAGAACAAATGAATCAAAACAAAACCACACCAGCGGCAGCTATTATGCAGCGTGAAGTAACACGTAAAGAGTTCTTAGGAGCCTTGGGCTTAGGTATGGCTTCAATATTAGGGTTCTCTAATATTATTAAGCTCATTACCGGCAAGTCTCTTGATTCACACTTTAGTCACGAAAAAGCTGGCACCGGTTATGGCGCCAGCACTTACGGTCAATAATATCTTTTAAACCGCCGCTAAGGCTACATCATTCCACCCATACCGCCGCCCATGGCAGCAGCAGGGTCAAGTTTGTCATCTTTAGGTACTTCTACAACTAAAGCACCCATAGTCATTGATGTGCCGGCAATAGATACAGCATTCTGAATAGCTTCTTTTGTAACTCTGGCTGGGTCAACAATGCCCTTCGCTTTGAGATCGACTAGTTTACCAGGGCTGTTAACGTCAATACCCTGGCCTTGCTTGCCTGATTTAACTTGTGGCAACCACTCATCTGGATTTAGGCCAGCGTTGGCTAGGAGAATCCTAAAAGGTTGTTCTAGAGCTTTTACAAGCAGCTGTTTTCCTGCGGCAACTGAGTCATCGTCAGTGCTAGCGGTAGTTATACTGCCAACTAGATTAATTAAGGTAACACCGCCACCAGGAACAATACCTTCGCTTAGTGCAGCCTTAACAGCATGAACCGCGTCATCGACACGAAACTTCTTTTCTTCAATTTCGGTTTCTGTAGCACCACCGACTTTGATGACTGCGACCTTGCCAGATAAAGCAGCTCGTCTTTTCTCTAGGTTCTCTTTATCGTATTCGCTGGTTGCCTGCTTTATTTGAGCGTTGATCTGCTTAATTCGAGCATTAACGTCAGCCTGCGCGGCACCACCTTCAATGATAGTAGTTTCGTCCTTGTTAGAAATAACCCGTCTGGCAGAACCGACTACGCTTAACTCTACGTTTTCAAAAGTCATCCCTCTGTCTTCGGTAATAACTTCTGCACCGGTTAATACGGCAATATCGTCTAGGATATCTTTGCGCCTATCGCCAAATGATGGAGCTTTGATAGCAACAGTGTTAAAGACTCCCTTAAGACGATTCAGGATTAATGTACCCAAAGCTTCGCCATCTACTTCTTCAGCAATTAGAACCAAGTCTTTCTTGCCTGATTGAGCAAGTTTTTCTAGCAGTGGTAGGAATTCTTGAATGCTGGAGATCTTTTTATCTGTAATAACGATGGCCGGCTTATCGTAAATTGCTTCCATGCGGGCGGTATCTGTAACCATGTATGGGCTTGAGAAGCCTTTATCGAAAGTGAAACCTTCTACAACTTCTGACTCTAGTAGTAGTCCCTGGCCTTCTTCAACAGTAACAACGCCGTCGCGACCTACTTTATCTATAACGTCAGCGATGAGATCGCCTATTGCCTTGTCTCCAGCTGAGATTGTGCCAACTTCAGCAACTCGGGACATTTTGCCCTGTATGTCTTCGGCTAATTTATCTAGCTTTAAAATAATATCGTGTGCTGCTGTTTCTAAACCTTTACGAAGCAACATCGGATTGTGCCCGGCTGCGATCAGTTTATTTGCTTCATTAAGAATGTGATAAGTCAGAACGGTTACGGTTGTAGTTCCGTCACCTGCAACATCATTCATCTTAGAGGCAGCTTGTTTAATAAGCTCTGCGCCAACTTTGTAACCAAGAGTTTCATCGTCAACGTCAGCTAACTCTACGCCCTTCGCTACAGTTACACCGTCATGTGTAATAGTTGGATTACCATAACTCTTGTCTATAACAACGTTACGGCCTTTTGGTCCCATGGTTGTCTTAACGGCATTGTAAAGAATTTCTGCTCCACCTAGAACTCTTTTGCGTGCGTCATCATCATAAAAAACTTTCTTTGCCATAACTAACTACATCCTCCTATTTAACCGTCGCCAGGACGTCTTCTTCTTTAACTAAAATATACTCATCTGTACCCACTTTTACTTCGGTCGTGCTGAAACTCTTATAAACAATTCGATCATTAGTCTTAACTTGTTTGGTATCCTTACCGACAGCTAGCACTTTAGCAATTTTCGGTTTCTCCTTGGCATTATCCGGTAGATAAAGGCCGCTGGCAGTTTTGCTTTCTGGTTGTTCTATTTGGGCGACTACATAGTCACCTAATGGCTGCAAGGGTGCACTCATTTTTACCTCCGTTATACTTTTACAGATGCTGTCTCGCATGAAGCACCTGTGTCTAGCACTCAATATACCCGAGTGCTAAAACTAGGTCAAGCTCCTAATTTGTATGCAACTATTTAACTTCTTCTGTCATTCGAAAAAATAACGTGTTCGGTAGTGTCGGCTTTTAGAGTGTCGGCGGCTTTTCGTGTAGTTGGGGCTGAAGTATCTGCTGTCTCAGGTTTCTTTTTGCGGCGGCGATTACGCTTGCGTTTGGGCTTGACTACTTCAACTTCAGACCTTCTTATCGCTGTCCTGCCTAGAGTTAAGGTTGGCTTAGCCTTAGGCCCGTCTTCTTTGGACGCCATTTTAGGTGCTGCCTCTTCTTTAGTTGGGCTAGTGGATTGAGGTTTGGCCTCTGTTTTTTCTGACCTATTATCTCTCTTTGGCGGCTTTGGTACCCTGGGCGTGTTAGATATTGGTTTGCCACTAACCAGATAACGCTCTCCGATATAGCTGTCGACCGTGCTTCGATTAAAAGCATACTGTGCCCTGGAGTTAGCGATTATCCTCGGAGTTTCGTCGAATTCCTGATTTGGCAGATCAAGTGTTACCGCTGAGAAAGCCTGAGATTTCTCACCGTTAATTGTCAGACTGATTACAAAGTGTCTGTTATGCATGTGTACCAAGTCGTACTCTTCGAATTTAGGCTCGAAGTACTTTTGCATGCCACGAGCATCATCGGCGCCCATTCTAAATGCAATCATGGAACCTACGTTACCGAAAACCGCATCTTTTACTTCTATCGGCATCTGTGCAATGTACTGGTTGGCAACCGTAAGATTAAGTGCATATTTACGGGCTTCGCTTAGAATAGTTGCGAAACTATCCGTTGCAAAGTTCTGGAATTCGTCAACGTAGAGATAAAAAGGTATACGGTCTTGGACGGGAATATCCGCCCTACTCATAGAGGCCAATTGGATTTTTGTGACAAGTAGTGAGCCTAGTAAGGCTGCATTATCTTCACCGACGAGGCCACGGCTTAAATTAACTATTAAAATTTTGCGCTCATCCATTATGTGACGAATGTTGAAACTGCTTTTTGGCTGCCCGATTATATTTCTAACAATCGGATTGGCCGTAAAGGCTCCAACTTTGTTAAGAACTGGGGCTACAGCTTCAGCAGCAAACTTGTCGTTCCAAGAAGCAAATTCAACCGTCCAGAATTGCTTAACGACTGGGTCGGTTACGTAACTAATAACATCATTTCTAAAAGCCTTATCTGTCAGAATTCGGGTAATGTCAAGCATAGTTGTGTCTGGATAATCTAGTAATGCCAGTAGGCTGTAACGCAAAATGTACTCAAGTCTAGGACCCCATGACTCAAACATACGCTTGAGTACACCGACAAGCTCCGATACGGTGTGTGTCTTTAGTTTGGGGTCAGTTACTTCCATAGGATTAAAGGCTATTGGGAATTCAGTATCGGCCGGATTAAAGTAAATGACCGAATCTGCTCTTGAGGCAGGTATGCGCCTGAGAATACTTAAGGCATAGTCACCATGTGGATCGATTACGGCAAAGCCGTAAGGGCTGTTAATGTCAGAAATAGTTAAGAGTTCCAACATCGCAGATTTACCTACACCGGTTTGTCCCAAGATGTACAAGTGTCTTCCCCTGTCTACTCGAGGCAAACCAAATGCTGCATTATGTCCACGGAAATTCGCTACTGCTACCGGACTAATCTGGCTCAGACTCTCCTGTGTAATTAATGGCAGGTTAGCTGGAGGTTCAGCGGTTTGGCTTAATGCCCAAAGGATATATGGTGTTTCCACACTGGTGTGGGGTAAGTGATAAAGCGTAGCAATTTCTTCGATGTTAAGAGTTAAGTATTTTTTGCCAAGGGTTCTTCTCTGATACTGCAACAAGCTTATACCATCGCTACTTGAGTTTGCTTGTTCAAAGCCATTCATATACGTGGTATTAAATTGCTTATAGCTGGCTACGATTGATTGCAGTCTTAATCTGGCCTGATCTGGTGGGACATTACCCTTGTAGACGATTCTTAGACAGGCTTCAAAGGCCAGCTTATGGCTTTTATCTTCTGCTCCGGATGCCCTGGCGGTTTCGTATTCAGTCAACTTAGCTGCTTGTCCTCCACCAGCCGCGTTGTCTGGAGGAGCCCAGAGAGCACTAAATAAAGTTCCTACGTTACCACCACCGCTTGAGCCTCCCCTAAGTCCACTGATGTACTTCTCACTTCTCTTATGCCAATTAGTTGAAGCCGGTTGAAGAACTAGTTGTATCCAGGCTTCTTCGTTTTCCTCAAACTTTGCCAGCGTAGCTGTAATTGCGGCCAATGGATCAACTTCAAAACTCTGAAAGGTTTTAATCGGTAAAGCGTCATTAGCAATTAAACGCATTTCTGAAACATGGGTCTGTTGGGTGATGTTGCCACCAGCCTTGGCATAGTCCTCAACTTCGGATATCTGTACGGTCGGGTACTGGGCATATATCTGTTCCTCGACAAAGTCCTTAAGATATTTAGGTACACTAACGTAAAAACCAATTCGTCTTTTAAGAACAGCTATCTCGAAGCTTACGCGTTCACGTTTAGGCGGCTGAAATCTTTTTTCAGTAGGAAATATTAACAGGCCGTGGAGTGAAGCAAACATTTGCTCTGCGGCTAGTTCTTTTTTATCGTTTGTTCTAGGGACTTGGAGAAGAAGTAGGACAGATTCTTCCTCTGCACCCACCTCTTCTTCCCTATTCGATCGAGGAATATTCATCTATATACATTTTAACAGTTTTAACCAATACGGTTTTAGCTTTATTTTCAGTAACCTAAACCTGCTAGACAATTAGTAGATTTGGGAAACTGCCAGAAGGGGGTGTGGGGCGAGAGCATTGCTGCGCTCGTTCTCTATCCCCTCCTGGAGCTTCCTGTTCATCATGATCTCGGATCTACCTGAGGAGGTTGCGATAACCACACACATAGCAGCTCCTGCTTGATACACCATAACCGGTAGAAGATTAGCATGAGGACGCACAACCCCAGGAATCCGCCGATGAAAACGACCATGAGTGCCAGAAGTAAATCGATCACGCCGACCGACAGAACGACGCCGAAGACCAGGCACATTAAGCCTACTAGAAGGAACCACTTCTTTATTTCCTGCATTGTTTCCTCGTTTGGTTCGGTTGTTGGCGTTTTGTTTGCTACTGACGCGGCTCGCTGGTGATCACGATCGAGTCATCATTCATCAGATGCAGATCGTAATCAGGCAGTTCCATTTTCCGGTAGATCTTGACGAGCTCATGGTCCAACGCGCCAACGATCTGCTTGCGCAGAGTATTCGTGACGATCGGTACCGCCGATGGATCGACGTGGATCTCCACATGGAAGTCATACTTGGACGTGGACAGATCTCCATAGGGCTCAACGAAGACTTCAAACGTGCCTGCAGTTCCGCGGCGGCCGGGGGTGAAGTGCTTGCCCACGACTTTGGATATCGCAGAGATGACATCCGCCATCTGCGACTCATCGATGATTCCGTCATAACGTACTGTTACGAAGGCCACTGTACCATCTCCTTGGTTTAGTTTTAACTAAGCTGAGGGGCAAATTGTATAAATCTTTTAAACTTATATAACTTGCTCCTCAGCCCATTAAATGTTTGAACAGAAAGCTTTTAAGGTTCTTCGGAGATAGCAATACCTCAACGAATTAAATATACATTACAATATTTTTAATATTTATGCAAACAACTTAAGCATTCTATTGAGCTATTTCCTGAGGATTTGCAGGGCTTTAACAGTCTCGCCAATCTCATCCCAAGGATTTTCCCCGTTAGCCCGCTCAATCGTCTTTTCGTGACCCTTACCAAGCATGAGTACTGTGTCTCCTGCGTGAGCTCTTCTAACAGTAAAATTGATCGCCTCTACCCTGTTTAGAACTAGAAATAGGTCTTTATCTCTGACTTTGCCGGCCTTTTCCGATCCTGCAGCTATTTCATCGAGTATCTGATTACCGTCTATATCCCTGTCATCTTCTTCGGTAAGAATGACTTCATCGGCGTATCTGCCTGCTAGTTCACCTTGAACTGGCCGCTTGGCTTCATCTCGTCTTCCGGCTGAGCCAAACAAAACTATAAGCTTGCCCTTAACAACTGGCTTGAGATCCTTAAACAGCTTTTCAAAACTGTCTGGCGTATGGGCATAGTCAACAATTACGTCAAAGTTCTGACCCTCATCTATTCGGTTCATACGGCCCTCAACACTCTTTAGAGCGGCTATCCCCTGCTCTACTTCTTCTTGACTAAGGCCTAAAGCCCTGCCGGCACCTACAGCAGCTAGAGAGTTAGATACGTTAAAGCTGCCTGGCAAATTACAAGTAATGCTATATCTGTCTTCACTTCCCTCAACCGTAGCTAAATAACTTGAGCCTGAAGGCGTCATTTGAAGCTTGGTTGCCCTAATTTGTCCCTGTTTAATCCCATATAGTGTTGGGTATTTTACATCACTAGCAAATAACTTTGCGCTGGGATCTTCAGCATTAATAATGCCTGCTCTAAGACCATTATGATTTCGATTAGCCAGTTTAAACATTCTCCTCTTGGCGTCACGATACCTTTCAAACGTTTTATGGTAATCCAAGTGCTCATGCGTGACATTGGTCATAACGGCAACAGAGTATCTGACGCCAAACATACGGTGTTGGGCCAAGCCTTGGCTAGTAGTTTCAAAAACGACCCAGTCTACTTTCTGAGACCGAAGATACTTCAGCCGTTGCATAAGCTCAGCCGAAGGTACATTGGTGTAATGATGGATTTGTGACTGAATATCGTCCCCTACTCCCCAAGCCACGGTAGTCATGAGGGCAGTTTTGTACCCAGCATCTTGAAGCATGCGGTGGATCATGAAGCTAGTTGTAGTTTTACCGTTTGTCCCCGTTACCCCGATCACCTTTAGCCCCCTACCCGGGAAACCATTAACAATATTTATCGCCAAAGCTTCTAAAAGGTGTCCGTAAGGCTCAACAGAATCAAATAGATTTGTAGGAATTAACTTCTTAACAGCTTTTCTAAAATTCATGTAATTTAAAGTATACTTTAAGTCTAATGAAAATTCTGGGTATTGAAAGTAGTTGTGACGAAACGGCTGCGGCTGTAGTTGAGGATGGCAATAGGCTGCTTAGTAACGTTGTGGCTTCAAGCATGGATTTACACGCTAAGTACGGTGGCGTAGTGCCTGAGATAGCCGCAAGAAGCCATATTGAAGCTATTATGCCAGTTATAGAACAGGCCTTAGAAGATGCCGATTGCTCATGGCAGGATATAGACGGTATTGCCGTAACTTATGGCGCAGGCCTGGGCGGAAGCTTGCTGGTGGGAGTATTAACAGCTAGAACTATGGCCATCTGTTTCAATAAACCCCTCTATGCCATCAACCATGTCGAAGCTCACGTTTACGCTAACTTTTTAACTGAGACTTCCCTTCCCGGCTATACTTTGAGATCGGTACAGCCAGAATTTCCCATGCTTGCAGTTATAGTTTCTGGGGGACACAGCCAGTTAGCCTTATTTGAAGATCATTTCAATTACAAACTGCTGGGACAAACTCAGGATGATGCCATTGGCGAAGCTTTCGATAAAGTCGCTAAGATTCTTGGACTTCCCTACCCTGGTGGCCCTTCGGTGTCTAAACGAGCTTTAGAAGGAGATAGAAAGGCTTTTAAACTACCGAAAGCACGAATGCCCGGTTATGATTTTTCTTTCAGCGGCCTAAAAACAGCCGTTTTAAGGGCCTCTCAAGCAGCAATTGGTGAGAATTACATGTTTCCTTCAATAAAGCTTCCTGAGCGTCTCAACGAGGCTCAGAAGACCAATATGGCAGCTAGTTTTGAGTACATTGCTATAGAAACTATTACCGATAACGTTAAACGGGCTATTCACGAGTACTCCCCCGCTAGTGTTGTCATAGCTGGCGGAGTAGCCGCTAACAGCGAGCTCCGAAAGCAGCTGGCAGGAATAGTCAGCGATATTGAATTCCCCGATCTTAAGCTATGTACAGATAACGGTGCCATGATTGCGACACTTGGTTGCTTTAAGGCCATGCGCGATGAACCCAGCGCAAATCCCCTTACGCTAGATGTAGCGCCAAATTTATCGATGTAGCCTCTAGTCGGTTCCGCTAGCGTTTTTAATTTCATATGGACTCAATTCGTATTTTTAGATTAATTACAGAGGTGATATCATAATAGCCATATGAGTCTACCAAAGGCTTACGAGGCCAAGGATTACGAGAAAGATATCTATGCCCTATGGGAAAAAACAGGGGTATTTAAAGCTGATCCAAATTCAGATAAAGAACACTTCTCAATTAGCATGCCACCACCTAACGAAACAGGCACTCTCAGCATTGGTCACGCCTTATTCCTAACTCTTCAGGACATTATGTCGAGACACGCTCGTCAACAGGGAAAGGACGTTCTCTGGCTACCTGGCACAGACCACGCCGCTCTTGCGGTTAACGCTATTATTGAAAAACAATTGACGGACGAAGGCACAGATAAACATAAGCTGGGCAGGGAAGCTTTCCTAGAGAAAACCAAAGAATTTGTTAGTGGTAGCCGTGACACCATGTTAAATCAGATGAGAGCTATGGGCGCGAGCGCCGATTGGAGTAGATTACGTTATACCCTAAATGATTCTCTGAATCGATGCGTAAGAGAATCTTTCGTAAAGATGTACAACGACGGCCTTATTTACAGAGGTTACCGTATCGTCAACTGGGATCCAAACCTAGAAACAAATGTCTCAGACGATGAAGTTAATTATGAAGAACGAAAAGGGAAGTTCTACACCTTTAAATATGGTCCATTTGAGATAGGTACGGCCAGACCAGAGACCAAATTTGGCGATAAATACGTTGTCATTCACCCAGATGATAAGCGCTACGCTGAGTATAAACACGGTGACAACTTTGACCTAGAGTGGATTAATGGACCGACTACCGCCACTGTTATCAAGGATGAATCGGTTGATCCTGAGTTCGGTACGGGTGTTATGACAATAACTCCTTGGCACAGCATTGCCGACTTCGATATAGCCGAAAAATACAACTTGGACAGGGAGCAGATCATAGATCTTCACGGTAACTTACTCCCCATAGCCGGAGAATTTGTCGGTATGCCAATTGAAGAGGCCAGACCTCAGATAGTAGAGAAACTAAAAGAGAAGGGACTACTGGTAAGCGTTGATGAAAATTACATCCACAACGTAGCCGTTAACGAAAGAGGTAAGGGGTTAATTGAACCTCAAATAAGATTGCAGTGGTTTATTGACGTTAATAAGCAGGTAGTTGATTGGAAAGGGAAGAAGCTAAGCCTTAAGCAAGTTCTTCAAAGCGTTGTTAACGATAAAGACATAAAGCTAATCCCCAAGCGCTTTGAGAAGGTTTACTTCCACTGGATAGATAACCTGCGTGACTGGTGTATCAGCCGCCAGATTTGGTGGGGACATAGAATACCTGTTTGGTACAGAAAAGATACTGATGGCAAAGAAGAGACTTATGCAGGCGTTCTACCACCACAAGATCATAGTGAGGGCTGGAATGAGTGGGAACAAGACCCAGATACGCTAGATACCTGGTTCAGCGCGTCACTTTGGACTTGGAGTACTCTTGTTGACGCTGAAAAAGCTAAAGACTACAGCCTAAGTCTAGATGATATTTTAAAGGCCAGCCTGGACTATCAGACATACCATCCGACATCTGTTATGGAGACAGGCTGGGATATTTTATTTTTCTGGATTGCCAGAATGATTCTAAGCACCACATATGTAACAGGGGAAATACCATTTAAGAAAGTCTACCTGCATGGACTTATCAGGGCAGAGGACGGTAAGAAGATGAGTAAAAGCCGTCCAGAGTCCATTATTGATCCTTTAGATATCATCCCTAAGTACGGTACAGACGCACTTAGAATGGCACTAATCATGGGAGTTACCCCTGGCAATGATCAAACATGGGGTTGGAGCAAGATCGAAGCTAATCAAAAGTTTGCTAACAAGGTCTGGAATGTAGCCAGATATATAGAAGGGGTAATTGGCGAATATAAGGGCGGGGAAGTAAGCCCAGTATCCTCAGCTGATCACTGGATACTTAGTCAGCTACAGTATTATCAAGATAAAATCTCGTCTGATCTAGATAATTTTAGGTTTAGCGAAGCTTATGACAGTCTTTACCACTTTATCTGGGACGAACTAGCAGACTGGTACGTAGAGGCTAGTAAGGTCGAACCCAATAAACCTTTACTGGGCTACTTGCTTGAGTCCGTTCTTACTCTAATGCACCCGTTTGCACCTTTCGTAACTGAGGCTATCTGGCAAACGCTTGCTTGGGAAAAGGATTCTATACTTGCCAGTAAAGAACTAAAACAGATTATTGATTATGACGAAGCAAAGGCACAGGAATTTTCAGATATACAGGCGATAGTTAAAGAAGCTAGGTATATTATTAAAGCCTTAGGCGCATCTAAGGTAGTGATGCAGTACTCTGAAGATGACTTTATGGATGCTAATGCGAGCACAATTAAGCGGCTTGCCTCGCTTGAAACCGTTGAGTTGTCTAGTAAAAGGGAAGACGTCATAGACTTAATTAGCGCAAAACACACATGTTGGCTCGCTATAAATAAAACCAAAGCGGCCAAATACGTAGAGGATTTATCTGCCAATCAGCAAGAACAGCAAGATCTTATAACGCAATTAGAGGGCAGGTTAGACAATAAAGGTTACGTTGACAATGCGCCAAGCGAAGTGGTTGAGCAAACTAGAAATCAGCTGGAAAACGCCAAACAAACCCTAAAAAATATAACAGATGAGCAACAGAGGTTTTCTAAGTAATACTTAACATGTTAAGCTTAACTTGTTAAGTAATAAATGTTTCCTTTTTGTTCTAGTTTTGTTCAGGTTCTAGAGCTTGTCTTATTCGTTCGGCATACTCTTTAGGTCTTGAGTGATCAAAGGATAATACTTGCCAGCCTAAATGATCAGCAGCCTTTACGTTAGATCTGTCATCATCGATAAATAATATTTCATTTGCAACGCAGCCGGCCTTGGCTTCAGCAATCTCATATATTTTCTTTTCCGGCTTGATCGCTCTTACTTCTGAAGAATCTACGATTGCGTCATAATTAATTTGAGGTAATATACCTTCTCGTCGCATAGAACTTATTAGAGTAGGCATTGCGTTGGTTAATAAACCAACTTTATAATTTTCAGCCGTCCATTCCAGCAAACTCTGCATCTCTTTGATAGGTTCAACCGAACTTAAGTAGTAGTCTTGCCAAGCTATCTTGTCTACTCTCAGAGTACTTGCTAAATATCTATTAAAGTCCTCAAGGCTCATATCACCGCGACACACTTGGTCGTCATAATGCCAAAAAGCAGCCTCAATTGTTTCTGGTCTAGCTCCTGTAGCAAGAGTAATCTTATAAAACGCTCTTTGAAACGTAGAGACTAAACAGCCATTAACATCGAAGTAAATAAAGCTAGCACCTGATTTGGTCTTTTTTAGATTACGCTGCTTACTTGAAGATTCGTTGCCAATTAACTGATCAAGAGTAAGGCCTAAAGCACCGGCAATTGATTGAATAGTAAAAATAGAAGGGGACTTTATGGCACCTCTTTCTATCTTTGTCAGAGTGGAGAAGCTTAGATTGGCACGGCTACATAACTGTTGCTGGGTTAAACCAGCGTCCTGGCGCGCCTTCTGTAATACTTTGCCCAACCCCCTCTCATCCATAGCCATATGATATCAACGATTAGGGTAATTACCAATAGTTTGTAGCATTAAACGGCTATCGATTTAGAGAATAAATGCAAATACGGTTAGAAAGATTAACGTAGCAATCACAAATATTATGCCGACTAGAGTCATTATGTTCTTACCGTTCTCGTAACCGACTCTTCGAGCCAGGGTACTGTAAGAGATTCCTGCCACTCCTGCTCCAAAGAATATTGCGTATAACAAATTCATATTAAGATTATTTTACCTAAAAAACAGCTTATTAGCGATGTCGTTTAATTCTTCTTGAGAAGGTTGAATCAACTCATCGGTGTTCTTGTGTAGCTCTCTAGCACTTTCAAAGGGGATTACATGAACATGCGCATGCGGAACGTCCACTCCTACCACCTCCATGCCAACGTAGGTAGGCTTTAGAACCTCTTTAATTCTATTAGCCACCTTTTTACTGGTTTGCATGACTGCAGCGTATGTAGCGTCGTCTAGATCCCACAAGAACTCTACCTGTTTCTTAGGAACGACCAGGGTATGTCCAGGGTTAAGTGGTTCTATAGTTAAGAAAGCGATAGTCTTGTCGTCTTCGTAAACTTTTTGCGAGGGAATCTCACCCTTAATTATTTTCGTAAATATACTGTCTTTCATAAATTTAAGTATATCTAACCTTAATAGTTTGATAACTACTTATCTTTAACTTAGTCTTTAGAATCAAGACTATAATAGATATATGCGCGTTATTAGAAAGTTATTAGTCTGTCTGTTTTCGGTTGCTTTATTTGTAAGCCTAATTGGCTTAGCTTTGACTACCAGTACCAAGGTAAACCTATCTAATGAAGCTAAAACCAGTAGTGTTCTAAACAGTACAAGTCTGTATCAGGATTTTCTTAATAAAGTAACTTCTGAAGCAGATCAATCATTTAACAGTAGTCAGAGCTCAGCACTTAATAGCGAGCTCAAAAAAGCGGTGACTGCGGCTATTCCACAAAGTGAATTTAATAACTACGTTAAAACTTTTGTAAAAGCTAATTATTCCTGGCTGCAAGGCAATACTGCCACACCTGAGTTTAATATAGATCTTTCAGCAAATAAGACGGCCTTTGCTACTAAGATTAGCGATTATGTTAATCAGAACCTGTCTTCTTTACCCGAATGTGACGCCGTACAGTTGCTCCAGATAAGCGCTGTGGCATTCAATCCATTAACTTTAGCCTGTCGCCCAGAAAGCTTAAGCTCTACCCAAGCAGCCAGTCAGGTTAAGAGTGAGGTAAACGATAGTAGCGTCTTCCTTGCAAATACGGTTATTACGCCTAGTAGTTTGAACGCTAATAACAACAATACGGGGAATGCCTACTACGTGAGCATAGTTAAAGCTCCTAAGTTATACAAATGGGCAATGAGAGGCCCCTATATATTTGCCGTTACGTCACTACTAAGCATCCTGCTGGTGTATGTATGTATACGAAAAAGAAGGAAGCGCGTTAAGGTCATTGGCTACATCATTCTCGCTAGTGGATTAGTCTTATTGCTTGCTAGACTTTCGTCTAATCATATAGTTACTCGAGCTGATCAACATTTTACTAAGCAGCAGGGCATAGCTGAATTTAGACCCGCCTTAATTGATTTTGTTAATAAGTTAGAAGCAAAGGTTGTGAATACCGAGCTATTGTTTGCTATAGGCTACGTAGTTATAGCTTTAATTATTCTAATAAGTTACCACTACCTGAAGAAGCGCAGTCCGCGAGCACATAAACCTAAAAGAAATATTGAAGATTTATCTGAAAATGAGCAAGAAACTAACGCTGATTCAATTAAGTTGTCGCCTCATAGAGACTCTTCACCATACATAGACAGTATAACCAGTGATTTAAGCCATGGTCCAAAACCCAAAACTGCACCACCACTTCCTAAAGTTAATGCTCCGAGCAAGAATAAGCGTCGTCTAATTCAGTAGATGCTGGCGGAGAGGGAGGGATTCGAACCCTCGGTACTATTGCTAGCACACTTGTTTTCGAGACAAGCCAATTCAACCACTCTTGCACCTCTCCTTAACATTGAATTTTACCAAAGCTACCGTTTATAGGGAAAATATGTTAAAATTACCCCTGTTCTAAGTTATGCGCGTGTAGCTCAGCTGGATAGAGCGTTGGCTTGCGGAGCCAAAGGTCGTAGGTTCGAATCCTGTCACGCGTACCATGTACTAAGCCCCAGTTGTCCAGACACTTATGCATAAGCTAATCTTTCCTTCCACTCGCTATTAAAAAACTCAACTGGTGGTAAGTTATTGCAACTAGAATGACGTCA
>Ga0302303_10000191_pt1 | contig 62687 bp, 43 predicted proteins | sample III_Palsa_E2_1_FD_194542 | JGI IMG/M metagenome (GOLD analysis project Ga0302303, IMG submission 194542) | Peat permafrost microbial communities from Stordalen Mire near Abisko, Sweden - III_Palsa_E2_1 | ecosystem: Environmental > Terrestrial > Soil > Palsa > Peat permafrost | place: Sweden...
TGCAATTTCTTTCGGGCACAGGTAGCGATCATACAGTAAACTGGCAGTTCTACTGCACTGCAGGCCGTAATTCGGGTAAATGGACAACCATCCCAGTACCCTCAAACTGGGAATTGCAGGGTTTCGGAAAATATAATTACGGTTTGGATAAAGACAGCCTTAAAGGCAAGGAGCAAGGGTTATATAAATACCAGTTTAACGCGCCAGCCTCGTGGCAAGGTAAGTCTGTCAACATAGTATTTGATGGCTCCATGACGGATACTAAGGTAATGATCAACGGCCAGCAGGCGGGCGATATCCACCAGGGGGCTTTTTACCGTTTTAAATACGATATTACCAAACTGTTGAAATTTGGGCAGCCAAATTTACTGGAGGTAACCGTATCCAAATATTCTGCAAATGCATCTGTAAATGCCAGCGAGCGTAAGGGTGATTTTTGGGTATTTGGCGGTATTTTCAGACCGGTGTTTCTGGAAGCGTTTCCGCGCCAGCACATCAGCCATGTAGCAGTTAATGGCAAAGCCGACGGTAGCTTTGAGGCACAGCTGGATTTGGCGAATATCAGAAATATCGATGCGGTAACGGGGCAGTTCTATACCATTTCAGGGAAAAAAGCGGGTATCCCTTTCTCAGCTAAAATTAAACCGGGTGATACATCGGTACTTATCACAACACATCTGTCTGCGCCAAAATTATGGTCGCCGGAGTTTCCTGATTTATACAATGTGGTATTTACGCTTACCTCAAATGGCAGGGCGGTACATACGGTACAGCAACGCTTTGGCTTTCGTACGGTTGAATTGCGTTTGCATGATGGTATTTATGTAAATAATGTTAAAATCAAATTCAAAGGGGTTAATCACCATTCATTTTGGCCAACTACAGGCAGGGCAACCAGCAAAGCCATCAGTATTGCTGATGTAAAACTTATTAAGGATATGAATATGAACGCTGTCCGCATGTCGCATTATCCGCCCGATGACCATTTTCTGGATGTATGCGATTCACTGGGTTTGTTTGTATTGGATGAGCTTACCGGTTGGCACCATGCTTATGATACCCAAGTTGGTTCTAAGCTTGCTAAAGAAATGATCGGGAGGGATGTGAACCATCCGTCGATTGTAATTTGGGATAACGGCAATGAAGGAGGTTTTAATTTTAACCTGGATCATTGGTTTGATGATCTGGATATACAAAAACGCCCGTTAATACACCCATGGGCAATTTTCCGCGGCACCAATACGCAGCATTATATCAATTATGATTACGGTTTAAATACCGACCTGCACGGGCATGATGTAGCTTTTCCTACTGAATTTTTGCATGGCATTTATGACGGTGGTGCAGGTGCAGGCCTGGATGATTTTTGGGAAGAAATGTGGCATACACCAATTTCTGCGGGCGGTTTTATATGGGTTTTTGCTGATGAGGCTGTTGTACGCACCGATAAGAATGGTCTGCTGGATTCCGACGGGGATCATGGGCCGGATGGCATTTTAGGGCCGTATCACGAAAAAGAGGGTAGCTTTTATACCATAAAAGAAGTTTGGTGCCCCGTACATCTCGAACCAAAAGAAATTACGCCACAATTTGATGGTAAGCTGCGATTGGAGAACCGTTATTTTTATACCAACTTAAAGCAATGCACATTTACTTATAAGCTGGCTAAGCTCAGCAATCCTTATCAGCAAAAAAAAGCGGTAGCGCAAACAGGAACCATCGCTTCACCCGATGTACCACCGGGGCAGTATGGTAATTTGTTACTGCATTTACCTGCCGACTGGAAAAATTACGATGTATTGTACATCACCGCTTACGATCCATACAAAAATGAACTCTTTACCTGGAGCTGGCCTGTTAGTAGTCATAATGCAATTACAAAGCTTATGGTGGTTAAGTCGGGCAGCAATAAGCCTGTTATTGTAGAAACGGACTCGCTATATAAAGTGAGCGCCAATGGGATCCGGCTTGAATTTAACCGTAATAACGGGATATTAAAGAAAGTAGAAAACGCCAAAGGCGAAATACCATTTAACAATGGGCCTATATTAGCCGAAGGCCAGGATAAATCAGGCTTTCAAAAACTAAGGAATTATTATAAAGCCGATACACTGGTAATCGAGGCTGATTTTGCCCCTAAAACTACCGAAGCGCAATTGAGATGGATGATCTACCCATCGGGGCTTGTACGGCTGGATGTAAAATATTGGCCCACCGGCGAGGAGGGCAAACTGTTGGGCGCAAGCTTCTCTTATCCTGAAAAAGATGTGCAAGGCGTAAATTATATGGGCGACGGCCCATACCGGGTTTGGAAAAACCGGCTGAAAGGCGTTACACTTAATGTTTGGGATAAAGTTTATAACAATACCATAACCGGCGAAGACAGTACAAAGTTGATCTACCCTGAATTTAAGGGCTATTACTCCAATTTATATTGGATGAAGATAAAAACAACCGGGCAGCCAATAACCATTATCTGCGACAGCCGCGATGTTTTTATGCGTTTGTTTACACCTAAGTATCCAAAGCTTACTTATGGTAATAACATAGCGCCTGATTTTCCTTCGGGCGATATATCATTTATGCATGGTATAACACCTATTGGCACAAAATCGCAGAAGCCGGAAAGATTGGGGCCTTCGGGGGCTATCAATCAATATTTTAATTATGATAAGCATATCGAAGATGCCTTATCACTTATCTTATATTTTGATTTTTCGGGGAAATAGGTATGTCAAATGGATCAAAATATATAATGGTTTTATTAACCGGCATTTTTACCTGTTGGTTTGCAAACGCGTTTGCGGTTGTAGGCCTGCAAAACCTGCGCTGCGAAATGCTGAAAGATCCGCAAGGCATCGGTACAATTCATCCCCGCTTAAGCTGGCAAATCAGCAGCGACCAGCGTAATACCGGGCAAACTGCTTACCAAATTATCGTGGCATCATCGCCACAAAAGCTGGCTTTAAATATTGGTGATCTATGGGATTCTCATAAAGTTATTTCTGATCAGTCTATCATGATAAATTATGCAGGTAAGCCCTTAGCCAGCAGTACTGCCTGTTACTGGAAGGTTAAAGTTTGGACAACAAAAGGTGAAAGCACATGGAGCCAGCCTGCATTTTGGAGCATCGGCTTGTTAAACGCTGCCGATTGGAAAGCAAAATGGATAGGGTATGAGCATGGCTTCCCCTGGGATAGTGTTTCTAAATTTTCACGGTTGTCGGCAAGGTATTATCGTAAACAATTTCAAAACGATAAACAGGTTAAAAAAGCTGTGGTTTATATTGTTGGTTTAGGCCATTATGAGCTATACATCAACGGTAAAACCATTGGCGACCAGGTTTTGGCAGAGGCGCCTACCGATTATACCCAATCAGAATTATATAATACGTTTGATGTTACTGCAGATATTCAACAAGGGGCTAATGTTATCGGCACTATATTGGGCAATGGCCGTTTTTTTACCATGCGGCCTAAGTATAAACCCAAAAAGATCAAGGAGTTCGGCTTTCCTAAAATGCTGCTGCAGTTAGCAATTACCTATCAGGATGGCAGCAAAAAAACTATTATTAGTGATGATAGCTGGAAATTTACTGCTGATGGCCCCATCCGCACCAATAATGAATATGATGGTGAAGAATATGATGCTACCAAAGAACTTACGGGTTGGAACATTACCGGTTATGACGACAGCAAGTGGCTAAGGCCTGAACTAGTTGAATCACCGGGCGGTAAGGTTGAAGCGCAGATGAATGAGCCGATCAGGATAATGGATACTATTCATCCCATCAGCATAAAACCCCTGAAACCGGGCGTATGGATAATGGATATGGGCCAAAATATGGCAGGCTGGGTACAAATGAAAGTACAGGGCAAGCGGGGTGATAAAGTTACGCTACGCTATGCCGAAACTTTAAAAGATGATAGTGATTTATACATAGCTAACCTGCGCGATGCAAAAGTAACAGACACCTATACGCTAAAAGGCGCTGCTGAAGAAATATGGCACCCGGTATTTGTATTTCATGGGTTCAGGTATGTGCAGATCACCGGGTACCCGGGTACACCAACTGTTAAGGATTTCATAGGTCAGGTGGTTTCTGATGATATGGCAAATACCGGCCATTTTGCGACTTCCAATCCGCTGATCAACCAGATATATCATAATGCTTACTGGGGTATTTTAAGCGATTATAAAGGCATGCCCGTGGATTGCCCGCAACGCAACGAGCGTATGCCCTGGCTCGGCGACCGGGCAATTGGCTCTTTGGGTGAAAGCTTTGTGTTCAATAATGAAAACCTGTATGCCAAATGGCTTGATGATATCGAGCAGTCGCAAAAGCCGGATGGTTCCATACCCGATGTGGCGCCCGCTTATTGGAATTATTACAGTGATAACATGACCTGGCCCGGCACTTATATACTCATTGCCGATATGCTTTATACCCAATTTGCCGATAAAATGCCGATTGAAAAGCATTATACCTCTATGAAAAAATGGCTGGGCTATATGCGCCAGCAATATGATAAGAATAACCTGATGACCAAAGATAAATACGGCGACTGGTGTGTGCCGCCCGAATCGCCGGAGTTGATCCATTCAAGGGATTCATCACGTAACACTAATGGTGTATTGATTGCAACTGCATACTATTACCGTATGCTACTTTTAATGCAGCACTTTGCCAAAATCCTTAATAAACCTGCGGATGCACAACAATTTGCTGTACAGGCATTGCAAGCAAAGAATGCCTTCAACCAAAAATTTCTGGATAAGAAAACCTTTCAGTATGATAACAATACCGTAACGGCCAATCTTTTGCCGTTATATTTCGGCATGGTGCCTGCGGCGGATAGAAAGGCAGTGTTCACTAATATAGTGAATAAGATCACCATTGATGCCCATAGCCATATCAGTACCGGAGTTATCGGCACACAGTGGCTCATGCGGGGATTGACAGACTTTGGCCGCCCTGATATTGCTTACCACATAGCTGCAAATGATGATTACCCAAGCTGGGGATACATGGTAAAACGCGGCGCGACAACGATATGGGAACTTTGGAACGGTGATACCGCCAACCCGGCCATGAACTCCCGTAACCACGTAATGCTATTAGGTGATCTTATCGCCTGGTTTTACCAGGATTTAGGGGGCATTAAGGTTGATGACCCCGGATTTAAAACCATCATTATGAAGCCTGCTTATGTTAGCGGGCTGGATAGCGTTAACGCGTCGTACGAAACACCTTATGGCTTAGTAAAAAGCAGGTGGAAAAAGCAATCCGGTCATTTTGACTGGAATGTTACTATCCCTGCAAACTCAAAAGCAATAGTGTATTTACCAGCAGCCAATGTGAGCGATATCACCTGTGATGATAAAAGTTTATCGGCATTAAGCGGGGCAAAGCCATTGTCTGATAATGAGAAAACGAAAATAGAAATAGGTTCAGGCGATTATCATTTTGAAATAAATAATTATGGCAAATAGCATGTGTAAAAAAGGATTATGTATGATAGGGATCTTATGCCTGGTGATTGCTATAAATACTAATGCGCAAACCAGGCAGTGGAGAAAAGGGATCATCATTGACGAATTTATTTTTGAAAAAGCGCCATATCCCGAATGCCATGCTGCAACCATTGCCGAAACTCCAAAAGGCCTGGTAGCCGCATGGTTTGGTGGTACAAAAGAGCGTAATCCGGATGTTTGTATTTGGGTAAGCAGGTATGTAAACGGCAAATGGACAGAAGCTGTAAACGTTGCCAATGGCATACAAAATGATACACTGCGTTATGCGTGCTGGAACCCAGTGCTTTACCAGGTTAACGGCGGCGATTTATTGCTGTTTTATAAAATAGGCCCTTCACCTGCAAAATGGAAAGGGTTTATCAGGAGGTCTAAAGATGGCGGTATCACATGGTCGGCGCAGGAGGCTTTGCCTGATGGTATTTTAGGACCGGTTAAAAATAAGCCTGTAACGCTAAATAATGGTAACATTCTATCCCCATCAGGAACTGAGGATAATGGCGCTAAGGTTCATTTTGAAGTATCATCGAACAAAGGCAAAACATGGCAGCTTATAGGCCCGCTTAATGACGGTAAAACGATAAAAGCATTACAACCAACCATTTTATTTCACAAAGGCGATAGTTTACAAATGCTTTGCCGCACCCAAAACCGGGCAATCTATGAATCATGGTCGGCCGACAATGGCAATACATGGTCGCCGCTGGATAAAACATCCTTACCTAATAATAACTCGGGCATTGATGGGGTAACGCTTAAGGATGGGCGCCAGCTATTGGTTTATAATCACGTGCTGCCACCCGGAAACCTTACCAAAGGGGCACGTACCCCGCTTAATGTAGCTATATCTAACGATGGTAAAACATGGTATGCAGCGCTCATACTGGAGGACTCGCCCATCAGTCAGTACTCATATCCATCGGTAATACAAACTGCCGATGGGATGGTGCATATAGTTTATACCTGGCGCAGGCAACGCATAAAACATGTAGTTATCGATCCAAAAAAACTGGTTCTGATAAAAATAAAAGATGGTGGATGGCCTAAAGTTGAAGGTTATACACCACCGATAGTAACAAGTGATCCCAAAGATTTATAAAGGAGAGTGTGATGAGAAGATATAAATTATATACGTTGTTAGGTTTCATGCTGCTAATGCCGTTCGTGATATTAGCACAGCAGGATACTGACCATGACTACAATCGTACATTAAAAGATGTGCTGGATGAAATACAAGTGAGGTTTCATGTTAAGATAAAGTATACCGAAGACCAGGTTAAAGGCAAATATGTGGATTACGCCGACTGGCGTTTCAGAAATACGGTTGACGAAACACTTGCTAATGTGCTGGCGCCTGTAGATATGAAGGTGAATAAAACGGGGCCAACATCTTATAAATTAAAAGATTATGAATATAATGTATGGTCTGTTGAGGATGGCTGGGCAAAGCTTGACAGTATAGCAAAATTATACCACGACGTAAACAGCTGGGATCAAAGAAAAGCCATACTGCGCCCGGAATTATATAAAGCCCTCAACCTGTCACCATTACCTGCCAGGCCCGATTCAAAGCCTATCATCACTCCGAAAAGAGTGTATAATGGTTATACTGTTGAAAATATAGCTATCGAAATTTTGCCGGGCTTGTACATCAACGGTTCGTTGTATAAACCATTGCATTTTAAAGGCAAAATTCCCGTAATGTTAAGCCCGGATGGGCATTGGGATAAGCAGCGTTACCGTGCTGATTGCCAGTTACGCTGCGCCACACTGGCGCGCATGGGTTGTATGGCCTATAGCTATGACCTTTTTGCCTGGGGCGAATCGCTACTGCAATTTAAATCCGAAGATCACCGTACAAGTGTAGCGCAGGTCGTGCAAACGCTTGGGGCGATCAGGATTATTGATTACCTGCTTAGTTTGAAAGAAACCGACCCTGCACGATTAGGTATCAGCGGTGGTTCAGGCGGCGGGAGTCATACGGTTCTGATGGCTGCCCTTGATCCACGTATTAAACTGAGTGCGCCAGTGGTTTCAGTATCATCTTACTTTTATGGTGGTTGCCCGTGTGAAAGCGGCATGCCCATCCACATGTGCGGCGGCGGTACTGATAATGTGGAACTGGCGGCCATGGCAGCGCCTAATCCTCAATTATTAATAACTGATGGCAAGGATTGGACAGCCCACATGCCCGAACATGATTTTCCGTACCTGCAAAAAGTTTACGGTTATTACGGTAAGAGCAATTTAGTAGAAAATGTGCACCTGCCTAATGAAGGTCATGATTACGGCCCCTCAAAACGAAACGCGCTTTACAAGTTTGTGGCGAAATATTTTAAGCTTGATATCCATAAGATAGAGGATAAGAGCGGCAATATAGATGAATCGGAAGTGACCATTGAAAAGGAACCGTTGATGTATGTTTTCGGCGACCATGGCCAGTACCTGCCTAAAGATGCTATAAAAGGCTATGCCAACCTACTGCATGTTTTTGCAACAGCACCAAGGGAAAAAACTTCATTATATTAATTATGAGAAAGCGAGCAGGTAATTTATTTATAGCAATGATTGTGTTAACGCTAAGCATTAATTTATCTCCACAATTAGTTGTTGCACAGGTAAGTAAAAATGATAATTATAGAGTTGCTGTTGCTGATATTATGATACTAAAGAGGCAAAAGATAGGTGCGTTTCAGTTAACCAAAGATCTTGGTGCTGATGGTGTTGAAGTAGATATGGGCGGATTAGGAGATCGGGAAACCTTTGATAATAAGCTGGCGGTTGACTCAGTAAGGCAACAATTTTTAGCTAAATCAAAAGAATTTAATGTGCAAATATGTGCATTGGCTATGACGGGTTTTTATTCACAGTCTTTCGCGCAAAGGCCAGCTGCCTTAAAGGCTGTTCAGGATTGCATTAATACCGCAAAGCTGATGAATGTTAAGGTATGCTTTCTGCCGCTTGGCGTGCAAGGCGACCTGGTTAAAAACCCCGAACTGCGGCCTGCCATTGTTGAACGCTTAAAAGCAGCAGGTAAAATGGCTGAACAGGCTGATGTAATTATAGGTATCGAAACTTCGCTTGATGCAAAAAGTGAATTACAATTGCTAAGGGACATTGGCTCGCCTGCAGTTAAAAGCTATTTCAACTTTGCCAATGCTGTAAAAAATAACCGTGATATAGTTGAAGAACTAAAGACTTTAGGCAAAGCCAATATCATCCAGATCCATTGTACAAATGATGATGGTGTGTGGCTGCAAAACGACCCCAAGATTGATATAAAGAAGATAAAAGCCACGCTTGATAAAATGGGGTGGAGCGGCTGGCTGGTTATTGAGCGTTCACGTGATGCCAGCGACCCTAAAAATGTGAAGAAGAATTTCACAGCCAATGTAAGCTACGTAAAATCAATTTTTCAAAACTGAGATGAAAATGCTTTGTATCCTTTTGTTAAGTGTTTGTATGCTATCTTTTATCAGCATAAATAGCCATGCTGCTGATATTTGGGTGGCTGTAAACGGTAACGACAATAATGCAGGTACAAAAGATAGCCCAAAACAAAGCATAGCAGCGGCTTTGCGCCAGGCCCGTGAACTGCGCAGGTTGAATGATCTTTCAATAACAGGTGGCATCCATATTATTATTTGTGATGGCGAATACGTTTTGGATGAACCCCTATTTATCCGCCCGGAGGATTCAGGAATGATCACATCGCCAACCATTATTGAAAATGCGCCGGGTGCCGTGCCCATAATTAGCGGCGGAGTAGCTATTAATAACTGGAAGAAAGTTTCAGCTCATATCCCCGGCCTGCCTAAAGAAGCGGAGGGCAGGTTATGGGAGGCTGCTATTCCTCAAACAGGCGGCAACGCTTTATTATTCAGGCAGCTATGGGTTAATGGTAACAAAGCCATATTAGCGAGGGAAAGCGATACCGACGAAAGCATGAACCGCATATTATCGCTCGATAAGCAAAAACAGGAGATTTGGATCCCTGTACCAGCAGGTGGCTTACCCAAAAATATCGGGCAAACGGAAATGGTGATACACCAGATGTGGGCCATTGCAGATTTAAGGGTAAAATCTATAACCATAGATGGGAACAAAGCAGGGTTGACCTTTTATCAGCCCGAAAGCAAACTGGAATTTGAACATCCCTGGCCTGCCCCGGTAATTGATAAGGAACACAAAATGAATGGAAATTCAGCTTTTTATCTAACTAATTCCCTGTCGTTTTTAAATAAGCCCGGTGAATGGTATGAAGACATGAAAGCCGGGAAAGTTTATTACCTGCCCCGAAAAGGTGAAAACTTAGCTAACGCGAAGGTAATTGCTCCTGCGCTCGAAAAACTGGTACAAGTAAGCGGTACTATGGAAAGACCGGTAAGCTATGTGTTTTTTAAAGGTATCAGCTTTGATTATACTACATGGCTGCGGCCATCGCAACTTGGGCATGTGCCCTTACAGGCCGGTATGTATTTGCTGGATGCCTACAAATTAAAAGTTAAGGGCACACCAGAAAAGAGTGGTTTGGAAAACCAGGCATGGGTAGGCCGCCCACCGGCTGCTGTTGAGTTGAGTTATGTAAACCATACCGGTTTTGAGGCTTGTACATTTATGCATACGGCATCAACTGCTTTGGATTATACACGAGGTACGCATGATGATGAGATAAAAGGCAACTTATTTAAAGATATTGGCGGCACAGGCATACAGGTTGGCGTTTATTCTGATGAAAGCTTTGAAGCGCATTTGCCTTATAACCCATCCGATGCACGGGAGGTTTGCACCAATGAGCATATCGAGAATAATTTAGTGGTTGATGCTGCTAACGAAGACTGGGGATGCCTGGGTATAGGCGCGGGCTATGTAAAAGGCATAAGAATACTGCATAATGAGGTTTTTGATGTATCCTATTCAGGCATTAGCGTAGGATGGGGGTGGACGAAGGCCTCCAATGCCATGAGCGACAATATTATCCGGGCCAATAAAATACATCATTATGCTAAGCATATGTATGATGTAGCGGGCATTTATACTTTGTCGGCCCAACCAAATTCGGTGATAGATAGTAATTATGTGGATAGCATTTACAAAGTATCCTACGCGCACGACCCGCAGCATTGGTTTTACTTATATACCGATGAGGGCTCGTCGTACTATACCATAAAAAATAACTGGTGCCCATCTGAAAAATTCCTGAAGAATGCCAATGGCCCCGGTAATGTTTGGGAAAATAACGGGCCAATGGTAGATGAAAATATAAAGCGATCGGCAGGCTTGCAGCCGCCTTATAAATACTTGTTAAGCCATATTAAAGTGAATACGGATCATCAGCCAATAAATCATTAATTATGATAAAGCAATTGTTTATTATATTTATAATAACTATTTCTTTTATAGATGTATATGCACAAGTATTAGTGGGAAAACCAGTGGTAGTGGAAATTATTGCGCCTATGAATTCTGTGTTCAAATTTGGTGCTGTTGCAGGTATGAAAGGGTATGGGATCGGGGACATAAAACAATGGAATAACCGTGTTGTTGTGTATGCCAATACAACCAACCCGCAGCAATTAAAAGCCCGCATAGCAAAAGAATACCCGGCAGATAAAATCATACTTTTTGATAAGCCATTCTACAATTTCAACAGAAAATATTGCAGTGATAAATCGGTAGCCAAACAATGGGACAATATTATTCTCAGTGCTAACCTGGTAAAAGATTCAAAACTTCAGCAGGAGTATTTGAATTACCATGCCACACAGTTTCAAAAATGGCCCGAAGTTTCCCAGGGGTTTTGTAATGCTAATTTTCAGCAACTGCTGGTATTTAAGGCAGGCAGGCAGCTAATGCTGGTTATAAGCATACCTAAAGGTGAAAGCTTGGACAAGCTAAACCCGCTGACCACAAAAAATAATCCACGTGTTAACGATTGGAACAATATGATGAAGAAATACCAGGAAGGCATTGAAGGGACTAAAAAAGGGGAGGTGTGGGTATTTTTTAAGAATGTAGACGAGAAAAAATTTATTGAATAACAACTATAGGTAAAGCACCCATAATTTATGTTAAAGTTAGGCATATTAGGATTAGGAGAAGGCCGCAGTACCATGTCGGCAGCATTAAACAGCTCAAAATACGAGCTGAAAATGGTGTGTGATATGAACATTGAAACGTGTAAACATCGTGCAGAAGAATTTAATTTTCACCAATACACCACCAGTTATCAAAAAATGCTGGATGACGCGGAAATTGATGTTATCGCCATTTATACCCCCGATCATTTGCATGCCGAACATGTTAAACAAGCCTTACTGCACAATAAGCATGTAATATGCACCAAACCATTTATTGACGACCTGACTAAAGCCCGGGAGCTTTTGGATTTGGTTGAAAAGACAGGCAAAAAAGTATTTATAGGCCAAAGCTCCCGTTTTTTTGAACCGGCAAAAAGGCAAAGAAAGGATTTTGAAGCCGGGTTGATAGGTGAACTCATCACAGTTGAAAGTCATTACCATGCCGATCACCGCTGGTTTTTAGAAAAGCCCTGGGCCCTGGAGCAAGCATTTAAATGGCTATATGGTGGTTTAAGCCATCCGGTTGATTTTATAAGATGGTATTTGCCCGATGTTCAGGAAGTAATGGGTTATGGGATGATCAGTAGCAATGGAAAAACGGCCGGGCTGAAAAATGAAGATACCATGCATTTTATTTTTAAGGCTGCAGATGGCCGTATTGCACGGGTAAGCGGTGCTTATACAAGTTATACACAGCCCACACAACGTGACAGTGGCATGAGTGTGATATTAAGATGTTCCGAAGGCGCATCGCAAGCAGATTATCACGAATTGCGTTATGCTGTGACTGACAAAACCGGTGAGGAGAAGATAATTTACTGGGGAGATAAGACTTTAAAATATTATTTCAGATTTGAAGGGCAAAGTCATCATGCCGGTGAATACCAGAATTATCTGGAATACTTTGCTGATTGCCTTGAAAGCGGTGAAACTGCCTATCCCGATGTTAAAGAAGGTATAGGAACCATAGCCTTATTAATGGCCATGGATAGATCCTTAAAAACAGGGCTGCCCGTAAAAGTCGCGGATATACTTGCCGAATACCAGTTATCACCTGAAAAATTAAGCGCATGATAGTAGCAATGGGCAGTTTGGTAACCAATTTAACAACACTGGATTATGCCATTGTGGTAGCATACATCATCGTGCTGATGGCTATTGGTTACAGGGCCAGTTTTGCTAAAAAGAAAAAGGCTGATGAAACGCTTTTTCTTGCCAATAAATCATTAGGCTGGGCCAGCATCGGTTTTAATATGTGGGGTACTAACGTGGGGCCGTCGATGTTGCTGGCTTTTGCCAGTATTGGGTATACTACAGGCATTGTAGCCGTAAATTTTGACTGGTATGCCTTTGTGTTCCTGTTATTGCTGGCGGTAGTTTTTGCACCTAAATACCTGGCTGCAAAAGTAAGCACCATGCCCGAGTTTATGGGCAAGCGTTACGGCGATTCCACCCAAAATATATTGGCCTGGTATGCGCTGATCAAAATATTGATCTCTTGGCTATCATTAGGCCTGTTTGCGGGTGGGTTTTTAGTAAGGCAAATATTAGGCATACCCATGTGGGAGTCGGTAATTGCATTAGTGTCGTTCGCGGGGCTGTTTACTTTTGCCGGGGGCTTAAAAGCCATAGCTAAGGTTAATTTTTTCCAGATGATATTGCTGATTGCGGTATCATTATTATTAACAGTAATAGGAGTTATAAAAGCAGGTGGATTATCGGCCGTATACCACAAAGTACCGCATGATTACTGGAATTTGATCCACCCTGCAAGCGACAAAAAATATCCATGGTATGCCATATTATTAGGCTACCCGGTTTCAGCCATCGCTTTCTTTTGCACCGACCAGGCGATGGTGCAGTCGGTTTTAGGGGCCAAAAATTTGGAGCAGGGGCAATTGGGCGTAAACTTTATCGCTTGGCTTAAAATCCTGTCGCTGCCTCTTTTTATCCTTACAGGAATATTGTGTTTTATACTTTATCCGGGATTAAAAGATCCTGCCGAAGCCTACATGACCATGGTTACCCATCTTTTCCCGCCGGGGCTTAATGGTTTAGTGATAGTAGTACTGATAGCGGTACTTGTTGGCACTATTGGTTCATCACTTAATTCATTGAGCACTGTATTTACCCTGGATGTTTACGTTAAAAAATTTAATCCCAATGCAACCAATAAACAGATCATAAAGGTAGGGCGAATGGCTGTAATAGGAGGCTGCCTGTTTGCTGTCGTGGTAGCGTTGGCTATTGATAATATCAGAGGGCTAAACCTGTTTGATGTATTTCAATCTGTTTTAGGTTTCATCGCGCCGCCGCTGGCGGTTGTTTTCCTGTTGACTGTATTCTGGAAAAGAACTACCCGTAAGGCCGTGAATACTGTTTTATCCGCCGGTTCAGCATTTAGTTTGGGCATAGGTGTGCTTTATTTATGGGTTTTTACGCCGGATAAATATCTTTTCTGGCCACATTATTTACTACTGTCGTTTTACATTTTCGCATTCCTAATGGCTTTGGCAGTAATTATTTCACTGCTGGATCGAACCCCGGTAATGTATATCCCTGATAAGCTGGTAACTATTATCAAGCCCACCAAACGGGTAAAAATTGCCTGGGGAGTTTTGATCATTGTAATGATATGCCTATATCTCGTATTTAACGGACACTAATTTATGAAAGATAATAAAGCTATTAGTTTAAAACATGTGTTAGTAATTGCCTTGCTTGGCATCATGCTGTTTGGCGGCGCCGCAAAAGCGCAAAAAGCATCATGGATATGGTATCCGGGTGATTATGAAGTTTGGCTGAGCAATAAAATGCAGAACAGGCGTACCGAGCGAGGTACGTTTTTGCCCCCCTTCTGGAAACTGGACAGCCATTATGTGCTGACGATCTTTCACAAAGATTTTGAACTGGCTGAACCTGAGGATGCTAAATTATATGTGGAAGGCCAATACAATATCAGTTTGGATGGGACAACCATCCGTGGGTATCCAAAAACTATCTATATCCCGGCAGGAAAGCACCGCATTAGTTTAAAGGTTTATAACCAGGCAAATGTGCCTGCCATATTTGTACAGGGTACGCATTTGGTATCAGATACATCGTGGCTGGTAACTTATGAGGATAAGGAATGGATCGATGCAACTGGTAAAACATCAGATGTATCGGCCACAAAATATCTGCTGGCAGGCAGTTGGGATTTTAACGATCCCAATGTACTCCCATCAACCTATCATTTGCCTGTAGCGCCGCAAAAGGCAGTTAGAATCGATAAAAACCCACATCACATGTTTGTGGATTTTGGCAAGGAAACCTTTGGCTATATCAAGTTAAATGGCATAAAAGGAAAAGGAAAGGTGTCGCTCTACTTTGGCGAATCGCCGAATGAGGCCATAGATACGGCGAGATGTGAATTGGCAGATAAGATCGACATCGATCAGCAAAGCGGTGATTATACCTTTACCGGTTCGAGGGCATTCAGGTATGTGAGCATTTATTATGATGATAATATCAACATCAACGATGTATCCATGTTGTATGAATATTCGCCGGTAAAGCAGCGCGGTAGTTTCAGATGTTCTGATGATGAGATCAATAAAATATGGGATGTGGCAGCTTATACATTGCACCTGAATACCCGTGAGTTTTTTATTGATGGTATTAAGCGCGACAGGTGGGTATGGTCGGGCGATGCTTACCAGAGCTACCTGATGAATTATTACCTGTTCTTTGATTCGCCTACAGTTATGCATACGTTACTGGCGCTAAGGGGCAAAGACCCGGTAACCAGCCATATTAATACCATTATGGATTATACATTCTACTGGTTTTTGGGCATCAATGATTATTACCAATACACGGGCGATAAAACCTTCATCCAACAAAACTATCCGCGTATGCAAAGCATGATGGATTTCTGCTTGTCGCGCCGCGATAAGGATGGCCTTGTGCAGGGACAAACCGGAGATTGGGTGTTTATTGATTGGGCCGACGGGTTAAGTAAACAGGGGGAAGTAAGTTTTGAGCAGATATTATTATGCCGCAGCCTGGAAACAATGGCACAGTGTGCTAAAATAGCCAATGACAATGCCGGTGCTGAAAAATATGCCCAAATAGCCGCTGAACTGAAAACCAAGATATTCAGCTATTACTGGAATGATGAGAAACATGCATTGGTGCATAGTCGCATTAATGGAAAGCCCACAGATAACGTTACCCGCTATGCCAACATGTTCTCTATATTTTTTAATTATTTGGATGAGGACAAAAAACAGGATGTAAAAAAATATGTGTTGCTGAACGATAATGTGCCCAAGATCACCACGCCTTATATGCGCTTTTATGAACTGGAGGCCTTATGTGCCATGGGTGAACAAACCTATGTTTTAAAGCAAATGAAGGATTACTGGGGAGGCATGCTCAAATTAGGCGCTACATCCTTTTGGGAAGAGTATAACCCGGCAAAAAGCGGGGCCGATGTTTACGCTATGTATGGCAGGCCTTATGGCAAAAGTTTATGCCATGCCTGGGGCGCGAGTCCCATCTATCTTTTAGGAAAATATTATTTAGGTGTAAAACCCTTATCGCCTGGTTATAAGGATTATATAATTGAACCCAATTTGGGCAACTTGCAATGGATGCAGGGCACAGTGCCTACACCAAACGGCGATATAAAAGTTTACGCCAGTACCAAACAAATAAAAGTGAGCGCCGATGATGGCTTGGGTATACTGCGCTTTAAAAGCAAAAGCAAACCGGTTTGCAAACAAGCTGAAGTAAATAAAAAGGGCAATAATGTTTACGAATTGCAGGTGCAAAAAGGCCAGGATTTAGTAGTTGATTATAACGCAATGTGATGATAAGGTACATAAAATATATTTTACTGCTGTTGATTCTTTTACCACCGTGCCTGGGTTACGCACAATTGGTTGATAAAACCCCCGCGCCTGTACCTGTTGCACCCGATGTTTACCATTTTGATCCTTGGGAAGATCCATCAATAGATGGTATAAACCGTCAGGCTGCACATGCAACGGCATATTCATACAGCAGTATTGAAGATGCTTTAAAAGGCGTTAGGGAGCAGTCGGGGAGGATGATATCATTAAATGGGTACTGGGATTTTCTTTATTCGCCAATGCCAGCTGATACGCCCAAAGAATTTTATAGGAATAGGGTAAAGGGATGGGGAAAGATCATTGTGCCCTCAAGCATGGAGATGCAGGGATATGGGAAGCCCATTTACAAAAGCGCGGTTTATCCGTTCAGGCCGGTTAACCCACCACACATGCCCACAACCGATAATAGCGTAGGCAACTACCAGCGTACATTCACCATTCCCGAAAACTGGAAGGATATGAATATCACATTGCATTTCGGCGCTGTAAGTTCAGGATTTAAGGTTTGGCTTAACGGCAAATTCCTGGGTTATGGAGAGGATAGCTTTTTGCCATCGGAATTTAATATAACCCCTTATCTGCAGCCGGGCGAGAATGTATTATCTGTCCAGGTAATACGCTGGACGGCTGGCTATTTTTTGGAGGATCAGGATCAGTGGCGTTTAAGCGGAATCCATCGCGAAGTGATGTTATTGGCTGAACCTAAACTGCGCATTGCCGATTTCTTTTATCAAACCAAATTGGATAAGGACTATAAAGACGCACTTTTTGAATTAAGACCAAGAATGGAAAACCTTACAGGCGCGCAAATTCATGGCTATAAACTGGAAGCCCAGCTATTTGATAAAAACAACCGGCCTGTTTTTGAAAAGCCAATGGAAAAAAGTGTGGAAGATATGATTAATGAGATATATCCCAGGCTGGGTAATGTGAAGTTTGGATTAATGGAAGCCAGGATAAAGAATCCTGATAAATGGAGTACCGAAGAGCCTAATTTATATACACTTACGCTGGCATTAAAGGATACTACCGGACATATTTTAGAAGTTAAAAGCTGTAAAGTGGGTTTCAGAAGCATTGAGTTTTCCAAGACCGATAGCAAACTGCTTATAAATGGCAAAGTTACTTATCTCTACGGCGTAAATATGCCTGATCATGATCCTGTAAAAGGGAAAGCATTATCGCGGGAGGATATTTTAAGGGATATACAAACTGTAAAGCGATTCAATTTTAATTGCATTCGCGCAAGTCATTATCCTAAAGATCCGTACTTCTACGACCTGTGCGATCAGTATGGTGTCATGGTTATTGATGAAGCAAATTTAGAAACGCATGGCCTCGGTTCAAAGCTAAGTAATGATCCTACGTGGGCTGGTGCTTATATGGACAGGATGACCCGTATGGTTATGCGTGATAAAAACCATCCAAGCATTATTATCTGGAGCTTAGGCAATGAGGCGGGGCAAGGGCCCAACCATGCGGCTATGGCCGGGTGGACGCATGATTTTGATATAACCCGCCCGGTACACTACGAGCCAGCGCAAGGTACGCCGCAGGCGGAGGGCTATGTTGAGCCGGATGACCCAAGATACCCTAAAACAAATGATCATTCACACCGTATCCAAAACCCTATAGACCAGCCTTATGTTGATATTATCAGCAGGATGTATCCTGGTTTGTTTACGGCTGATTTGTTGGCTAACCAAAAAAATGGCGACCATAGGCCTATATTTTTTGTAGAGTATTCACATGCTATGGGTAACTCCAATGGTAATTTAAAAGAGTTTTGGGATATATGGCGCAATACCCCACGAATTATAGGCGGCGCTATATGGGAATTTAAAGATCAGGGCTTGCTTAAAAAGGATGCGAATGGTGTGCCATTTTATGCCTTTGGTGGTGACTACGGCGAAAAATATTATGATGATTTTACCATTAAAGGATTGGTAGCACCCGATGGCAGGCCAAAACCTGCCATGTATGAATGCAAACACGTTTTTCAACCAGCAGAATGTAAGTTGGTCGATACAGCTAAAAGAATAATTAACATAAAGAATTGGAATTCAGTTAGATCATTAGAGTATTATACAGTAACACTACAGGTTAGGGAAGATGGTAACATCATCATGAAAAAGGTATTACCACCAATTAATTTGCCGGCCATGAAAGATACCATACTTTCTTTAGCGCCGTATTTGCCTGTTATGAAAGCAGGACATGAGTACCTGGCTGATATTCATTTTACATTACCGGAGGATGAGCCCTGGGCATCAAAGGGCTATGAAATAGCAAGTGATCAGTTTGCATTAACGGGCTTGCCGGTTATTAATAACCGGACTAAAAGTTATCCCGAGCTGTCATTACAGGAGAACACAGACGCTTATGTAATGAACGGTAAAAATTTCCGTGTAACCATCAACAAAAATAATGGTGCATTAAGTTCATATATCGCTAATAACCAGGAACAAATATATGCACCTCTATTGCCGCACTTCACCCGCCCGCTTACCGATAATGACCGCCGTGGCTGGAAATCTAACGAAAAATTAAAGCCCTGGTATGTGGATAGTGTGAAGCTGGAAAAAATATCAGCACAAAAACTAAATAACGGCCTGATTAAAGTAACCAGTAATTACACGCTGATAAATGATAGCGCTGCTGTACAGGTTAATTATTTGATCAATGGCGATGGTGTTGTTAAGGTCAATTATGCTTTGAGCACTAAGCCGGGCTTGCCTAATATACCGGAGCTTGGCATGCAATGCGGTATTAAGCGTGCGTACGACAATATCAGCTGGTATGGCAGGGGATTGTATGAAAATTATCTTGATCGCCGTACGGGCTTCGAGGCGGGCATCTACACACAACCCATAAATGAGTTTAATGAGCCATATGTAGTGCCGCAGGAAACCGGTAACCGCACGGATGTACGATGGATGTACTTATCAGATAAAAATGCTAACGGATTACTGGTAGTAGCTGATAGTTTGCTGAGCATGAATGCATGGCCCTACACTGAAAAAAATATCGAAGCGGCAAAGCATACCAATAAACTGAAAGATGCAGGTTTTATTACCCTGAATATCGATCTGCTGCAAATGGGCGTGGGTGGTAATGATAGTTGGTCGGATGTGGGCGCGCCTTTGGATAAGTATCAGATACCGGCTAAGGCATATAATTACAGTTTTTATCTGCTGCCATGCACAGCCAATGCGGAAAAGGCTGTTAAGCTATCAAGGGAAGTAAAATTTAATACGATTAATTGATACATGAAGAAGTTCATCCTTGTAATAATGGTTTATATATGCGGCCTCAACTGGTTTGCATTGCAGGGATATGCACAGACAAAAAATAATACTACAGATCAGCTTACTAAAGCATTTTTACATCCGCCCGAAGCAGCTAAGCCATGGATATACTGGTATTGGATGCAGGCAAGCGTAAGTAAAGAGGGTATAACTGCCGACCTGGAATCGATGAAAGAAGAAGGAATCGAGGGAGCTTACCTGATGCCAATAAAAGGCCCGGCTGATCCGCCTTATATCACGCCACCTGTTGAGCAATTAAGCAAACCCTGGTGGGATATGGTAAAGTTTGCCATGAGTGAGGCCGACAGATTGGGCATAAAGCTGGCCATGCATGATTGCGATGGCTTTGCTGTAGCCGGTGGCCCATGGATAACACCTGAACTATCCATGCAAAAAGTGGTGTGGACAAAAACCTTAATCAGCGGAGGAAAACTATACCAGGATACTTTAGCCAAACCACAAAGCTATAAAGGCTATTACAAGGATATTAAAATATTCGCTTACCCATCGCCGGAAGGCAGCGGTGTAACCACCAAAACTATTGTACCTAAAATTACTGCCAGTACCGGAGCCGATGTGCAATACCTGGCTGTGCCCGGAAATAAAACAAGCTTTGCCAGCAGCGAGGCTTGTTGGATACAACTGGCTTTTGAGCAGCCGTTCACTTGCCGGTCATTAATTATTCATACCAATGCCAGTAACTATGAGTCGGAAAGGTTATTGGTTGAGGTTAGCGACGATGGCATCAACTTTAAACTATTAACCCGCCTTGACCCGCCGAGGCATGGCTGGCAGGATGGGGATGCCCAAATCACTAATGAAATTGTTCCAACTACAGCAAAATATTTCCGGTTTTTATATGATAAGGCAGGATCAGAGCCGGGGTCGGAAGACCTTGATTTTGCCAAATGGAAACCGTCATTAAGATTGTCTGGTATTGAGCTCTCAGCTGAACCCAAAATCCATCAATATGAAGGTAAAACAGGCGAAGTATGGCGGATAAGCAAGCGTACCAATACACAACAACTGCCTGACGACTTGTGCGTACCAAAAGATAAGATCATTGATATTACCGATAAGCTGGATGCCAGGGGTAAACTAAACTGGAATGTGCCTGCAGGCAACTGGACGATCATGCGTATCGGCCACACTTCAACCGGGCATATGAATGTAACAGGTGGCGCAGGGGCTGGTTTGGAGTGCGATAAGTTTAACCCTGCGGCTGTTACACTTCAGTTCAATAGCTGGTTTGGCGAAGCGGTTAAACAAGCCGGGCCTGAACTGGCTAAACGTGTATTAAAAATATTTCATGTGGATAGCTGGGAGGCAGGCAGCCAAAACTGGTCGCCTGAGTTTGCCGATGAGTTTAAAAAACGCCGTGGCTATAGCTTGTTGCCATACCTACCCGTGATGGCGGGCGTGCCGGTACAAAGCGCCGCCGTTTCTGAAAAAGTATTGAGCGACGTAAGGCAAACCATAGCCGAACTGCTTGCTGATAAATTTTTTGGTACCATGGCTAGGCTTGCACATGCGCAAGGGTGCAGTTTCAGCGCGGAAAGTGTTGCACCAACAATGGTGAGCGATGGCATGCTGCATTATAGCCAGGTTGATATACCAATGGGCGAATTCTGGCTGCGAAGCCCTACGCATGATAAGCCGAATGATATTATGGACGCGGTTTCCGGTGGGCATATCTATGGTAAAAACATTATTCAGGCCGAGGCATTTACCGAGCTTCGCCTGATGTGGGATGAACACCCCGCCATGCTGAAGGTTATTGCCGACAGGGAATTTGCTTTGGGTATTAACCGGTTCACATTTCATGTAGATGTGCATAATCCATGGATTGACCGTAAGCCGGGGATGACGCTTGATGGTATCGGTACATTTTTTCAGCGCGATCAAACCTGGTGGAAACCCGGGAAAGCATGGGTGCTATATATCCAACGTTGCCAGGCTATGCTGCAAATGGGGCACCCGGTTACAGATGTTGCCGTTTTTACAGGCGAAGAAACCCCGCGCCGTGCTATTTTACCCGACAGATTAGTAAATACCTTGCCGGGCATATTTGGTGAGGAAAGGGTAAGATCGGAAGCTATCCGCCTTGCCAATAAAGGCCAGCCTATGCGTACTATACCTGATGGGGTAAACAGTTCGGCTAACATGGCTGAGCCGCAGCAATGGATAAACCCCATGCTTGGCTATGCTTACGATTCATTTAACCTGGATGCTTTATTAAGATTAGCAACAGTACGTAATGGAAGGATTGAACTACCGGGTGGGGCAAGTTACGGTGTGTTAGTAATACCGGGTGTGCGCCCCATGTCGCCGGATAGCAGTTTAATGTCGCCACAGGCCATAAAAAAAATACAGCAGCTGGTTAATGATGGTGCGACGATTATTTGGGATATGCATCCAACACAAGCGCCCGGTTTATCGGATGATGCGGTTGTTAAACAAATAGCTGGTGAGCTTTTACATGCATCCGGCACAAAAGGTAAAGTAATTATCGGGCCTTATACAGATGAGAGTTTTGATAAATTAGGCATTGCACGGGATGTGATCTTTACTGATTCCACAGGCGGTCATGCAGAAAATATCGCCTGGAACCATAGGGCAGGTGCTGGTTTTGATAGCTATTTTATATCAAATCAAAACAATCAGCAGCGTATCATTACTTTATCATTAAGAACATCAGGTAAGGTTCCTGAATTATTTGATCCGCTTATTGGGGAGATAAAAACTGCAGGTAATTGGAAAATTGTAAACGGAAGAACGGTATTACCTATAAAGCTTGATGCCAGCGGGTCGGTGTTTGTGGTTTTGAGGAAGGTGGCATCCATAACCTCAACTATAAAGCATCATAATTGGCCAACTATTAAACCGGTACAAACACTTACGGGAGTTTGGACGGTAAAGTTTAACAGATCATTTGGCGGCCCTGAAAGGCCGGTGATTTTTAATACGCTCGATGACTGGAGCAAAAGCAACAATGATTCTATAAAATATTATTCAGGCACAGCAAGCTATAGCCAGGATTTTAATTGGCAGGGAGGTAAGCAAGCAGAGGATGTGTGGCTTGATTTGGGCAAAGTAGCCAATCTTGCCGATGTTTATGTGAACGGTATACATTGCGGAACAGCATGGACTTACCCGTACCGTGTTCATATAGGCCAGGCCCTGAAAAATGGCAAAAATGAGATCAGGATCGAAGTTTCTAACACTTGGGCTAACCGCCTGATAGGCGACCATGCCTTACCAAAAGACAAACAGATCACCTGGACAAACGCGGTTTACAGGCTGGATGGAAAACCTTTGCTACCGGCAGGATTGTTAGGCCCGGTGCAGCTAATTAAATTGAATTATTAATGAATAAAAGCAATTAGGATGAGGGATGTGCTGATGAAGATAATAATATTGTTAATGGTAGTTTTGAGTGCCAACGGGTTATTTGCGCAGGATAAAGCGCTGATGAATACATCCGCAAGCCCCTATGCTAAGTTGAGCGGTGTTAATATGGGCGATGTAAGCTGGACGACAGGCTTTTGGGCAGACCGTTTTAAAGTTTGCCGTGAAACCATGATCCCCAATTTATGGAAGATATACAGCGACCCGAAAATGGGCCATGCTATTCAAAACTTTGAGATAGCAGCCGGCTTGGATACCGGTTCGCATGTAGGGCCGCCGTTTCAGGATGGAGATTTTTATAAATTATTTGAGGCTGTTGCAGCTATGTACGCGGCTACGCGCGACCCAAAGCTTGACCAGTTGATGGACAATACCATCGCGCTTTTTGCCAAAGCGCAACGTGCCGATGGTTATATACACACGCCTACATCCATAGCCGAGCGGCAGCATCCTCAGGAAGCTAAAGCATTTGAGGACAGGCTGAATTTTGAAACCTATAACCTTGGTCATTTAATGACTGCCGCTTGTGTACATTACCGGGCTACAGGTAAGAGGAACTTTTTAAACATCGCAATAAAAGCGACAGATTATTTATATAACTTTTATAAAACCGCATCGCCGGAGTTGGCGCGTAATGCTATTTGCCCATCGCATTATATGGGTGTAGTGGAAATGTACCGGACTACGCACGACCCCAGATACCTGGAATTGGCTAAAAACCTGATAAACATTCGCGGGCTAATGAAGGATGGTACGGATGATAACCAGGATCGTATCCCGTTCAGGCAACAAACAACGGCAACCGGGCATGCTGTACGGGCCAATTACTTATACGCCGGGGCTGCTGATGTATATGCGGAGACAGGCGATACCACATTAATGCATACACTTAATTTGGTTTGGAATGACGTGGTTAACCGGAAAATGTATATTACCGGAGGGTGCGGTGCCTTGTATGATGGCGTATCGCCCGACGGTACATCATATTTATTAAAAGATGTACAGGAAGTGCACCAGGCTTACGGACGCGATTACCAGCTGCCAAATTTTACCGCGCATAATGAAACCTGCGCCAGTGTTGGCAATGTGTTATGGAACTGGCGTATGCTGCAGCTTACCGGCGATGCCAAATATGCCGATGTGATGGAGCTTACCTTGTATAATGGCATGCTATCAGGCATAAGCCTTGATGGTAAAAGCTTTTTTTATACCAACCCGTTGAGTGTTGATGATGACCTGCCTTTCAGGGATAGGTGGTCGAGGGATAGGGTGGGCTATATTGCCTATTCGGATTGTTGCCCGCCAAATGTGGTTCGTACCATTGCCGAGGTAAGTAACTATGCCTACGATGTATCTGACAAAGGGCTGTGGTTTAATTTATATGGCGGCAATAAGCTATCAACCAAACTGAAAGATGGTTCGGCGATAAAATTAACCCAAATTACAGATTACCCGTGGAATGGAATGATCAATATCCGTTTTGATGAAACGCCGGACAAGGAATTTTCCGCCTTTTTACGTATCCCGGGCTGGTGTAAAACCGCTAAGCTAATGGTTAATGGCAAGCCTGCGGATATCAACCTAATTCCAGGCGAATATGCAGCAATAACACGTAACTGGAAAGCCGGTGATCATTTGGAATTACAATTGCCCATGCCGGTTAAAATGATGGAAGCAAACCCGCTGGTAGAAGAAACACGCAACCAGGTAGCCGTAAAACGTGGCCCTATAGTTTATTGCCTTGAATCGGTTGATTTGCCAAAAGGAAAAAAGATTGCGGATATTGCATTATCAACAAAAGCAAACCTGAAACCGCAACTGATTAAAATTGCCAATAGTAATATTATGAGCTTAACCGGGTTTGCTGATGTGCGGAACGAGAACAATTGGAATGACAAATTATACAAAGAAGTTTCGTTGACAAATACCAAAACACAGCTTAATATCCGCCTTGTGCCTTATTATGCATGGGATAATCGCGGGCATGTGAATATGGAAACATGGATACCTTTCGACAGGTAGATCAAAACATATTAACAACGTCTTTCTCACGTTCTTTGGGCAAAACTATAACTGATTCAACTTTACCGTTCTTAACAGTTGCCTCAACGGTAGTGTTGTAAGGCGCATGCAATTTAAAATGTACGTTCCATGTTTTGGGCCAGGCAGGGAACAGGTAGATTTTTTTATCATCAACCTGCATCAGCATTTCCTGCAGGCCTATCATACCCGAGCCGCCCCAATTATGATCAGGTGCCCAATCAAAACCCGGCCCCCAAAACGCGGGGAAACGTCGGCCTGAATCTTTAAGCTTAAAAATGGTCAGATCGGCGGCTTCTTTAGTCAGCCCCATTCTTGCGGCAAAAATATTATCCTGTTTCCAGCCAATACCACTCCTGAATTTTATAGCCAGCGTATCATATTTCCAGGTATTGATAGCTATATCCAGATCAGGCTTACCTATACCATAAATCCCCCATGGAAAAACGGGGTAAAGCTGCATGCTCTCTACATTGTTTATCCGTTGCCATAACTGTGCCGGTGCAATAGTTTTATGTCCGTCGATCTCCCTTAAATTAATAGGAGGGATGCGTTTACGCATGTTTTCCCAGTTTCTGCGTTCAGCGCCAGTTAAATATTGTGGTGGCAATTTAAGCAGGGTAGTAAGTACGGTTTGTAAAGCAGCGATGGTTGACGTAGAATTATAAGCCATTTTATAGGTTTCGCCCGATGAGCCGGGGAAAAGTATCAAATGACCATCGGCATCAAAAGTTTTTATACCCCGCTGATGCGCAAGATATTGGTAATGCTCGTTAAAAAAGGTAAGACAACTTTCAATAAAAGGGACGTACTTTTTAATGTCATTGCCGGTGTAATGTTCAGTTTCCAGCATCATCTGGCAAAATTCGAGTACAGTGTCCCAAGTGTATTCGAGCCAGGCATTGTACTCTACGCCTTTATCAAAATCCGGAGGCCGTTTTAAGCCGTATTCAGCCATGTTGGGCAATCCAAAATTTTCTGTTTGTTCGGTAAAGCAAGCGCCATTATGCCCCCAATAAACTTTACTTCGTAATTCAGCATTGTGCAAAGAGCGCAGGTAGAAATCAAATTGCGGTTTCATCATATCGATATCACCGCTTTTAAGCATGGGCCAGTAAACCAGCCGTTGATTTTGGGCAGTCATTAAGCCTCCTCCCCAGTTTCTGAAATCGGGAGTGAATTTGTAGGAGGTATCAACATTTACCGGGTCATACGTAAATAAGCCACCATTAAATTTGGTTGGATATTCACCAAAAGCGTTACAGCCGAGCATATACCTGAACAACTGATAATTGCGCCCGGCTTGCCATTCGGGGCTTGCAGGGTCAGCATTATCAGGGTTGATGAATATAAAACTGCGTTGCCAGAATTGCTGCCACCATTTTTGGGTATTTGTTAATGCTGTTTGTTGATGCAAGGCTGCTTCACGAATAACACTATCCAGCTTTTGCTCCCATACTTGAGCGGAACTTGTATAACTGGTGTTCAGGCAAACTTCAAGATCTTGTTTTGTTTCGGCATGTGTGCTTACTAATCGCCAGCCTTCAAAATCGGCATTTTGATATTTGCCCTCGTAAGTCGCGGCTGCCCGCATGTTATTACCCGATAAACTACCACCAAAAACTAAATGATACAGCGGGTTAAACATTTGTGCTTTTACGGCATCCATTCCCTGTCCATGAACGGTAGCATCAAAAACTGTAATATCTTTATTTTGATGATAGAATTGAACCGCGTTGTTCTTAAAGTTAATATTGTCTTTTAGCGTTTTAACCACGCCATCCTTTGACCATTTACGCGAATCCTGGTTATTCTCAGTGCCGTTAGCCCCGCGGTCGCGGTAACGCCAGCTTTCATAATCAGCTTCAGTTTTTATGGGTTCGCTGCTGTTGATCTCCACATGAATAACCGGGCGGTAAACATCAACCCAAAGTTTTATATGAGTGCTTAAGCCGCCGTTTTTACCGTTGATGATAACTGAGCCATCCTGTAAATGTAACTGCTGTGAGAAATCAGCGCTGTTAAATGCGTTAGGAGATAGTTTAATCTTTACACGGCCCAGTTTAACAAAGGTGTTATTTTCATCGAAGGTACCACTTTTGGAGATGTAGAAATAGAGATCACCGTTCTCGACCCAAACATTCAATCCAATATCCCCACCACCACATGGCATAGATTCGCCGGAATTTTTACTTTGACTATTCCATGTTAGGTTACATTTGTTCAATTCTGCTGTTTGTGCATTAACCCTGTAAAAAATCAGGCTAAGTAAAAAGCACGGTAACAGATATTTAAACCTCATTTATTTTGCGGGGATTTGTTCAGTCAACCACTTTACCAAATCGTTGGCTGCTTCAAAGTTCTGAAAATCATAGGGCAATTTACGCCCGTCTGTATATTCATTATAAAACCAGGGGTCGCCAACGGCAAAAACAGTACCCTTGCCATATTTTGCTACCGCGATGATCACATCGTTTTTATCAGTTAATGCTGATGCAGCAGGAGGGGTGACTTTTAATGTGCTGATATCTTTTATATAAATTTTCTTAGCTGTTTTAAATATCTCATTCCCTTTGGGGATGTAAATAGCGCCACCTTCAAACTGTGTGCCCTGTACATGATTTCGGCTGTCTAAATTAAATTGCATGCCAAAATTGGACAATAACTTATTCAGGTGGGTGAATTCCGCATTGCCGGTGTCATTATTTAAAACTACCAGCAAACCACCTGCTTTTACCCAATCACTTATGGCTTGTATGTGCGATGCTTCAATATATTTTGTGTTAGGATTTTCTGCCGGGATATCCGGATCGACAATAATGTAAATGCTTGACTTTTTTAAATTTTGAGGTGTTGGCCCATCAAAAAGCGTTTCGGTTTTTAAGCCATAATTATTAAAAATATGTCCGAAGATAGAAAACCCATTGTTGGTCATTTCATCCCATTTATAATGATAGGAGATAGTGCGGCCGGTTATATCTTTACGGTGTTCATCATTAAAATAGCTATCCACTGTTACAATCTTTCCTTTTCCGGCTGATAAATTAGCCAGCCGTTCTATCTCTACGCTGGCCTGTATAAATGCGCCAACGCCTTTTGGGTCATTCTGTACAACTTTTTCGCTCAGGTAATATTTGTAGCTGCCATCGCGATAGGGTTTGCCACCTAAGCCGCCCACACTAACAGTTCCGTTTAAATTAACCTGTCCGCTGGCATCAGTAGTAATAAATTTATCAAGAATACCTTGATAGCCTTTTTTAGCTATCTCCAAGTAGCTTGCAGGCAAATAGCCCTCCCTTGCACCTTTAGCCAACGCATAAACAAACATGCACGAGGCAGATGCTTCAGGGTAATTGCCTGTTGCATTGGCCTTATCCAATATCTGGTACCATAGGCCCGTTTTTTGATCCTGGTATTTTTGTATGGCAATGGCAAGCCAGTTTAAAATGGCTAAAAGTTTAGCCCGGTTTGGATTATTTGCAGGGAATTTGTCCAATACATCAACCAAAGCCATGGCATACCAGCCATCAGCACGGCCCCAAAAGTTTTGGGACAAGCCGGTTTTTGGATCTGCCCATTTCTCCGTATGGCTTTGATCCCATCCATGATATACCAAGCCGGTTTTTGGGTCGCGGGCATGCTGCTCTATCAAAATAAATTGTTTGGCTATATCATTATAATCAGTGTCCTCATGAAAGGCATAGGCATATTCTGCATAAAAAGGTTCAGTCATATAGAGGCCGTCTAACCACATTTGGTTGGGGTATCTCTTTTTATGCCAAAAGCCACCGCCGGCATTGCGCGGCTGGTTTTTTAACTGATCGCGCAGCAATACTGCCGCTTTATAATATTTTGCTTTTTCGGTTACATTATACAGTAGCATCACCGAGCGGCCGCACATAATGTTATCCAGGCTATAGTCATCTTTCTTATAGCCTTTTATAGTTCCGTCATCTGTAATTAATGCATCCATGTAATTTTGGATGTACTTAAAATACTTTTTATCGCCCGTTTGCATCCAAACGCCTTTCATGCCTTTAAGCACTACGCCCTGATCATAAGTCCAACGGGCTGCGGTATCCGGCCACAATTTCATAGCAGTGGCGGCCATCCGCTGCGACCATGGTTGCTGCTGGGCAATTGCAACTGTGGCAAATGCAAAAAATATAATTACACAAATGATCTTTTTCATAGTTTACCGGCAGATTAATGGGAAAAGTTATTTAAAGCGAAACACCTCTTTTCCATGGGATAAAATCATTCTGTATATGCCTTACAGCGCTCACCTCAATATCCCCGCTTGCCACCTTGATAACATAATCTAATATACGCTCGCCTGCCTGTTCAATGGTTTCGTCACCTTCAACTATGGTGCCTGTGTTTATATCAATAATATCGCTCATACGTTTGTACAGCGTGGTATTTGTAGCTATTTTGATAACAGGCGTTATAGGATTGCCCGTAGGCGTACCCAAACCTGTAGTGAATAAAACCACGTTTGCGCCCGATCCAACCTCGGCAGTTGTTGATTCCACATCGTTGCCGGGGGTGCATAACAGGTTAAGGCCGGGTTTGGTAACTTTTTCGGGGTAATCCAACACATCGGTAACCGGCGAAGTGCCGCCTTTTTTTGCCGCTCCTGCCGATTTAATAGCATCGGTGATCAATCCGTCTTTTATATTACCCGGGGATGGATTCATATAGAAGCCTGAACCTGCTTCTTCGGCACGCTGGCTGTAGGCTTTTACTAATGATGAAAACCTATCGGCGTTGCTTTTATCTATGCAACGGTCAATCAGGTTTTGTTCAACACCACATAGCTCCGGAAACTCTGATAATATAACCGAACCGCCCAACGCTACCAACATATCAGACGTATAACCTATAGCCGGGTTGGCTGAAATGCCCGAAAATCCATCGGAACCGCCGCATTCCAGGCCAATAATCAATTTGCTTAAGGGTGCTGGTTGACGAGTGTAAGCATTGGCTTGTATCAACCCGGCTAATGTTTGGCGTATAGCCAGTTCCATCAGGTCGGTTTCCAAACCTACTTTTTGCTGATCCAACACATAAAAAGGTTTGTTAAAATTGGGTGAGCGTTTAGCTATTTCTTCCTGCAGGGTTTTAACCTCGGCGTTTTGGCAACCTAGGCTAAGTATGGTAGCTCCGGCCACGTTTGCATGTGTTACATAGCCCGCCAGTAGTCCGCATAAAGCTGTTGAATCCTGCCGTGTGCCGCCACAACCGCCAGTGTGCGACAGAAACTTGATACCATCAACATTAGGGAATAATTTATCCTGGCCTAATTGCGTGGTATCGCTGCCAATTTCAGTATATAAAACCTCCTCGACGCTACTGCCCGAACGGATTTTGTTGATGAGTTGCTGGGCCTTTATTTCGTAAGTTTTTTTACGGCCATAGCCCAGTGGTTTTACTAAAGCTTCCTGCAATACCTCAATATTGCGGTTCTCGCAAAAAACCATGGGTATCACCAGCCAGTAATTAGCCGTGCCAACCTCGCCATTATCACGGTGAAAACCATTGAATGTGGCATTTTGCCATTTGCTTACATCGGGTTTATCCCATTCTGTATGAGATTTACCTGCATGGAAACCGCTTGCGGCGTGTTTTATATTTGTAGTTGTTAATAAGCCCCCAGCCGGGATATCGCTTTCCGTACGGCCTACCAAAACACCATACATGATAATATCGGTACCGGTAGGTAGTGCAGTCACCGCAAATTTGTGCTTTGCGGGAATGAACTCAACAGGCGTATAGTTTTTGCCCTGATAGGATACTTCTTCACCGGCTTGCAGATCGGTAAGGGCTACCATTACATTATCTTTTGGGTGTACCTTTGTTATTCTTTGTTTCATAGTAATGTATTATTAAACGGCAGTAAGTTCTTTTGCCCCACCAGCCATAATTTTATTAATGTTATCTGCTATTGCTTTTTCAAAACCCGGCAATGCTGTCAGATCGACATCCCAAAGATATTCATTACTCAAAATATTATTAGCTACCTGGTTTATATCTTTTGCTTGCCATGCTTTGTGAAAATGCGATGCCTGTGAATCACTAACTGTATACTGCTTGCTATGTATTGAACCAATATATGTGCCATCAGCTTCTTGCTCAATTTTCATAAACCTTATAAAAGCAGCAAAGCCAAGCGCCATGTGCTGCGGAACGGTATTGTTTAACTTGTAATAATTCAGCAGCAAAGGTATTATACGCATTTTTATTTTAGATGAGTATTGTACCGAAATGCTAAGCCACTCATGCCTGATGTACGGGTTACGAAATCTGTCAAGTACTTTACCGGCAAAATCAGCCGCTATAGACGGATCTATTTTGTAAGGTATGGATTTAATGATCTCGTTATAGATTAACTGCGTTATAAAATGTAAAAAACTATCATCGTCCATAGCTTCTTTAACGGTTGCAAAGCCCGAGAGAATAGCTAAAGCGCAGCTTAGGGTATGCGACCCGTTAAGTACACGCAATTTTAACTCCCTGAACAGCTCGATATCCGGTGTAATAACTACGCCTTTATCAACCCTGCTAAAAGATAATACCCTTGCCACATTTTCATCCCCCTCGATCGCCCATAAACTATAAGGCTCCGACATGATGTGCAGGTCATCGGTATACCCGCGTTTGGCTTCAAGTTCGGCTGCCAATTGTTTTTCCGGTTTGCCGGGAACAATCCTGTCGACCAAAGAATCGCAAAAGTTATTTTGGTTTTCCAGCCAATCTATAAATTCAGGTTCCAGGTGATTATACCGGGCCAACTGCAACACAATAGCTTTCAGTTTTTTGCCATTGTTCACTATAAGTTCTGTCGGGATGATGATAAGCCCGCTATTTTTATCGCCATTGAATGCCTTATGCCGTTCATACAAAACAGCCAGTACCTTGCCCGGATAGGATAGAGGCGGCTGTTGATCAATGTCTTCTTCAACCAACTGTATGCCCACCTCGGTGGTATTAGAAATTACCACCTGCAAATCGGGGCTTCTTGCTACTTCCAGAATTTTGGCCCAATCATTACCGGCCAAAAGCACCCTGCTGATGGATGAACATATTACTTCTTCGCTTACCTGCTGCGAATTTTCAATGCCTTTTGAATAGATGGTATATAAGTTATCCTGCTGATCAAAATCGGCTGTTGTGCCTTTATCAGTTGATTTAATAACCACTATACGGCCATTAAATACGCCGTTGCGGTTAGCCTTATCTATGAAATAATCAGGAAGGCCTCTCAATAACACACCTGTACCAAATTGTAAAACCTTTTCGGGCAGGGCGAAGATAGCTTCATCAGGCGTTTGTAAGCCGGGGACATTTATATTTTTTAAGTTATCTTTTGATAGGATCATGATGTTTTTTATTAATTGACCGCTTCTGCATTCCAGCCATCTTTGCCGGAAAGTATATTTCTTATAGTGTATGCTTTTATTTCTGCTGATGTTAACTGGTGCGACCATGTTACACGCTTGGCATTATTTGCACCTGGGCCTGTGCTTTCATATTCACCAAACCAGGCTGTCTTTTCATTGTCAGGGTTACGCCAGTTATCCCAACCAGCCGGTATAATTTGCGATCCCATTTCGGTGCGGATATATACCACTTTGGCATAAGGCCGCCATGGCCGCCCGAGATGTACTTTTTTAACAGATGAATCGGCTATGAGTTTGCAATCAAAAAACACAAAGCCAAATAGCTGCCGCGGGGTGGTGGATGGCGCCGTAATGTAAGAGTCTGAAAGGTTTTTGATAATACAATGATCAAAAACAGCAGTAGCTTCACCAAAAATAAAATCGGTTGTGCCCTGTATAAAACAATCCTTATAATATTGACGGCTGTTTTCTGTTGCTGCATATAAAGTATCCTGGTTACCCAGCAAAAGGCAGTTTTTCACAACGCACCTATCACCCTCAACATGTAATGCCACGGCCTGCCCAACCCGCCCGGAGGTGTTTTCAATAGTCAAATTTTCCGCGATAAAATCATTGCCTTGCACCAATACGGTGTAGGAGGTATAGGTTGTAAACTTATCCTTGCCAAAAGCATCTTTACCACCGGGATTTGCCTTGCCTGAGTAATCGTTATTGGTGATAATGGTGCGCTCTTTATCCTGGCCTATGAGTGAGATTTTAGTTTTCCATGTGGGTATGACCAGTTTTTCGTGATAAATTCCCGGTTTTATGTTGATGATTACCTGTTGTTGTGAAAGATCGCGCACCGCGTTTATTGCTTCCTGTATGGTTTTAAAATCGCCGCTGCCATCCTGTGCTACTGTAAAATGTGTAGGGTAGGTGGCAGGCTGGGCCATAAGCGTAGTTGCCGGAAACAGGATCAGTATAAACAGCAATAGCCTTTTCATCATTTAAATATTGTAAGTGAATTACTATCCGCGCCGGCTTTAAATACTGTTTTATTAACGGCTTTGGTGATATCAGTATTGGATATTTTAATTTGGGTTGATTTTTTGCCGCTTACAGAAAACAGTGTTTGCGCATTTGGGTAAGTAATATTATCAAAGCTAATATCGTTGCTATTATCAATGTTAATTAACGGCGATGTTTCCTTACAATCCAAAGTGACATTTTTGAGGCTTATACCGGTTCCTTCAATAATATCCATACCCTGGTTAGTTTTTAAAATGAGGTTTTTCAAATAGATGTTTTTGATGTTCATTTCGGGTAACCCGCGTACTTGTAAACCTTTTTCGGCGCCGATACATACCACATTATCTACATGAAAATTCCTGAATTGTGGCGTAGCTTCAGTTACCGGAACAGCCTTATCATCAGTGCCGGAATCCTCGCCGGGCGATTTGCCCATATAATACATATCAAACAATATGGCATCGGTAACAATATCCCTCATGCTGATATTTTTGATGAAAATATTCTCCACAATACCACCACGGCCACGGGTAGTTTTAAAGCGCAAACCAACATCGGTGCCGATGAAAGTGCAATCAGATACAAAAATATTGCGTGCCCCGCCCGACATTTCGCTGCCTATAACAAAACCACCATGCGCACGGTAAACCACATCGTTTCTTACGATCACATTTTCTGTAGGTTTTCCCCTGCGGCGGCCTTCTTCATCCCTGCCCGACTTTATACAAATACCATCATCGCCAGTTTCAAAAGTGCTGCCTTCTATCAATACATTTTTGCATGATTCCACATCAATACCATCGCCATTTTGCGCATTCCATTGGTTTTTAACATGTACGCCTTTGAGTGTCAGATCCTCGCACATCAACGTATGCAGGCACCATGCGGGGGAGTTTTGAAAGGTAACACCCTGTAGCAAAACTTTCCTGCAATTGGTAAGCACGAGCATGTTAGGCCTAAAGAAATCTTTCATAGGCGCATAATCTTCCAGCTTTTTACCCGGTTGTATAACACCTGCATCGGGCGTTTTTAAACCGTCAACATAACTTTGGGATGGGTACCATGTTTTACCATTATCGCTCAGCACACCGCCCGAGGCTGTCAGTGCTTTCCATTCGTTATCGGTAAGCCTGTCTTTACCAATAGCGCGCCAGGCTTCGCCATGGCCATCAATGATGCCATCGCCGGTAATGGCTATGTTTTCCAGGTTAGTTCCCGAGATGGGGGATTGGTTACGGACTGCGGCATGGCCTTCATAATTGCCTTCAACAAGCGGGTATTGGCTTTTATCATCTGTAAATTGTACTAAAGCCGAGCGGCTCACATACAGATTTACGTTTGATTGCATTACAAGCGGGCCTGTGAGCCACAGGCCTTGTGGTATAAGCACAACGCCGCCGCCTTTGCTGCTGCAATCGGCTATGGCTTTATTAATACTATGTGTATTAAGGGAGATGCCATCAGCCTTAGCACCATAGTTTACGATATTGAAAGTGTCTGTTTTAAAAGCAGGACTTCCCACTTTTGGTAAGTGTTGCCATGAGTATTGTTCAGTTTGTGCCAGTGCTATTTGAGCGCCTGAAAAAAATAAGACAGCAATAAATATAAATCTTTTTAAAACGAGCATTTTATAAATGGTTATTTGAGCAGGATGCTATAATAAATAGCTTGTCTCAAATGTTTGGTTTATTTATAACTGTTAAATTAACTGTTATAACAAATCTAAACACTATGCAGCAATAAAAAGCTAATATGTGCAACTAAAAACACTCCAACGTTATCGTAAATTACTGGTTACGAAATGTACTTGTTCATGTAATTAAAGGCCGTATTATTTAAATGTGAAGTAATTTTTGGCATTATAATAACATATATCCTGTACTATTTTGCCAGTCCATTCCATATCGGCTGGCAGTTCGCCATTCTCAATATCTTCGGCCAGCAGGTTGCAAAGTAAACGCCTGAAATATTCGTGGCGGGGGTAAGATAAAAAGCTGCGCGAATCGGTGAGCATACCTACCAATTTACTTAACATGCCCATGCTTGATAATGAGTTGATCTGTTTGGTCATGCCGTCCTTTTGATCTAAAAACCACCAGGCCGAGCCAAATTGAATTTTACCGGCAACGGTTCCATCATTATAATTACCAGCCATAGTTGCAAAAAGCTCGTTATCGTTAGGATTGAGGTTGTAGAGGATAGTTTTTGCTAATTGATCGGTACTATCCAGCCTGTTTAAAAAGCGCGACAAGGCTTGGGCCTGCGTAAAATCGCCAATGGAATCATAGCCGGTATCAGGGCCGATCTGTTTGTAGGCGCGGGCGTTGTTGTTACGTAAAGCCCCTAAATGATATTGCTGTACCCAGTTCTTTTCATGATCCCATAAAGCAAACTCATATAACATGGCTGATTTAAATTTCAGTTTTTCAACGGCTTGAAGTGGTTGGCTGGAGCGTATTTTGTTGAAAATAGTTACTATTTCAGCATCAGTATAATCTTCGGCATAGATCTGCTCTAAACCATGATCGGATACGGTGCAGCCGTTTTCAGCAAAGTAATTATGGCGTTTTTTCAGGGCTTTAAGGTAATCGCTATAATTGCTTATTGAAACGTTACTTACCGCTTCCAGTTTGCCGATGTAATCATTTAGTGCTTTAGGGTCATCAGCATTCATTGCCTTATCCGGGCGGAAAGCGGGGTAAACTTTAACCTGCCAGTTGCTTTGTTTTAATTTTTGATGATATTCAAGGGTGTCGATAGGGTCGTCTGTGGTGCATATCACCTCCACATTCATTTTGGTGATGATGTTTTGTACACTATATTCAGGGGTTTGCAACTTGGCAGAACATTCGTCATAAATAACTTTAGCTGTTTTTGGCGAGAGTATATCATGTACATCAAAGTAACGCTGCAGCTCTAAATGAGTCCAGTGATATAAAGGGTTGCGCAGCGTGTAGGGAACGGTTGCTGCCCAATGCTCAAATTTTTCAAAATCTGTTTTGGGGCCGGTTATAAATTGCTCATTAATACCCAGCGCGCGCATGGCCCGCCATTTGTAATGATCGCCTTTGAGCCAAATATCAGTAAGGTTGGCAAAGTTTATATTGTTTGCTATTTGCGCAGGATCAAGATGGCAATGGTAATCTATGATAGGCATACCGGCAGCATATTCGTGATATAAGCGTTCTGCTATTTTGCTTTGCAGTAAAAAGTTCTGATCTAAAAAAGGTTTCATAATAGCATAAGCAGTTTTATCTGCAAACCAAATGTAGGGGAGATGTAACCATTAGGCAACATTTGGCGTACTATTATTTACGCAAACGTTGCAGTAAAAGAATGAAACAGTGGAATTAGCTATACTTATTTATGAATAAGCACTGGTTGCGATGAGTCCCTTATAAATAACTCGGTAGGCAATACAACGCGTTGAAATTCGGTAACAGGGCGTTTGCTTTCAATAAGGCCGATGAGCATTTCGGTAGCTTTTTTACCCATATCAAATCCCGGTTGATATACTGAGCTTAAAGATGGGTTTAGAACATCGGCCAAATGGGTGTTTGTAAAACCTATCAGGGCAACATCATTAGGTATTTTAATGCCAAGCCTGTGTAAAATGGTTAGTGTTGTTGTTGTTATTCTTTCCGATGCGGTAAATATAGCATCGGGACGATCATCAGACTGGAGTAATTCGGCCAGCACATTTTCAATTTCATCGAGATCCCTGCCACCATGAAGGCAATATTTGATGTATTTTTCATCAACGGGGATATTGTTTTCCTCCAGGGCCAATTTATAACCTTTTAAACGCTCTGCGGTAATAGATACATTCGGCGAACTGGTAACATGCGCAATTTTACGATAACCGCCATCAATTAAATGTTTAGTGGCATCGTATGCCCCTTTAAAATTATCGGCAATAACGTTATGCGTTTCAAGTTCATCAGTTACACGATCAAAAAACACAATGGGCAGGCCCTTATCGTAGAGGTATTTAAGATGCCCGAGATCCCTGGTTTCTGTAGACAGGGAGATCAGGAGGCCATCAATAGCCCTTACTGTTAAATGATTAACGTTTGAAACCTCCAGGTCGTAAGATTCATGTGTTTGGGTAATGATCACATTATAGCCTTTGCTATAGGCTACCGATTCGATTCCGTTGATGACCTGCGAAAAGAACTGGTTATCAATAGTTGATATTACAATGCCTAAAGATTTGCTATTGCCCCGCTTTAAGCTTTGGGCCATGGGATTAGGCTGATAGTTATGCTTTTTGGCGCAGGCCAAGACCAGATTCTTTGTTTTTTCGCTGATCTCGTGACTGTCTTTCAGCGCTTTAGAAACTGCTGAAGCTGATATACCTAATTCCTTCGCGATATCTTTAATGGTAACTGCCCCAAAGTTCATCTTATCCTATTTAATCAAAATTCATTATAAATACCGGGCCATTGGCTAAGCCCTAAAAGGTAAACATAAGGAATTAAACATAAATAACGATAATCAGCTTGTAAAAGCGGGGTTATACACCTCCAAAAATAGAGAATCCACCATCTATACAGATCATGGAACCCGTTACAAACTGCGATGCATCGCTCAGCAGCCATACCAGCGCGCCGATCAGTTCATCCGGGTTGCCGAAACGTTTAAAGGGTGTTTGTTTGATCACCAGTTCACCACGCGGAGTATAGCCGCCTTCGGGTTTGGTAAGCAAATTGCGGTTCTGTTCGGTAAGGAAAAAGCCGGGGGCAAGGGCATTCATACGGATGGCATCACCGTAACGGTTAGCCAGTTCCACCGCGAACCATTGGTTATAGCAATCAACCGCGGCTTTGCCGATATTATAACCCAAAACCTTTGTAATAGCTCTTTTTGAGTTCATTGACGAGATGTTAACAATGCTGCCTTTACCTGTTTTCGCGATAGCTTCACCAAAAACCTGTGTGGGGATAATAGTTCCCCAGGTATTAATGTCCATCACCTTTTTCATCCCGGCAATATTCATTTTAAATATATCGTCCTCATTTTGTAAAATGCCTTCGGGCATATTGCCGCCGGCACCATTAACAAGGCCATCTAAGCGGCCAAAGGTATCCAGAAGTTTGATTTTGGCTTTTTGTAACGCATCTTCATCTAATACATCAGCCACCAAAGCAATTGCCTTGCAACCGTTTTGGTTAATAGCAGCAGCACGTTCTTCGGCTACCACAGCATTTCTGCCTAAAATGCCTACCGCGCCACCGGCTTCCACAATGCCGTTGATGAAAGAGTTGCCTAAAATGCCTGTGCCGCCGGTAACAACAATTACTTTACCGGCTAATGAGAATTTATTTTCCAATGTCTGACTGTTTTAGTTTGATGGTATTATCTTAAATCGGTTATGGCAATAGGATCCATATCGGTATAGTCAAGGTTTTCACCTGCCATTCCCCATATAAAGCTATAACTTGCTGTGCCGCTGCCGGCATGAATGCTCCATGGCGGCGATACTACCGCGTCATAATTATCCATGGTGATGTGCCTTGTTTCATTGCCTTCGCCCATATAATGAAAGATCTTTTGTCCTTCGGGCACATCGAAATAAAAATAAGCTTCCATACGGCGGTCATGCACATGCGCAGGCATGGTGTTCCACACGCTGCCATCATGCAGGATAGTAAGCCCCATTACCAACTGGCAGCTTTTTATACCCTCCAGATGAATATACTTATTAATAGTACGATGATTTGCGGTTGATGCCGACCCTAAAGTTACCTTAACCGCATCGGCATGGGTGAGCAATGATGTTGGATAAAAGGCATGGGCAGGAGCAGAGAGCATATAAAATACAGCCGGGCCCTTTGCATCTTTACTCGAAAATGTTACGCTTTTTGTCCCCTTGCCAATGTACAGGCAATCCAGCTTTTTTAGGTCATAAGTTATAGTATCGGCTGTAATTGTACCTTCTCCACCAACGTTAATAATACCGATCTCCCGGCGTTGCAGGAAATATTCAGCGCGCAGGTTGGGGTAATTCTTCAATTCCAACTGATGATCTGCCGGGTTGGCAAAGCCTACCATCATCCTGTCGTAATGCGTATAAGTAAAGTTCACCTGGTTGGGCTGAACTTGCTTGTCTATCAGAAAACGTTCCCTGATCAAAGCAGTTTGATAGGTTTTAAAATCATCGGGATGTACGCTTTGTAATACTTTCAAGGCCGTATGGGTTAAATAGAGTTATAGCGTTACAATTGTACAACGTTGCGTTTTAATAATAAAGGCATTGCCATCATTTTTCTACTCCAACGTTAAAGTAAATAATCAGGGCTTAATTTAGCACTTTTAGGTTATTAGCTTGTATAATTGATATCGTGATCACCAATTATTAAATATCAGCTATGAATATTTTTCCGGGTATAAAAAAAATAACACCATTTATTGCGTTAATGTTTGTAAGCCACTCATTGTTTGCCCAAACAGATTCATCAAGCAAAGTAAAGGCGGCTAATCAATGGGTCAAAAGCAAAGTTTGGGCTAAAGGGTTGCCTATAAATGTTTATCCGGATATAAACAGTATTGAATTTAAGCGCCAGTATGAAGCCAATAAAGCTACCTGGGATAAATGTTTTGCTTTTTTGGCTGATACCGCTAAACTGGCAAAATTAGCACCGGGTAAATACCCGATAGATGGTGAAAACGCGTATGCATCCATTACTGATGTGCCTACACGCACGCCCGGGGTAGCAAAATGGGAATCGCACCGCAAATATATCGACCTGCAATATGTGATACGCGGTGAGGAAAAAATAGGGGTAACCCCAATAGCTGCCGCTACAGTTATTGTACCTTATGATGATAAAAAGGACGGAGCCAATTATACAGCTGATGGAAAATATTATATAGCCACCCCAAGCGAGTTTTATTTGTTTTTCCCATCCGAAGTGCATAAGCCCAACATTAAAGTTGATGGTTACGACACCGATAAAAAACTGGTTATAAAGATTAAATATACTCAATAAGCATATTTAATCTTTATATGTTTACACTGCAATTTTTGATGGTTTTAAAGTCAATAGCCTGATAATCGTCCATGCTATTATATAGGATAAAGCACAGATGGTAAACATAATGGTATAAGCAGATTTAGGATAAGAGGTATTTAATATACCCGATAATCTTTGGATCAATACACCACCAATACCGCCTGCCATGCCGCCGATACCAATTACAGAGCCGACGGCGTTTTTAGGAAACATATCGGAAACTGTTGTGAATAGATTTGCCGACCAAGCTTGGTGCGCTGCCGCACCTATGCAAATTACCGCTATAGCTAAAGTTGAGGCATAACCGCCAAATATTTCCTTGTTACCAAAGTACTGTGTCAGTAATAGAAACAGGGGAAATAAGGCGATGACAAACATTGCTCTCATTCGTGCTTTATATACAGGCGTACCACGGTTGATCATCATTCGTGGTAGATTGCCGCCGAAGGTGCTACCAAAAATAGAGATAAAATAAACGATAAATGTTGGCCACATAATGTGATGAATATCCATGCCGAATTGTTTTTTTAAATAGTCGGGCAGCCAAAACAGCAAAAACCACCATATACCGTCGGTAAGAAATTTACCCCAGAAAAAGGCCCAGGTTTGCGGATAACTTAATAATTTCCACCATGATATTTTTTCTTTAAGGGCAATATCTTCTGATGGCGCAGCGTGTACAACAAGGTCATCTTCGTGTATCAGATCAAATTCTTCTTTTGAAAGATTTTTGCATTTAGCAGGTGGATTATACAGTGCAAACCAAAAGATGAGCCATATAAAACCAACTGCACCTGTAATAATATAGGCCATTTTCCATCCTAAAGCTTCGCCCCAATAAATAAGGCACCAGGGTACGAATAAGGCTGCTATCATTGCGCCGATATTGGCACCGCTATTAAAAATGCCAGTAGCTAAGGCACGTTCCTTTTTAGGGAACCACTCGGCAACTGTTTTTATAGAAGCTGGAAAGTTACCTGCTTCGCCTACGCCAAACAAGCTTCTGATCACTGTATGAACTACTATAGAACTGCCCGCAAAAGCGTTGAGTATACCGAACGTTGACCATATAATGAGTGATAATGCCAATCCAAGTTTGGTGCCTATTTTATCTATAAGCAAACCTGCAATTACAGTAACACCTGCATAAAAACCTGTAAAACAAGCGGTAACGTAAGAATATTGATTGTCTGTCCACCCGAAACCACCTTTGGCTATGGGCGTGCAGAAATAATCTTTTACATAGCTGATCACCTGCCTGTCCATGTAATTGATGGTGGTAGAAAACAGGAGCAGCGTTACTATTACCCATCTGAAGTTTCCAACTTTAGTTTCATTGATCATAATTGGGTGATATTAACTTGTTTTGACGGCTTTCACCAATTCTATAGCTTTTACGGTATCATTATATAGTTGGTCATATAATCCTTTGGTTAATACATCTTTGGTGATGAGTTTGCTGCCTAAACCCACAGCGCAAACCCCCGCCTTAAACCAGTTGCCGAGGTTCTCGGTATGCAATTCCACCCCCCCGGTAGGCATAAACAATTGCCCGGGAAATAATTCCTTTATCGAACTTAAAAATGAATGCCCTAAAATGTTAGCCGGGAATAGTTTTATTATTGCAGCGCCGTTTTGCTGTGCCGTATAAATTTCGGTAGGGGTCATACAGCCGGGGCACCATAATATGCCATGCTCATGCGCTATTTTTGCCACAGCGGGGTTTACAATGGGCGCTACTATAAAATCGGCACCCGCGGCTATAAAATCCCTTGCTTCCTGTTCAGATTTTATGGTGCCGATGCCTAAATGTAATTCGGTCATTTCCTGCTGCTGTGCTTTTTTTAGCACTTTAAAGTTTTCCATCGCCGCAGGGCCGCGATTGGTGTATTCCAACACCCTGACACCAGCCTTATACAAGGTACGGGTAACTTCTAAACTTACCTGGGCATCTTCATAAAAAAACAAAGGTAAAATGCCCTGGGCTATAATGCTGTTGAGTATGGTTTGATTGTTGCTCATTTGTTTGTATTTTTAATTTCTTCTACCGTTTTAGAAGTGACATCGCCTTCAATAAACAGTTTATTGAAGGCGGCTAATGTAGCAAATTCCAATATTTCGGCAGGCTGATGGTTGTTATAAAAGCCGTAAATGAGGCCTGCCATAAAGCAATCGCCGCTGCCTACTTTATTCACTGTTTTTAATGCAGCATGATCAATAGTGCTGTAATAATCACCGCCTGTGTATAACGAGGTATAGTAAGTGATGCCATTGTTATTATCAAACCTGAATGTGTTGGCAATAGCTTTGCATTTAGGATACTTTTGGGCAATGTGCTGTGATGTTTTTAATGCGGCCCTCAGATAGTTCGATTTTTGCCCGGTTGCATGTAAACCTTCTTCAACCGGGATACCCAGCATCGTTTCAGCAGCCCATATATTGCCCATTACCAGGTCGCAATATTTTACCAGTTGGGGAATTACCTGTACCGGGCTTTTGCCGTATTGCCATAATTTGGAACGATAGTTTAAGTCGATAGAAATGGTAATTCCTTTTGCTGATGCGGCAATCAAAGCTTCCTCGCAAACATCAGCCACATTTTGATTGAGGGCAGGGCATATAGCACTAAAATCGAACCAGCTAACACCATTCAATACTTTATCCCAATTGATCATCCCCGTTTTTAGGTTTGCAAAAGCAGAGTTCGCACGGTCATATATCAATGAATCATTTTTAAGATCGGCGCCTGTGGTTAATATGTATAGTCCGATACGATCGCCATGATAATATGCTTTTGAGGCATCAATGTGTTTGCTTTCCAGATGCGATGCAATTTGTGCCGACATGTGATTATCAGGCAACGCGGTAAAATATTGTGTCGGTACATCCCACAACGCTAAGGCGGTAGCTACATTCAACTCCGCACCGCCCATATAAAACGGCACATTATTATCATTTAACCAATTACCACCTGTATCAAGGCTGATCCTGAACAACAATTCGCCAAAACATAGCACCGAACCGGTATGGTTTTTATTAATTGTTTGTTTACTCATTGGCCACATGCAAAAAACAAGGATTTAAATATCCGAAATTGGTAATTTATTTTGATTGCAGTGAATTCCAAAAATATTGTTGCTAAGCCATGCATTCAAACTTTATCACGTTTTATTTACTTCATCGTTATAGTGAGGGGACACTTTTCATTCAGTTAGAACTACTTAATAAGCGCGTAATAAAAATACTATTTTTTTATAAACTGGTTCGATAGCGGTTTAACAAATTCTTTGAAACACAAAAACATCTTTTAAAAAAAATAGTAAAATAAATTGCGTAGTTAAATAACTACATTTATATTTGTAGTCAAATAGCTACACAATGAATTTAAGACGAGATGTATTTCAAGCCATAGCCGACCCGACAAGAAGGGCCATATTGCTGTTGGTTGCTTCGCAAACTATGACAGCAGGGGCAATTGCGGCAAATTTTGACACAGCACGACCAACAGTTTCAAAACACTTGCAAATACTCACCGAGTGCAAACTGCTTGAACAAGAGCAAAACGGCAGGGAAATTTACTATCACATTAATGCAAAAGAGATGAAAGAAGTAGGCGACTTTATTGAACCATTCCGCCAAATGTGGGATGACAGGTTTAATAAATTAGAAAGTATAATGAAAAACTATAAAAGCACATAACATGGAACTAAAAACAAAAGTTATTGCCGAAGACGGCAAACAGGATTTAGTGATCACAAGGGAATTTGATTTGCCGGTGGAATTACTCTTCAGGGCGCATGCTGACCCCGGCATTATTGAGCAATGGATGTCAAACCCATATGCAACAGCTAAAGTGATGAAATTTGAAGGTAAAAAGCACGGCAGTTATCAATTCGAGTCAACCGACGCCGAGGGAAAAGTGGTATTTCGTTCAAACGGGGTAATCCACGAGTTTGACCTCAACAAGAAAATAATAAGGACGTTTGAACTGGAGAACGCGCATTTTGGTGTGCAACTGGAGGTATATGAATTCGAACCTCTTACCGGCAACACCAGCAAGCTGAATATGCATGTAATTTATGAATCGGTTGCACTAAGGGATCAACTGCTGAAGCTACCTTTTGCCCAGGGCTTAAACATAGCGCATAACCGGTTGCAGGAAATTTTAAACACGTTAAAATAATTCAAAAATGGAAAAGAGAAAGCTAATTTGGTATTGGATAATTACAGCAATATTATCTTTTTGTATTTTTTCGGGTGGATTGTTCCAGGCTCTGCTGTTAAAAGGTGTATTGCAGGGTTTTAAACCACTGGGGTACCCAACTTACTTTATTTCACTAATAGGTATTTGGAAAATGCTGGGCGTAATAGCGATATTGATCCCCAAATTTAAATTGCTTAAAGAATGGGCGTATGCGGGTATATTTTTTGTCATGAGTGGCGCGGTGATCTCGCATATTGCTAGTGGTGATGTTTCTGTACAAATAGTTGCCCCGATTGTACTGGCCGTTTTTACTGTGTTATCGTGGTATTTGAGGCCTGCGGATAGAAAGATTATTTTGGTTAATTAGAAAATAAATATTTGAATATGGCAACTAAGAAATGGTACGGAAACGAAATTAAAGGGTATTTGGACATTTTTATTGCAGATTGTGAAGACGAGTTTGAAGGTGAAATAGAAAAATGGCAGGAAGTATTAATTCATGGCGACCCTGAAGGACTGAGATCTTTTGCCAAACTTTTAATGAAATTAGCCAACTTGGATCAGGAAGATAGAACAGACTTTCCGGTAGGTGCAAGTGAACACTATCATTTAGATCCGAACTTGGAATTAAGTAAAAGCTCGGTAAGGACAATTGTAGGTAGACTCGATGCAAAAGGCACTGGTAAATTTTATGATAGATATATAGCAAAAGACGCTGCGAAAACATAAATCCATAGGCATGAATAGCAATAAAAAGGGTGTAAATTTTGTACAGAATAACACATTATGACAAAGAGTAGCATGAACCCTAAAGTTGATTTTTATTTTAACAAAGCCAAAAAGTGGCAGGAAGAAATTGAGCAATTGAGAATGATCGCCCTTGACTGTGGGCTGGCCGAAGAATTGAAGTGGGGTTGCCCTTGTTACACATCAAACAAGCGAAATATAGTTTTAATACATGTGTTTAAAGAATACTGTGCGTTTTTGTTTTTCAAAGGTGCCTTGTTAAACGATGTAAATGGTATCCTGATCCAGCAAACGGAGAATGTGCAGTCGGGGCGCCAGGTTAGGTTTACCAACGTGAGGGAAATAGTTGAGATGAAACCCGTTCTGAAAGCCTACATCTATGAGGCCATTGAAGTGGAAAAGGCTGGTTTGAAAGTGACCCTTAAAACAACTGCAGACTTCAAGGTTCCCGAAGAATTCCAAAATAAATTAGATGCGATCCCTGCCCTGAAAACTGCTTTTGAGGCATTGACGCCGGGAAGGCAAAGAGGCTACATTTTTTATTTTTCCCAGCCCAAACAATCCAAAACCCGGGAGGCAAGGGTTGAAAAATATATAACGAAAATTCTTGGCGGGAAGGGATTGGATGATTAGTAAATAGATGAGGGAATAAAAAGCTAATTACTGATTTAATGATTTCCATTTCAGCCCAATTAACTACTCATTTTTTTAATTTCAATAAGAAGTATAAACCATTGTTTTTTATATCCCTTTGTTCTTCCTTAAATTCTAAATAAGACTGTCCAGCGGTTAAACTCAAAGAAGTCAATACCGCATACTGCATTGGTACGCTCGCGACCACAGTTCCAACCAAAGGAACATAAGTCTTATAGTTTTTCATTTTATCTACAAAATGTCTTTATTGAGGAATTACAAATTTTACCAGGTTTAATTTATAAGAACTCGATTTCTTTATCAAGGATAGCAACCTTTTTACATTAATCGCAGCAGGCTGATTTTCCCTGCCGGGTAATTGTTTAAGAAAATTAATACGCTGAATTTTTTGAACAAGGTAAAGTCAGCTTATTTTTCAAATTGTTTACAAATATTTAATAAAAGTTTATTGATTTATTAGTAAACAAGGTTTAGTTTCGCTAAACAAGGTAAAATATTAATAGCCAGCATATGAAACGACGCAATTTTTTATCGAAATCAATCATCAGCGGATTAGGGATAACTGTAATTGGTAATTTATCCACAAAGGCTTCAGCATTTATGGGTGAAAAAGAGAAGCTAAAAACGGTTCTCCGGTTCGGCATTTGCACAGATCTGCACCAGGATTTGATTGATGATGGGCCGCACAGGTTGCAGGAATTTATTAATGAAATGAATTCGCTTGAACCCGACTTTATCCTGCAAAATGGAGACTTTTGTGTTCCCAAGCCCTCCAACCGGGTAATAATGGAGATATGGAACCAGTTTAAAGGCCCTAAATATCATGTGATCGGCAATCATGATGTTGACGGCGGCTTTACACACGATCAGGTGGTCGGATTTTGGAATGCCAAAGGAAAATATTATTCCTTTGATACCAATGGCTATCATTTCGTTGTATTAAACGGGAATGAAAGACCTATTGATGATAAGGTAAAGGGCTATCCCCGTTCAATCACCCATGAGCAGCTTAACTGGCTCAAACAAGATCTTGATTCAACGGCACTTCCTGTTATTGTTTTTTGCCACCAGGGAATTGATAATGATATGGATGGGATAAACGAGGGTGACCAGGTTAGGATAATTTTTGAACGGGCAAATCAAAAAGCAGGATTTAAAAAAGTACGGCTGGTTATAAGTGGCCATCACCACGAAGATTACCTGAACGTTTATAATAACATCAACTATTTACAAATCAATAGTATATCCTATCAGTTTAATCATTTAAAAAATGATGGATACTCGTTTGCATTAACAAAGCAACCGCTTTGGGCTTTTATCACCGTGTATAGTAATGGAACAATAATGGTAAAGGGAAAACAATCATCCTATATCGATCCAAAACCTGCAAGCGATCTCCAGGATTGGGATGGTTACCCAACGGTACCGACTATATCCGATAGAACAATAATAATTTAAAACTTGCAAACTCAACTTTTTAATCAAATAAATATATAATGTCAATTAAATTAGTAGTGTTCGATATGGCCGGGACAACAGTGAGTGATGAAAATTATGTAGCGCTTGCATTTCAAAAGGCCATGAAAAAGTACGGCTATGAACTGGATATGGAAGACATTAACCCGATTATGGGTTATGAAAAGCCGTTGGCTATTGAAATGATGCTAAAAAAGCATGAGGCTGATATCAATAGGATAAACGCAAACCTCATCGTTAACATTCATACAGAGTTTGTTCGTTCCATGATAACGTTTTATAAAACAGCAGATATAAATCCATTACCTAACGTAGAAAATACATTTATCGGACTTAAAAAATTGGGTATTAAAATTGGTTTGGATACCGGGTTCTCAAAGGATATTGCAAGTCTTATTTTTGACCGGCTTCACTGGGAAAACTATGTTGATTATATGGTGTCAAGCGATGAGGTTAAAAACGGGCGCCCTTTTCCTGATATGATCCATAAGATTATGGCTGAAGTTCGGGTACAAAATGCAAATGAAGTTGCAAAGGTTGGTGATACAGAAGTTGATATAAATGAAGGGATAAATGCAGGTTGTAAATATGTAATAGGCATTACCACGGGTTCCTTTAAACGACACGAACTGGAGCCATATCATCCTACGCATATCATTGATGATATTTCAGAAATTATCTCAATTATTAATCAATAGATCATGAAATTACTTGAATCGGGCCGGAAACGGGTAAGCCGGTGGCCTAATATATCGATCACCTTACTGGCGTCGCTGGCTGCCTTCAGTTGCTATACAAGTATGTATGCCTTTCGCAAGGCATTTGCCGCCGGTACCTTCGAGCATTTAACTTACCTGCATATTGATTATAAAGTATGGCTTGTGCTTACACAAATGATAGGCTATACGTTAAGTAAGTTTTATGGCATACGTTTTATAGCCGAATCGTCAAGTAAAAAAAGAGCGGTGTACCTTATCAGGCTGGTACTTATCTCATGGGTGGCCTTACTTGCCTTTGCGCTGGTTCCCGCGCCATGGAATATTGCATTTATGCTGATAAACGGCTTCCCGCTGGGGATGATATGGGGGCTGGTTTTCAGCTATCTTGAAGGCCGGAAGACAACAGAATTTATGGGCGCTGTTATGTCTATCAGCCTTATTTTTGCCTCGGGGTTTGTAAAAACAGTGGCACGTACGCTAATGAGCGTAACCCCGGTTAATGAATATTGGATGCCCTTTATTACGGGATTGATTTTCATAATACCCTTTTTGTTGAGCGTTTATTGCCTTGAACTTATTCCTGCACCAACAAAAGAGGATCAGGAGCTACGAACAAAAAGGATACCCATGGATGCGGTCCAGCGGAAAAACTTTCTTAAGAGCTTTTTGCCCGGAATTATATTTACCCTGGTTATCTATGTTTTGCTAACTATTTTGCGCGATATGCGCGATAATTTTGAGGTGGAGATATGGGCCAATTTCAATATACATGATAATCACATTTATACACAAACCGATACAATTGTTTCTTTAGCTGTTTTACTCATAATTAGTTTGCTCATACTTATTAAAAATAACTTAAAAGCATTTACAGTAATACATATAATTATCATTATAGGTTGTGTGCTTGCCGGGATAGCTACGTTAATTTTTGATCGGCATTACATCGGCCCGATAGCATGGATGTGCCTGGTTGGGCTGGGGCTGTATATGGCCTACATCCCGTACAATGCCATTTTTTATGAGCGCATGATTGCTAATTTTCATTTTAAAAGTAATGTTGGGTTTATTATTTACATATCCGATTCGGTGGGTTATTTAGGAAGCGCATCAGTATTAATATTCAGAGAATTTACTACCATGAATATTAGCTGGGGGATATTCTTTAAGGACACCGTTTATATGGTATCAATTGTGGGTGGTATTTGCGCTATAGCTTCATTAATATACTTCCGGAGTAAAACAGTTCATTACAACGAAGGAAATCCGGCCAATGATAATAGTGAAATAAGCAAGCCTGGGCACCAGCTAAATAACACAGGTAAACTTTTATACGAATAAGTTGAAAATATGAATACAGATAAATATGATTTAATAGTAGTAGGTGGAGGCATTTTGGGTACGTTCCACGCTTATCATGCTTTGCTACCAGCTCCACAATAGATTGAAATGTTAGCTCATTCCTAATCGCGCGCGTAACGATTCGCGGTAGGTACTGCCAATAGGGATTTTTACGCCGTTGATGATCAGCTGGTGCACCTCGATCATGGTGATATGCCTAATGGATATCACATATGATTTGTGTACCCGCACAAATCCGGCCGCCGGGACCAGGTCAAAAATGTCGCTCATATTTTCGCGGATCAGTATTTGTTTATCCTTTAGGTGAACAGTAATGTAATTGCCGTCTTTTTCCAGGTACAGGATATCGGCTACTTTCACCTGGTAGGTTTGCGGGCCGCTTTTGATAAAGATGGTGGCTTCGTCATCCGTTGCCGGGCTGCTTTTTGAGGGTAGGGTGGTGGCGGCTTTATTTACGGCCATCAAAAATCGCTCAAAAGTAATGGGCTTAAGCAGGTAATCCAGCGCGTTCAGGTCGTAGCTTTCAACCGCATAATGGCTATAGGCCGTAGTGAAAATGACCAGGGGACGAGGCGACAAAGTTTGCACCAGTTGCATACCATTGATATCGGGCATATTGATATCAAGAAAGATAAGTTCGACTTTTTCATTTTGCAAAAACTCAATAGCCTTTACCGGTTCGCGGAAAGTCGCCTTTAAATTAATCAAGCTAGTCTTATCGCAATAACGCTTTATAACTTCCAGCGCCTTTGGCTCATCGTCTATGGCAATACAAGTGATCATGCGAGGTTGATTTCAAGGTTTACTATGTATTTCTCATCGGTTTCCGTTATCTGAAGCTGATGTTTACCGGGGTATAAAAGTTCCAGCCGGCGTTTTACATTCTTTAACCCGATTCCACCGCTTTCCATGTTCATCTTTTTAATAGTGCTGTAGTTATTATTCTCACAGGTAAAGACCAATTTTTGCGCTGAATACATGATGCTGATAGTTACCGTTGTGGCTTGCCCGATGGCTACCCCATGTTTAAAAGCATTCTCCACAAAAGGGATAAACAACATCGGGGCAATGCTGACTCCGGTGTTTTGCTCAGGATAATCAAATATAACTGTCACTTCATCATCCGCATAACGCAATTTGTTTAGTGTGATGCATTCCTCCAGGTAAGCGATTTCCGTGGCCAGCGAAACGCTTTCCGCATTGCTGTCATAAAGCATATACCGCATCATACCTGATAGTTTGGAAATGCCATCTGCCAGTTCATCGTTACCTTTTGCTTGTGCCATCGAAAACAGGTTGTTAAGTGTGTTGAAGAGGAAATGCGGGTTGATCTGCGATTTTAAGAATTTCAGCTCTGTGCTATACTGGTTTGCCTGCAGCTGGGTTTGGATAAGTTCGCTTTTTGCCCATTCTTTCAGGAAGAAATAAGCAATGGATATTCCCAATATTGAAAGGAAAATAATCAGTATGATCACCTGCAGGTGCGTCCAGTCGCTGATCATAAAGTTAATCATACCGACTTTGGGAAATTCCCGGGGGCCCGGCCCGGTTTGAATACTTGAAATATTGTCCCTTATTATGGTATGGAGTGGTCCGTGCGTAGGCAAAGGCGGTAGATCACCCAATGGGTTAGCTTTATTAAATAAAGGGCCTGCGAGAAAGTAATTCGCGCCAAACACTACCATAAACCAGCCCCCACCTATTGCCAGCCGCAACAGACCGTTTTTATACCGTATAGCTTTTTTTAACACCCAAAATATATTACCATAAAACAATATCGCCAGGAAACCCAGGATGAGATATACGTAGGGCGAAATAGACTGATCGTCAAATTGGTCACGATAGATCGAAAAGTGCGTTTTGAGCCGCATATGAATATGCGAACTGTTTAATGAGGTAAGCACATAGAAAACGCCTATCCAAAACAGCAGGTGAAGTATAATCTCTAAAATTCTTTTTATAGACGAACGCATATCAACAAAGTTAAAATATAGATGTCGCCGTCAAAATATTAGGTGATTAACTGCTCGTATTAATAGCTGAACGCGGCATTTTTGAAATCTATGCCCAAATAACAAATATCCTCGTTTCGCCTATACTAAACTTGCATTCATACCAAACTTTTCAGTAAGTGATGCCACAACAATAGTATTGCTTAAAATTATTACAATTATGAAACCATCATGAGCTACAAAAACAACACTTGCTTATGATAGCTTCACTACAATTAAAAAACAATCAACACAATGAAAAAGCAATTACTGGTTGCCTTCGCTTTACTGGGGGCGTTTACGGCTGCCAAAGGCCAAACCCCGGATACAGCGCGCCTGATGGTGCATTACAAATTTACGCATGTAGATGATACCACAAACCGTGCACATCCGCATACGGAAAACATGGTGTTATATGTCGGCAAGAGCACGGGCGCCTATTGGAGTTACGATATGATCGAATCTAACGAGCAATTTAAAAAGGCATGGGCCATTGCGGTAGCCAGCAGCCCGGATGGACGTCCGAGGATCAACAGGATGAACAGGGGCTCGCAAACCCAATATTTTCAATATCCGAATGAGCAAAAATTACTGGTAAAAGATAACCTGATGATGAACAGTTACCTGGTAGAGAACCCGCTGCCTGCCATCGACTGGAAGATCAGCAGCGATACAGCAACTTTTGGCGGCCTGCATTGCCAGAAAGCCACCTGCCATTTCAAAGGCAGGGACTACATCGCCTGGTTTAGCCCCGACCTGCCCGTGCGTGTGGGCCCATGGAAATTGAACGGACTGCCCGGCGTAATTGTTGATGCCCATGATGTAAAAAACGAAGTGGTGTTTAAATTTGATGGTATAGAAAAAGCAGTATTTAAACAGGTCGAGCCGATAGGTGGCGCCAATACCGCAGCAAAAGACCTCCCCCCAATATTACGTGATTTGGATTATGACCCGAATATAATAACACCCCCGGCAGGCACGATCAAAACCACCCAGCCGGAATTTGATAAACTTAAGGCAGCCATGGAGAAGGACCCTGAAGCATTTGCAAATGCCATTATGGCCGCTAACAGCGCGGATCCCAATGCGCCCAAAATGGATCACATCAGGATGAGAAAAGTAGGGCCAGGCCCTGGTGGCCATGCAATTAATAATCCAATCGAGTTGCCTGAAAAATAATGAAAAAGATAACCAGGCGCGCAGGACTGCTGGTTATAGGTATGTTGCTTTCTGTCGCCGCCTTTGGCCAAACTAGTATAAAGGGAATGGTTAAAGACAGTACGGGCAGCGCCGTGCCTTATGCCAGCGTCAACTTAAAAAACAGCGTAAGCAACGCTATTATCACCTATGCGGTAACCGATAACAAAGGCGCTTATTTGTTGCAGATACCGGCTGGTACGATGGCAAACAGCCTAATTATCGAGGTACACAGCATCGGGTATAAAAGCCAGGTAAAAGTAGTTGCCGGCTTTGATGCGCCGATCGATTTCACACTATCGCGGTCGGTGAACCAGTTGCAAGCCGTCAACATTAAAAGCAGTCGGCCTGTATTACGTACTCACGGCGATACGCTGAGTTATAATGTGTCTGATTTTGCTGATCCACAGGACCGGACGATTGGCGAGGTGATAAAAAGAATGCCGGGAATTACCGTCGCCAGCGACGGGACGATCAGGTACAACAACAAACCGATCTCGGCTTTATACATCGGCGGCGATAACCTGCTCGACGATAAATACAGTATTGCTACCAACAGCATTCCGCAGGTGGCGGTTAACCAGGTGCAGGTTATTCAGAATGACCAGCCTATCAAAGTATTGCAAAACAAGGTATTGAGCGATGATGTGGCGCTAAACCTACAGATTAAAAAAGGTGCAAAGCTGCACCTGATGGGACAGGAAAGTATCGGTGCAGGTTTGCCGGGTAATTATGACGTAGACCTGAACGCCATGATGTTTAAGGATAACTACAAGGCCATCAATTACCTGGCGGGCAACAATACCGGCTACGATGTACAGCAAGACTTAATATCACATAACTTAACCGACTACAACCAGCGGATAGACAATGCCTTGCCCGCCACGGTACTTTCATTGGGCGCGGTAAATACCCCGCAACTGGCGGAGAACAGGTATTTTTTCGACCAGGCGGGTGTACTAAACCTGAACAACCTTATCAATCTTAAAAACAATGTACAACTCAGGATCAATGCTTACTATGTACACGATACGCAACAACAGGATTACAGCCAGCAAACCACTGTCTTTTTGCCCGGCGACACAGTGAAATACAAGGAGATACAGCACAACCGTTCAGTCCCCGATATTTTGCATACCCAGTTTACGCTGAACATTAACCGGGATAAATATTACCTGAACGATGCCTTGCTGTTGGATTATAAAAACATAACCAATTATTCGGGATTGAAAACCGATAGCTCAGCGGTTAACCAGGTATTTAAGGATAATACACTAAACTTCTCGAACGAACTCAATTTGATCAAATCGTTAAAGTCGAATAATATTATCCAGGCGTACTCCTATGTCAGCCATTCCGCCGAGCCGGAGAACCTGGCGATCGGCCCGGGATATAACGCGGCAATATTCAATAATAATGTGCCTTACGCGCAGCTGGAACAGAATGTGAATGTACCCAGCTGGTACACCAACAATTATTTTTCGTTCAAAATACCATCAAACCTCATCACGCAGAGTTACAGGACAGGCTTTAGCGTTCAATCACAAACGCTCACGTCAGATCTTAACGTTGTGCAAAATAATAACAGTGTTAACCTGGAGTCGGACAGCGCATTGAACCATGTCAACTGGACCAAGAAAAAGGTTTATGCCGAAGCGGCGTACGACCTGCCTGGTGATATCCTAAAGGCAAACCTCACCTTACCCGTTACGCTACAGCAGATCGGCTATTCCGATAGTTTATATACGCTGAACAAAAGCCTGACGCGCTTTTATTTCAATCCTCAATTCAGAATGAAATACCAGGTGAGCACGGAGAATTACTTCAACCTTTTTTACAGTTACCGTAATGAAATTGGTACGATAGAGAATGTTTACCCGGGATATATCCTCACCGATTACCGCACACTTTACGCTAATAACGCCGGCCTCACCGAACAACAAATTCAGCAGGCGGGCGGTGGTTTTAGTTATCGCAAGGCGCTTACATTGTTTTTCTGGAACATCAATGCGCTTTATAACCATACAGCGGCCAACAACATCTCATCCAGCGTGATCACCAACAACATACAGGAAGGTATCGTGTTGCCTTATCCAAATAGCAATGATTCGTGGACACTCAACGGTTTCATCAGTAAGTATTCATTCGCGCTGCGTACCACTTTTAGCGGGGCCATAACCTGGCAAACCAACCATTCGGTGCAGATACAGAATAACGCGTTGTTACCCTTCAACACTACATCAGAAACATATAATGTGAACACAGATACCAAAGTGATCGACGCGGTGAATTTCACCTATAAAGCCATATTAACGCAAACCGGCAGCCATTCACCGGTGGAGGCCTCCGCTTTTCAGATCGACCAATTGTTGCAGCAGGCATCGGTTAACTATGACCCCGTTGATGATGTGCAATTCAAATTATCAGGCGAGGATTATTTCACCCGCCAACAGGGCAATCCCGATCTGAAATATTTTTTTGCAGACGCTTCAGTAAAATTCAGGGTAACTCAATGGAAAAGCGACCTCGAACTCAGCGCTGTCAATTTCCTGAACGTAAAAACTTATAACGCGCTCTACCTGTCGGCGAATACGTTGACAGCCAGTTCATATACCCTGCCGGGGCGAATTATAATGATTAAAATAATGTTTAATATCTGATAGTTTATTTGGGGTTGATTAAAACACAAAATGCAAGCTGTTGATAGTAAAACTATTACATGCTTGCATTTCTGTATAAGTACTCGAAGATTGAATCGAACCCGCGCTCCGTTTACGGCAACCCCGATTTAAATAGGGGTGAGTCTACCAGTTCCTTAGTTGTTGTTTCTGAAGATCTTTAGTATGACAAATTCTAATTTCCAAAATCGGACATCAAGCCAATGGATTTATTATATTTAGTGCTTTACTAATAATAATTCAGAGAATACGTTATAACAAATAATTGGCAGGTAAAACAGATTAATATTTATAATTAACTACATAAAATGAAAAAACATTCATCTGAAGAATTTAAGTTGCCACGCTGGTTAGTGACAATAATCGCATTTATCTTATTTTTCATTTTAGCCTTTCTTATGCTTTTTGCAGGCCTTCAACTTTACCACCGCTAATTAGAACTTGTTATTTTAAGCAAGCCGAGTTCTCAGAGTGAGTAATCAAGGTTACTCAAAACAATAAATGCAAGTTGTTGATAGTTAAACTATTACAAACCTGCATTTCTGTCGATGTACTCAGAGCGGGAATCGAACCCGCACTCCGTTTACTGGAACACCGATTTAAATCAGGGCGTGCCTGCCAATTAATGGATTTACTTATTGAAGCTCGAAATCATAGAACCAATTTTCATAACTGTTAATGTCATACAATTTTATTAATTCAGGCTGCTTTGGAACGATATATTTTTCTATTGAACGATTAAATGAATAATAAAACCAGTGCAAATTAGCCCAATAGTAAATTGAAAAAGTATAAAAATTGCAATAGACAATTTATAAAACTTTAGATTACTAAGATCGAGCTTAATCCCGAAAAATAGAATACAAGTGTATATGAGGCAAGTAAAATATCTTAGGTTTTTTTTATTTTTTTTCGAAAATGTTTGGTGCCGAATGACCCAATGATGATAATTATTTATATGCAGCAAGGGGTAGGTATAATAGATTTTTGGTAGCAATAAATAATTAATTAAGCTAAACACACCAATAAAAAAAAGGCACCAAATAAATATCAGCCATTTACTATATCCATAGTTCCACCAATATTTACTGAAGAAATTGAAAAAACCACCCTGAAAATTATGATAGTCAATATCAACTAATTTATAGTTTTCAATCTCCCCGTTTTTTGAATACTTATCTAACAGCCCCACATAGACGGCGCTTTTTTGATTTACATTAACGGAATCTTTAAAATACAATTGAAATAGCGAATAATTGATAGCTACTTTTTTTAAGTCTAAATCAGTGAGATTTATTTTAGTTTTCGGGAATGATAGAGTATCAAAAAAAGGAGAAAATATAAATGAAAAAAAATGATTTCTAACCCACCATTGTTTTTGAGCGATTAATTGGATATTTTCCCGCTGCAAGTATAAAGTATCAACAAGATTGTCAGAAGAAACATCGATGCTATCAATGGCTGTTTGATAAAATGTTACAGTTTTGATTTCTATTTTACCAAAATTAAGATGTGATATATCTAATTTCCCTTTAATCGTATCTTGATTGAACTCGGCAAACAACAAAAGAGGGCTGGGCTTATCATGGGGTTGTGGTTTGAAAACAATGTCGCTTAGGTTAACTCCTGATTTAAAATACGAATTATTAAAAAAAAGATTTCCACCGTTGAACCTATTGTTTATAAAAGACACAGGGGCTTTAAATTGGCAAGAGCTGATGGAAAGGTCATTATAAATATCATTGTTTAAGAAAGCAAGTTTTTTAGTGAAGCTTATCTGCTGAATTTCAAATCCAGAATATTCAGTCGTTGAATCATTTACATCCGAATATGCGAGTTTACATGTATTAAAGCTTATGTTACAATTTATTTTAGCCAGTTTGAATTGACTATTGTTTATAAAAGTGTCGCCATAAAAAGCCATGTTTTTTTTTGAGGAAATTGTCTGAAATGTGTCTACATCCAAATCGGGTAAATGACTTTGTCTTGAAATGTTATTTTCTATGATGTAGTAAGGATGAGGGTCGGCGTCAGGAAAATCCTCAAGCCGGAGTGATGATTGTTCGATTTTTATATCTGGATTATATAACGCAAAAAGCTCCTGGCTCTTCATTAGTGAGTCTTGCTTTTTGTTATGCTCAACTGTGGCATAATTAAACGGTGTTTTTAAAGAAAACCACAAGCAATACGTTAAAAACCCAAGGACGAATAGTGCAATTACTATAAGAGGTTTTTTGAAACGTTTTAATCCCATTTATATAATTCAAGAGAGCCAATTATGAAACATAGTATCAAATATACCAAAGGCTCGACCTTTATTGGAAAAATTAGAGGAAAAATTACAACAACTGAATTGAAAAAATCAACTCATAAAAAAAGTAGCCAATAAAATTGGCTACTTGTCATAAAAAAGTACTCAAACCCGACGGCCACACGAACCAATTTTTAGATGACCTGAAACGTTTAGCCGCTCTATTTGATGATTGAGGCCGATTTGAAATATCTAACCCGTTTTTGATTGAACCACCATTATAGTGATGACTTTCAGCCTTAATTTTTATAAGGTTTGAACTATAACCGGTTGACTTAAACAACAATATACGGGTTCATTTTGGGCATTTATTGAGGGTCGAGGTTTTTGGTCTCAATAGTTTCAAGCCTTTTTAACCTGTAAATCCAAATGCAAGTCAGTGTTACTAAAGCGTAAATGCTTACCAGCAAAAAATCTTCGGATAGCGGCATGGGATTAGGAACGGAAAAGATTAGAACCAATGCTACAACACTAAGTATTCCTTTGACTTTATAAACAGGGAAAGTCCGATTTGTAAAGAGCCAAGATAAAATTAGGATTAATACAAAAGGCGGTAGCGTATAGATCAAACCATAATATGCGATTAATATCATAAAGTTCAAAAAATGACTGTTACCTTCACCTGCTTCAATAGCAGCAAAACCAAAAGTAACAACCGGTGCAGCTAACACTGTGGTTAAAGAAACTTTTAAACTATAAAGAATTGCATCGTATTTCAAAATGAAAAAAACTTATGCTAATATAAAAAATCCTAAAATTTATCCCATAAAAAAAGTAGCCAATAAAATTGGCTACTTGTCATAAATAGTACTCAGAGCGGGAATCGAACCCGCACTCCGTTTACGGGAACAGGATTTTAAGTCCTGCGTGTCTACCAGTTCCACCATCTGAGCCTGTCCGGTGTCTAAACCTTCAAAAATAAATCCCTTCTTTTTAGCAGAGAAGGGATTTGAGCGAAAGACGAGATTCGAACTCGCGACCCCGACCTTGGCAAGGTCGTGCTCTACCAACTGAGCTACTTTCGCGTTGGGAGTGCAAATATAGAGAGAATTGCATATTCTGCAAGCAAAAAATACATTTTTTTGCTTTTTCTTATAACTCGCTGTTTTTCAAAACATCCGCGATCAGGTCACTTTCATAACCACGGCCCATGGCATGTTGCTGTAATTTATAACGGCGTTTGTATGGGTCTTTTTCTGTAAGCAACGATGCCTTTTTATGAATTACCTTGTTTAGCATCGCTAAATAATCTTCACCATCAATGGTTTGCAGGGCTTTTTTTAGGAGGCCGTCGGGTACCTTCTTTAGTTTCAAGCCTTGTTTTATTTTGATCTTTCCCCAGCCTTTTTGTTTGAATTTCCCTTGCACATAGGCTTTGGCAAAGCGTTCTTCATTCAAAAAATTGCCGCCAATAAGCTGTACAATTATATTTTCAACGGCATCCGTCCACAAGCCCCATTCATACAATTTATTGCGCACCTCGTGCTGCGAGCGTTCCTGGTAAGCGCAATAATGTTCGGCTTTTGCCAAGGCTACTTTTTCATCAGTAATTTTAAATGTTTTTGCGTTATCCATTAAAACCAAAATTCGATAAAAATTCTTCTATTGGCAGAAATATAATCAAATTAGTGCCATGCTTAGCAGCCATTACCCTATATCAAAAATAAAAGAGCTTATAAACGCCAACGGGGCTATTGTAAACGACGATGCAGTGAGTGTGCTACTCACAGACAGCCGCCGCATTAATAATGCCGGGGAAGCCCTGTTTTTCGCCCTGAGCGGCAGGCGCAACGGACATGAATTTATTGCCGAAGCTTATGCTGCCGGCGTGCGCAGTTTTGTGGTAAAGCATGGCCCCGAAATAAAAATGCCCGGCGCTAACTTTTTAATTGTGGATGATGTTTTGGTCGCCCTGCAAACACTGGCCGCATATCACCGCGGTTGTTTTAATTTAAAGGTGATAGGTATAACAGGCAGCAATGGCAAAACTATTGTAAAGGAATGGCTATACCAGTTAATGGCTGCCGACCATAATATTGTACGTAATCCCAAAAGCTACAATTCGCAAATAGGGGTACCACTTTCAGTATGGCAAATAAACGATAAGAACGACCTTGGCATATTTGAAGCAGGTATTTCAACCACCGGCGAAATGGATAGGCTGGAGGCCATTATAAAGCCCGAAATAGGGGTGTTAACTCATATTGGCTCGGCGCATGACGAAGGGTTTAAGGATAGGGATGAAAAGATAAGCGAAAAGCTAAAGCTGTTTAAAAACTGTAAGCTGCTGATCCATAATTATGAGAAGTTAATAGATTATCAGGATGGCTTATCACATACAAAATGCTTTACCTGGAGCCAAAGCTTTAAACAGGCCGATCTGCATGTTTTTAGTGAGGCCATCATTAGCAAAAATTATTACCTGCGGGCAAGGTATAAAGGGCAGGAAATTGAGGCATTAGTGCCTTTTTTGGATGAGGCTTCGGTTGAAAATGCCATTACCTGCTGGGCTACCATGCTGGCTATGGGCTACACTGCTACCGAGGCGGATAAACGTATTGAAAAATTAGCGCCTGTAAGTATGCGATTGGAGCTTAAATCGGGGGTTAATGATTGCTCTATTATTGATGACTCCTATAATTCTGATATACAATCCTTAGAGATAGCGCTTAACTTTTTAAGTCAGCAAAACCAGCATCAAAAAAAGACTTTGATATTGTCGGATATATTCCAGTCGGGTTTGGAAGAGGCTGTTTTGTACAAGCAGGTTGCCGGTATGATAAAAGCCAAAAAAATAAGCAAGTTTATTGGGGTAGGCGAGGCGCTGTTTAACCATCAGGAGTATTTTACTGTGGCTGAAAAGTATTTTTATCATGATACAGCAGAACTGTTAAAAAATCTAACTAAACTAAACTTTAGAAATGAGGATATACTGATAAAAGGCTCCCGCAGTTTTGAATTTGAACGTGTGAGCCGCGCTTTGGTGCAAAAAGGGCACGAAACGGTGTTAGAGATCAACCTGAATACCCTGCTAAATAACCTTAACTTTTATAAATCAAAACTAAAGCCAGGGGTTAAAATAATGGCTATGGTTAAGGCGTTTTCGTATGGCAGCGGCACTTTCGAGGTGGCCAATATGCTGCAATATAATAAAGTTGATTATTTGGCTGTAGCTTATATTGATGAGGGTGTAGCCCTGCGGCAAACGGGCATTACATTGCCTATTGTGATCATGAACCCCGAAGCTTCGGCATTCAATAAATTGGATGAGTATAAGCTGGAACCTGTTATTTACAGCTTTGGTTTGTTTGATGATTTTATACGGTACGCGCAAGCAAACAGGATAGTTAATTACCCGGTACACATAAAAATTGATACCGGCATGCACCGCCTGGGTTTTGAAGGTTTTGAAATTGAAACCCTTTGCGACTTTTTAGAAGAAAATAATTACATGCAGGTTAAATCGGTATTCTCGCATTTAGTAGCCAGCGAGGCCACCCAACATGATGAATTTACCTTAAAACAGATCCAAAGGTTTAATAAGGCCTACAGGCAGATAGAGGAAACACTTGGCTATAAAGTAATTAAACATTTAAGTAATACATCCGGTATAATTCGTTGGCCAACAGCTCAATATGATATGGTTAGGCTGGGTATAGGCTTGTACGGGATAGATTCGGCTGTGCCCGCTTCACAAAATGCTTTGCAGCCGATAGCTAATTTAAAAACAAGCGTATCGCAGGTTAAAAAGGTATTGGCTGGCGAAACTATTGGCTATAGCCGCAATGGTAGCTTATCAAAAGATGGCAAAATAGCCACCGTGCGTATCGGTTATGCCGATGGCTATTTGCGCGCGTTTGGCAATGGTGTTGGTAAAATGATGATAAGGGGCGTGATGGCACCCACAGTAGGCAATATCTCCATGGATATGTGCATGCTTGATGTAAGCGCCATACCTGATGTAAGGGAAGGCGACGAAGTGATAGTTTTTAATGAAGATGTGCGTATAGAAGAACTTGCCACGCAAATTGGTACTATACCTTACGAAATATTAACCAATGTTTCGCAGCGGGTAAAACGGGTATATTTTTATGAATAGTAACTGATATGAGAAAGATCGCCAGAATATTACTAAACTATTTTGTTAAAGGCTTATTGATAGTAGTACCATTAGGCGCTGTTATATTTTTAATTTACTGGGCGGTGTCGCATATAGATAATGCTCTTAACATAAGCGGTGTATTTTTAACCGACAGTAAAGGGAAGTCGCTTTACATTCCCGGCCTGGGGATCTTAAATGTGTTATTAATTATATTGCTGGCAGGTGTATTGGTAACCAATGTAATAACCGAACCTATAAAGCAATGGTTTAACCGCTGGCTTAATCATTTACCGCTGTTCAAGTTCCTGTACTCATCTATAAAAGACCTCACGGAAGCCTTTGTTGGCGAAGAAAAAAAGTTTAATGAACCTGTTTTGGTTGATGTAAATGAATTTGGCTTAAAAAAAATAGGCTTTATGGTAAAAAAGGATATGTCGGCATTGAACTTACCGGGCGAGGTGGCCATTTATTTCCCTTTTTCCTATTCTTTTGCCGGGCAGGTGGTTATTATTTCGGCGGATAAGGTACACCCGATAGATAAGAGCGCCG
>Ga0302303_10000195_pt1 | contig 61741 bp, 74 predicted proteins | sample III_Palsa_E2_1_FD_194542 | JGI IMG/M metagenome (GOLD analysis project Ga0302303, IMG submission 194542) | Peat permafrost microbial communities from Stordalen Mire near Abisko, Sweden - III_Palsa_E2_1 | ecosystem: Environmental > Terrestrial > Soil > Palsa > Peat permafrost | place: Sweden...
CGCTACACGCTACACGCTACACGCTACACGCTACACGCTACACGCTACACGCTACACGCTACACGCTACACGCTACACGCTACACGCTACACGCTACACACTAGTTAAATGTTAAGCAGTATAAGCATAAGTGTCAATGTATAATTGCTGAGTTGGCTGGCTAGGCTTTGTCAGATAATGGGGCATGCCTATCTTTATGTGTTCCGTTTTTGTAAGCTATTCCAAGTTCTTCTAACTTTTCAGATAGATCAATAATACTTTTTAACAAAGGATTCCAGGTAACTGCCTTATCACCCAATAATTAGATTATTAGACGCTTACTTTTTACGGATGTAGCAAACGCCAGGTTATTGAAGGCTTAGAGATAGGGGTATTTATACTTAAGTTAACTGGTTTATCAAAAATTATGCCTATGCCTGATGGCAGGGCATGACCGACTATTGATCCGGCAGCATGTCCTGAATTTACCTGATTAATATTTAAAGCTACACTGGCGGCACTATTATTCCAGACGTATGTTCCTAAATCATTGTCAATTATTATAGGAACGGTCTTTTTTTGCCACGGAATCTTATACGATGCTACAGTGTTTCCATCGTCGATTAGACCAACGGAATGGTAATTAGCTTGCGCCGAAGCAATAAGCGGGACACTACTATTAAGGGCATCGGCAAGAGTCGCCGATCCCATGTTAGCTGTCACGACAGTTACTGGCCGTCCGTTTACGCTTGTTTCAGCGGCACCTACAAAGACGCCACCTGCTTGATCGGTATTGCCGGTCTTAATACCAATAATGTTATCTTTACCGAGTAGCGTGTTGACGTTAGAGATTGTTCCCATGACTGGGAAATTACTGACGGCTGGTTGTTGAACTATTTGGGCTAAAACAGGACTTTGCATAACCATTTCACCAATACTAACCAAGTTTTGAGCCGTGCTGACAGTTGATGGCAAAAAGCCGCTGGCATCAGTTCCGACGGTTGTACCGGTTAATTTCATTTTGCTTAGGTAATTGTTAGCTTGAATTTCGTAATTAGACAAAGATCCGTATGACCAGATTGCCAAAGTATCGGCAATATTATTTGCTGACGGCAGCAGCATAGCCTGTAACATTTGGTATTCAGTTAGTTGTTCGCCGACAGCAACGTCTACGCTTGAACCATCTTCGTTGATATAATTGTTGTATATAGCTACGTCGTTTGCGTTAATTGTGTAAGTTGGGCCTGGGTCGTTTAGGCTTAGAGGTTTGGCCTTAAGCACCATAAGTGCAGTTATAAGTTTGGCTGCACTAGCGGTTGGTGCAGGTGTTTGAGTATTATTGGTATCAAGTATTTTTGTGCCTAGAACGCCAACGGCCGACTGGCCTTTAGCTGGCCAGGTAATATTACTGTCATTACTGATCTTAGGAGTAATAATAGAAGGGTTGATGGTGGCCTGTATCTCAGGCAAGGTGCGACTTAAGGCAAAAAACGAATAACCCCCGAATACAAGAGCCAGGATAAGGACAATTATTAAAGCCTTTAAGCCTTTATTCATATACTTTTACTTATCATACAGTAAAGTAGGCCCAATTTGTTGTATAATTAAACTACCAAATAAGGAGGACACTAATGATAGCTGTAATAGTGATAGTTGTGATTGTTGTAGTACTGGGTTTGATTGTAGCTGCCATGTTCAACGGTCTGGTTAAGTTAAACCAGCAGTCCGATGAGGCATGGAGTGATATAACCGTTCAACTGAAAAGGCGATACGACCTTATTCCCAATCTAATAAACACCGTAAAAGGTTACGCTACGCACGAAAAAACCGTCTTCGAAGACGTAACAGCAGCTCGAGCCAACGCTCTTGGTGCGCAAACTGTACAGGAAACTGCCAAGGCTGAAAACCAGTTCCAGCAAACGATGAAGAGTTTGTTTGCGGTCGCTGAGGCTTATCCAGATCTTAAAGCTTCAGAGAACTTCCGTGAGCTGCAAGCTGAGCTAACCGACACTGAAGATAAGATCCAAGCCTCAAGGCGTTTCTATAACGGTGTTGTACGTGACTTTAATACTAAGCGTCAGACCTTCCCAACCCGCATATTTGCTAATATGCTTGGCTTTCATAAGAACAAGGACTTCTTTGAAGTTGACGATGCTCAGGCTGCTCAAATTCAGAATCCAGTCAACGTAAGTTTCTAAAGACAGTAACCATATAAATTTATTGCTTAAAGAGACCTAAAGAATAACCCATGTATTCCGATATAGCTGAAAATAAAAGAAAGACTTACATTATTATGTTTGTCTTCTTTGTTTTACTTGCCGCAATAATCTTTGCTTTTGATAAATATCTTGGTGGCAGTATAGGCGTTTTCTACGGCGGCTTAGTCGGAGCCCTGATTTACGTCATTATTAGTTACTATAGTGGTTCTAAAATGGCTCTAGCCGTAAATGGCGCAAAAGAGATTCAAAAATCAGACAACCCAAGACTCTGGCGAGTAGTTGAAAACCTATCTATAACCGATGGATTGCCGATGCCGCGTGTTTACATTATGGATGATAAAGCTCCCAATGCTTTTGCCACAGGTCGCGACCCGAAGCATTCAGCCGTATGCGTTACTGCCGGACTTTTAGATATTATGAATGATCAAGAATTAGAAGGTGTTTTAGCCCACGAACTAGGTCATATCAAAAACTATGACATCCGTGTCAGCATGGTCGCCTTTGCTCTGACTGCCGTTATATCTCTTCTTGCGGACATAATGATTCGTCTAACTTGGTTTGGTGGAGGCGACCGCGATGAGAATAATCAAATCTTTTTCATTTTCGGTATCGTTGCCGCAATTCTAGCTCCAATAGTAGCTAGTCTTATTCAACTAGCGGTATCTAGACAACGAGAATACTTAGCCGATGCAACCGGCGCGCTTACGACTCGTTATCCAGAGGGTTTAGCCAGCGCTCTAGAGAAAATCAAACAAACTGGCAGTGTTGCCAAAAGACAGAACACAGCCACGGCTCACTTGTTCTTTGTCAATCCTCTAAAAGGCCATAGCTTAGCCGGTCTTTTTAGCACGCACCCACCAATTGATGAAAGAATCGCTAGGTTACGTGAAATGGAGACACACGCTTAAGTAGGAATCGCCGAGAGGTATATCCTTAGCTTCGTCTTATAATATTGCTATGGCAAAGAAATCTTCCAAATCTACCAAGCGCAAAGTTCAAGCAAAAACTTCGCCTAAGAAATCTGCGAACAAGAAAAAAGCCGTTAAACCTGCTAGCAACCAACCGGCCGTAATTGAAAAATCGGCTCCAGTTATCTACGCCAAGCTGCCAAGTATCTATCAAATTGCTAAGAAAAGCGTGGACTTAATCTGGGAAAATAGAAAACTCTTTATAGCAATTTGTATAACTTATGGCCTGCTCAATTTAATACTTGTACAAGGCCTAGCCAGCGGAACTAATATAGATAGTCTTAAGTCAGAAATAAGCAAAGGCTTTAGTGGTCACTTAGGCTCACTAGCATCAAGTGTTGGCGTGTTCGCCGAACTCTTAAGTTCATCTGGAAACAGTTCAAGTCAAACGGCCGGTGCATATCAGGTATTCTTATTTATCGTAATTTCCTTGGCCGTCATTTGGACTTTGAGACAAATTGTTGCTGGTAAAAAGATAAGAATGCGCCAAGCCTTTTACCAAGGCATGAACCCACTAATTCCTTTTATTTTAGTGGTGCTCATGTTCTGTATACAGCTCATTCCACTAGTAATCGGATCGGCTTTATACAGTCTTGCGATATCGAGTGGAGTTGCCATAACACTGATTGAAAAAATACTCTTCATCATTATATTTGCGCTGTTTTTATCTTGGTCATTCTATCTTTTGTCTTCTACTATATTTGCGGTTTACATCGTCACTTTGCCTGACATGACACCACTTAAAGCTCTTAGGTCGGCTAAACAACTAGTCAAAAAACGTCGAATAGTAATTATAAGGAAAATCCTTGGTATGCCTGTCATGCTCCTCATTGCTGCCGCGATCATAATGGTACCAATTATCATAGTCTTAACGTCTCTAGCTCAGTGGGTATTCTTTGTTCTGACAACCTTAACCCTGCTGCTTGCGCATACCTACATGTACACTCTTTACCGGGAGCTTTTAAATGAATAAAAATGAAGCAGAAAAAAGAATCTTAAAACTCAAATATCTAATTGACGACTATAGATACAATTATCACGTCTTAAATAAATCGATCATGAGCGAAGAAGCTGCGGACAGTTTAAAACATGAACTTTCTCAGTTAGAAGAACAGTACCCAGATTTAATTACGCCTGACTCACCAACTCAGCGTGTAGCCGGTGAACCTTTACCTGGCTTTAAGCAAGTCGAACACTCCAGTCGTATGCTTAGTCTTAATGATGTGTTTAATGAAGCAGAAGTAAGTGCCTGGCAAGACAGACTAAAGAAGCTTTTACCTGAAAATTCCGAACTAGAATATCTAGCCGATATTAAAATGGATGGCCTCGCCGGAGCGCTAGTTTATGAGAATGGATACTTAGCCGTTGGAATTACTAGAGGCAATGGTCTTGTTGGTGAAGACGTAACTAGCAACCTTAGAACTATAGAATCTGTCCCACTTAAATTAAGAAGCGCTAAAGGCTTTGAAAAATTCTTAAACGGACGCACTGAAGTCCGCGGCGAGATAGTTATGTATAAGACCGACTTTAAAAAGCTAAATGAAAAAAGAGCCAAAGAAAATAAGCCACTGTTTGCCAATCCTAGAAATACTGCTGCCGGTACGATTCGCCAACTTGACCCAAGCCTAGTTGCTAGCCGTCCGCTTCATTTCCGGGCTTACGATATCTTACGTGGTGATGCATCGGATATTCCGACCAACGAGTATGGCTACGAAGCTTTAAATGCTTTGGGTTTTTTGGTTAACGTGGATGCTAAAGTGTTAAATTCCGTTAAAGGAATAATGGACTATGCAAGTTCCTGGGAAAGCGAAAGAGAAAAGCTACCATTTAATACAGACGGTTTAGTCGTTAAAGTTAATAGCAGACAGCAGTTCAGGCGTCTTGGCGTAGTCGGTAAAGCTCCAAGAGCGGCAATCGCATATAAGTATGCCGCCGAACAAGCAACAACTAAAGTTAAAGATATTTTTGTTTCAATTGGACGCACTGGTTCAGCGACACCGGTAGCAATGCTAGAGCCGGTAGTGATTGCTGGCAGCACTGTACAAATGGCAACGCTACATAATGAAAATGAAGTTCATCGAAAAGATATTCGCGTAGGCGATACAGTAATAGTTCATAAGGCAGGGGATATTATTCCCGAAGTGATAGAGCCGCTTGTAAAACTTAGAGACGGCAGCGAAAAGATATTCGTTATGCCTAAAAGGTGCCCGGATTGTAATACCGTTTTGATTAAACTAAACGATAAAGACATAGTCTGGCGTTGTCCTAATGATGCCTGTCCTTCCAGAGCCTACAAGGCAATAGAACATTTTGCCAGTAAAGCCGCACTAGATATAGACGGTATGGGCGAAAAGAATGTTATTGCACTGCTTGAAGCTAATTTAATTACGGATCCAGCAGACTTATACAGGCTAACCAAAGATCAGGTTTTAAAACTCAATCGCTTTGCCGAAGTATCAGCCAGTAAATTAGTCGAAGCTATAAAGGAGAAAAAAGAGCCAAGCTTAGCCCGATTTATTTACGGACTTGGCATAAGGCATATAGGTGTGCAGACGGCTATTGATCTCGCTAATCACTTTAGAACTCTAGGCAACATTAGTGAGTCTAAAATTGATGATTTAGCTGAAGTTGGAGGTATCGGAGAAATCGTGGCTGAGTCGGTTGTCGAATGGTTTTCCGAGCCCGCCAACAAGGAACTATTAGATAAATTTTCTAGCCTCAATGTTAAGCCTGTCGAAGTTAAGAAAATTGGCGGTAAGCTAAGCGGCCAAAACTTTGTTGTTACTGGTACGCTCGATAGCATGAGCCGCGATGAGGCAGCCGAGAAAATTAGGGCACTTGGAGGTACTTTCCAAAGCTCAATCGGTAAGGATACCGACTATTTAGTTGTTGGTGCAAATGTTGGCGCGTCAAAACTTACAAAAGCTGCTAAGCTAGGAACTAAACAGGTTGATGAGACAGAGTTTTTAAAGTTAATATAATAGAAACATGAATAACTTAAGCAATTGGTTAAAAGAACAGGAAAGCGCAACTACCTTAAACTGTTTTTCCCCGCCAATTATGCTCGCTACCCTTATTACTGAATCGATGCTCACGATCTACACAATAGTTCGATATAGAATGAGCCCTATAACTCGTTTGGCTACCGCTACATTAGTCAGCCTGGCTACATTTCAGCTATCGGAATATTTCGTCTGCACTGGCTATGGTTTGCAGGCAGAGCAATGGTCAAGGCTTGGCTTCATCATGATTACCGCTCTTCCAGCTATCGGTATTCATATCATGTATAATCTTGCCGGAAAAGAAGGACGTAAACTTGTCTATGCAACATACGCAGGCATGTCAGCTTTTATGATTTTCTTTTTAACTTATCACGCAGCGTTTATTGGGCATGAGTGTACGGGTAATTATGTAATTTTCCAAATGGGTCCTTTAGGAAAAATGCTATATAGCCTTTACTACTATGGTCTACTTCTAATGGGCATATTTTTAGGTATTAAATGGGCTAACCAATTAAAGGCAAAAGGCAAAAAGTATTTCGATCAACTTCAAACAGTTCGGGCGTTAATAATTGGCTACTTGGTTTTTCTTGTCCCAACTGCTCTAGCTTATTCGATCAAACCTGCGGATAGAAAAGCTATACCAAGCATTATGTGTGGCTTTGCTGTTATCTACGCTCTTATTTTGACGATATATATTTTGCCCAAAGCTACTCAGATGCGAATCTACAGTTTCAGGGATGATACCCCTAAAAGTATTGTTTAAACGTTATCAAAGGCGGTGGCTTTAAACTTGGCCGGCAACTGGAAAGTTATACCAAAGCTAATAATTAGCAGCGCAAGTGCAAAGACCATTGACCACTTAAAGGCATTATCAAAGTTAATGGCATTAGCAACCTTACTTTGAGTTTCTATAATAGCCCCAATTTCTTTATCGCCAGACGATACTTGCTTGCAGCTAGTAGGGGTGATGCTTGTATCCTGTTCACGACTGCGGTCAATGTAGCATTCTTTCGATTGTTTAAGAATGGCTGTCTGCTCAGCCGTAGGAATATGACGCTGGCTTAGCGAACTTTTAATACTTGGCCCAACGCTATTAAAGCTAGCCGGTGCACCATGGCTTAATTGGCCAAAGAATATAATTCCAATGACAGCTACGCCAATTGCACCACCAACTTGCTGAACGGCATTTAAAGTTCCAGATGCTGAACCAGCATGGCGAGCATCAACGCCGTTAAGTACAGCAGCGAATAGAGCACCAAAGACGAAGCCCATACCGACTCCGACCATGAGAAGCCCAGGAATAAGCTGCCACGAATGTAAGTTAAGGACATTGTGATGAATCACGAATGTGGTTACACATAGACCTAGGCCCATAATAACCGTGCCAATTGTAAGAGCGTAACGGCCAAGTTTCGGTACAACTTTTTCGCCTAAGGTAGCCATCGTAAGTGCAATACCAAAAGCTACTGGAATACCAGTAAGAGCAGCGTGAATTGGCGTAAAGCCTAGTCCTATCTGCATCAATAAACCGAAAGTCAGAAAGAAACCTATCATGGCCATTTCAAAAATGAAGTTGATACTAAGCCCTACAGTAAAAGCTACTTTTTTAAACAGAGCAGGTAAGACAAGTGGTGAACCATCTATTTTATCTTTCTTAACTTGCCACCAAGCAAATAATATAAAACCTGGCACAGAAGCTATCATCATAATTATTGACCAGGCTGGCCAACCGAGTGATCTTCCTTGTATGAGCGGGAAGACAAGCAGAAACATGGATACAACAATAATTGCCGTTCCCCAAAGATCCAGCTTAAGTGGGTGCTCACTCTTACCATGAGGTAAGTACTTAATCGCCGCTAAGAAACCAAATATTCCAATAGGTACGTTGATCAAAAATATTGGACGCCAATCTAAACCAAAGACGTTAGATTTGATTAAAAGTCCACCAACAACAGGCCCTAGTGAAGCAGATAGTCCACCAAGCGCTCCAAATAGTCCATTAATACCACCTCGTTCCTCGGGTTTATACATAACCTGCATGAGTGACATAACTTGGGGCACCATCAGTGCTGCCATAGAACCCTGAAGAACACGCGCCACAATTAGCATGGCCGGATCTTGCGATACTCCACTAAGTAATGATGCAACTGTAAAGCCGGCAACTCCGAACATAAATAGCTTCTTATATCCGTAAACGTCACCCATTCGGCCACCCGTTACAAGTAGAAGGGCGAAAGCAAGAGAATAACCGGCAACAACCCATTGAATAGCAGAGTAGCTGGCATGAAGGTTAGATTTAATTGATGGGATGGCAATGTTAACAATTGTTGAATCAAGCAAGTCCATGACAAAGGCTAGGGCTACTATGACTAAAGCTATTGTTCTTTTCTTGCTGGTGAACGAAGCGGAGTTTTGTTGGGCTGATGCAGGGGGAGTATCCATTAACTACTTTCTAAATTAACTTGATGATTAAGATATTTTATACCAACACGCAAAACATATCTAGTCATAATATTTATGCCTATTGTAAAAAAGGCTAGAGTAAAGCTAAATTTATGAAAACAGTAGCTAACTAATAAGATGTAAAATAGTGTGATCAAGCATATGCATTATGTTAATATGTCTACAAAGGTATTACATACATGCGTTATGGTGTTTTTAAAGCCAAAAATTAACTCTATTGTTCCAGATGGCTTCACAATCATTGAAACCATGTTTGTACTTGCAATAAGCATGACTATAGGTATTACTGCTCTAATTATGCTTTCACGGGATATAGGTGAAGATAACTTTTCTACTGCAGCAAATAACTTTAGTCAAAAAATTCAAGAGGACATGGTTGATGCTACTAGCGGCTACTATAACTACTCTAAACTTACTTGTACGCCTAACCCCTTAGGAGGCAGTATTACCGTAAGCGCTCCTACTACGAGCACGCAAGGCACAAATTTTGGTTGTGTGTCGCTAGGGGCGGCAATCCAGTTTTTTCCTTACCAAAACAACGACCCAGAACCAAACAGGTACGTAATTGTCCCTGTCGATGGCAGTCAATACTATAATGGCAATGTAGCCCTGACCGTAGATGATTCTGGACCGGTGCCCTTAGAACCACCCTATACTGGTACAGGTGATGGTGGTATTGGTGATAGCGCTCCCGATCTAAGCCAAACTGAAAACCTTGAACAGAGCCTTACTATAGATTCAGTTAAAGCATGCGATGCCTCAGACGCGTCTTGCACTCCTTCCACCTACGTTAATACGGGGGTGATCGCGTTTCTAGACGGAGACGGTGGTAGCCTAGCATCAGGTTCTGGCGAAACTCTCAATTCCGGTTCTTTACCAACGACGCTGTACTACGTCAAAGACACCTATATCGGCGAACCACAGACTTCAGCGGCCCAGGAAATAAATGCGGGCAACCTAGCCCCAGCTAAAAGCGTACAAATCTGCATTACCGATGGCCAGAAATCTTACAGTGTTACTATCACCGGCACCAACACTTCACAAGTCGCGTCTCAAATATTCACAGGAGATGACGCATGCTCATAAAACTTAAGCGAATCAAGCTTAATCAAGCCGGTGACACTATAGTTGAAGTTTTAATAGCTGTTTCGGTACTGGGCTTTGTTCTGGCTGGTGCAGCAAAAATTATTAACACAGATATTTTAACCATAGAAGACCATAACGAGCGTGCCCAAGCTCTTCAACTACTGGAGAGCCAAATTGAAGACTTGCGCGTGTATGGCGGTGTTTCAGGCGGTGTTTCAACAGAATGTTTTACCTTATTTTCTGGTCAAGTAACACCACAAAGTAGCCTAACCAATCCAGGTGGGGGACCAGGTCCTAATTCTTGCATAGTCCAGTGGAATGGTGTTAAAGCTTTAGCCACAACAGAGCCCGCTTACACCATACAAATAACCCATTCTGATGATGACGCTACTTTCACGGTCCAAGCTACCTGGGACAGCGTATTAGGCGGACAGGATCAAACTTCGCTGGAGTATAGAACTCAATGACCTCATTTAACACTTTCTTACCCAAAAACACCCAGTCGGGTTTTACTATCATAGAGCTAATGATCTCTACAGCAGTATTTGCCATTATCTTGCTTTTGGCTGTTCTGATGATTACTAACTCGTTGAATGAATATTATAAGGTCAGCATAGACACCTCGGTTTCGTCGACACTTCAATCGGTTGTTAGTGACGTCGAACAGAATATAGAAAATAGTACGACTTTAATCCCAGGTTCAAATTACGTTTGTACGTCCAGCGAAGAATTTATTTATAACTTAGGCGATGAAATGCCAACAGAAGTTGCGTCGCTTTCGATACCATACGCGCTATACGAATTTCCTATTTCTAGTGCTAGCGAGTGTCAGACTAATCCGGGAAGCAACCCTAATCTTGCTCAGGCAGTTGCGGCCGGACAATCATTGCTCGGAACCCATTACCGACTAATGGCTTTTAATGTTACACCTGTTAATGCATTAGATCAGCAATCTGAATGGGATATAGATATTAAAATAGCTTATACCAGCGGCGGAGTGAACGGTGCCGGCGATGACCTATTATGTTCCCCAAGCGTTACGTCCGAGACAACAGATGGTTACTGCAGTCCTGCAGCACCTAGCTATACGCCGACGGATTTTAAAACCGCAGATGCAGATGCAGATGCAAGTATGCGCTGTAAAAATGAGGTGGGCGAACAATATTGTAACGTGGAAAATCTTCAAGGTATCGTAGGGAATCATATAAACTGATTATGATAGGATTTAAAATGAAACTGCCATACATCATTAAAGACCAAAACGGTGCCGTAACGTTGCCTATTACTATTTTGCTCATGTTACTTATAAGTGTAATTGTGGTCACTATTACTGAAGTAAGTAATACGGGCACCGAAAAGGCACTAGATAATCAATTGAGCACCCAAGCCAATTATGCGGCAGAAAGCGGTGTCAACGATGCCATACGCGTCCTTAAAAGTGGTGCTGTAACTTATCTTCCGCCCAATCCAACTGATTGTAATAGTTTTATAGATACTTATCTTCCAGGTAAGAATGCTCTAAGTACGTCACCTTACATTGCTTATACTTGCCTGATTGTTACTGCCCAACCTCCCAACTTAACACTCGATGTTAAACAGCCTCAAGCACAACAAGTACGGATTGAACCGGCGCAAATTACTAATCATATAACTGTTACTTGGAGCGCACCTGATGAATACGGCAGCTTAGAAGACTGTGTTCAAGCTAATCTTCAGTTTGTTAATCAGGATCAATGGACTTGTCCAGTTGGCGTTTTAAGGATGGATTACTATCAAACCAATGGCTCACCCGTTACTGCGCAGAATCTAGCCGAAGATACAGATACCTTTTTCTTTGTTCCAGTCATGAATGGTGGCGTTACCGGCTCGACTAAAACTATTCAGTTCGTGGGTAATGATGGTGAACCTGAAATAATCCCAGTCACATGTACCAATGAACCTCCTAATACCACCTGTAGCATTACATTAAATGCACCAAATGTTAACGATGATTTTAATGGTTATGCCAGTATTAACACTATTTACCGCGAGAGTGACGTAACTATTTCAGGTGGTCCTGTAACGTTTGTTAATTCACAGCTATCAATTGATTCAACCGGTGATGATCAAGGCGTCCTAAAACGTGTACAGGCAAGAGTACAACTATCATCAAACCCTCCCGGGAGTGCCCCTAGTGCTGCCCTTTATGTCGGCACAAGTTTATGCAAACAATATACTGTTGGACCTGAAATTGCTAATGATCCTAATAGTTACATTGACGACGCCTATCCAGGTCTACAATCAGACGCAAATGGACTTGGAACTCCACAATCTAACCCACTATGCGGTGAAGCTTATAAACCAGTTATTTACCTTTATCCGACTCAACCGGAAGATGTAAACGTTAAGCTCTACTATCCGTCTGGCTTTTCCGCAACTACTCCTACGTATGACCCGACTACTGGTTGGAATGTTCTGGCCAACCCCAATGGAAACTTAGTCAATTTGTCTGATGGTAAAACATACCCATACCTTTATTGGGAAGGCAACAAGCTCGACTTTAATTTTGATATGACCAAAGGTTTCGTCGTGCCAGGCAATCAAACAGCTTCGTTCTTAAGTCAAGAATTGCCTAAAATCGGTCTTGATAAGAAGGAAACAGCCGCATTTCTACAATACTGGGTGCCTAAAATGGAACATAATAAATACAGTTTGATTCACTTTGCTGGCAAAGATTATACTAACCTGGCGAAGCTCCAAATAACACCAAAACCGGATTCTCTGCTTCGAGTTTTTATGGCAGAAGAGCCTTTGGCTCGTCCAGTGCCAGTTACACCTCAAACCTTTCCTGTCTTCCATAGAACTGGCTTCACTGCCGTTGAATGGGGCGGGACTATCTTAGGTCAGCAATAGGATTAGAGAACCGGAGGCAAGCTGACTTCAGATTCATAATTAGAACTACTGCCTAAGCAACTAGCAACATCGTTAGTACAATCGCCGCTGTTGGTGGCGTAGGGTAGCCAAGTTTCGGGGCTATAACGAAAAACCTCAGCCGCATTATCGGCATTGGTACTACCATTGGAATCACCGACCGACTCCACGTCATTGTAACTAGTGTTATCTCGTTCCAGCCAAAAGACTACGGCGGACACAGAACCGTATACAGTTAATTGCTGGCGGCAAGTGTTGTAGGCAGATTGGTTTGTAATTATGTTGGTATTGGGGTCAATTGTAGCGCAACTTGAAAAGAGCCCATAGGTATAACCTTGACTACTAAAAGGTTCTGTGCTGAATGGAATTACATAATAATCATCACACCCTGTATAATAAGGGGCGCAATTGGGAGCAGTGTACTGATCATTGCTTTGAGCCACATAAAAACCGTGTATTTCAGTGACTGTATTACCTACATAAATATTGCCGTAGGTCTTCGACTCGGCCGGACTAACTGGAGTATCAGTGCCTGTGATTGTTTGCCCAAAAGCGTACACGTTTAAATTCGGTATATCACTTATGCTAGCACCATCATTATACGTAATATTCTTTTCAATAAATACATTTCCGTCGACAGCCAAGGTTATTGATGTAGAAGGGTTAATTGCTCCTTGATCATTAATAATCAAGGGAGTGTTAGCTTGTGTTTCGACATAACTGTAAGTTCCTCCAGTGAGCTGAGATAGATCAACAACATTATTATCCTGCCCTGATAGGGCGTTGGCTGGAAGGGCCTTCGGACCATCTGCCATGGCGTCAGAATAATAATCGGGCAAACATGTACTGAAACCGGAATCTCCTCCATAGAAATCCTGGCTAAGATCAAGAGCATAATCAGGTAGGGCAGTAGGGTATCCATAATTAGCGAAAGCCAGTTCACTTGGACCAGGATCTCTATTAGCTTGTGTTGTCCCTGGCGTAAAGTCATTATAAGTATAATTTTGTTCGTCGGTGGTGTTGCTGGTGTTAATAGTTGTATCGGAATTCAATCCAGAGACAACCTGAAAGGCTGTATCGGGTGTCATTTCATCATCCTGAACAGATGCGCCGTAGAAACCCTTTCCGTCAGAATTATTGGTATTCCAACTGTTAATGTCGTTAAAAGTATAACCATTACAAGTAGGTGAAGTGCTTTTAAAAACCATATCCTCAAGAATATCTCCGCCCATTACATCGAAGTAAGGCATAACAGTGCCACAGTCTTGATGCAACCTCTTAACACATGCCGCAGAGACGTGGCTAAATTGTGAGAAAACAGACGCAAATACTAAAATAGCTGGCATACACAGTTTAACAACAGTTTTAATCTCATTCATACCGATTAAGCTTTACTTAAAGTATACGCTATTACTGCCTGAGTAGCTATGATCTGCACTTCAGCTAACATTTATCTTAGCTCGGAATATAGCCTAGCGATGGTCTAGAATTTACACTAATAAGCTAATAAGTTTAACTTTCCAGCAATGCTTTATACAATCTTATTTGCTCTTGACAAGTAGCAATAAATTGTTTACGGTTATGTACAGGTCGTGCGCTAAACGAAAGCGGCGCGTGAAACAAAAACAAAATAGTAAAAGTTAAAACACCCGCCGCCTCGGGTGGGCGCGCACGAAAAAGAAGCCCAGGCTAGCTAAAAATATGCCAGCCTGGTTTCCTAGTTTTATATCAAATTAACTTATATGACATGGTCCACAAGTTTCATTTGCCCAGTAAAAGAAAGAAAGAGCCTCGGCTAAAAGAGCTACGCGGTTCTCTTATTTCTTTGGCTGGAGTTATTGGCCGAAAAGTAATTAATCAGGAAGGCCAGGAACTTGGCACTGTCTCAGACTTAGTCTGTCATTGGGACAATAACGATACATACCCACCACTAACCGGAATAATTTTAAGACTGTCTCGGCGTAAAGTATGGTTGTCAATATCCAGTATCGAGAAAATAACTCCCACAAAAGTTTTACTTAATTCAGCTAAGTTTGATCTGAGGGAATTTAAACCCCGCAGTGGCGAGGTAAGATTATCTAAAGATGTGCTCGATCACCAGCTCATTGATGTTGATGGCGCGAGAGTAGTTAGGGCATCGGATTTATACATTGCCTCAATTAATGATCAGGTACGTCTTGTTGGTGTGGATATAGGCTTTAAACCTCTACTGCGTCGTTTAGGCCCTAATAGCTTGAGAGTCAGAGCAATACCGGATTCTGTTATAGACTGGGCTACTATTCAAAGCTTTGGCGGCGATAACGAAAATAATAACCATCAACTTAAGCTATCGTCCAGCCGTCAAGAATTAAGACGTATGCGACCCGGTGAAATAGCCGACCTACTTGAAGATCTTGGCCGAAACGAAAGACAGGAACTTTTAAATTCTTTAACCCCAGCCCTTGCTGCTGATGCTCTAGAAGAGATGGAACCTAAAGAACTTGAAGGACTTCTAAGGGAATCTTCTGTTGCAGAAGGAGCTAATTATTTATCAAACATGGAACCCGATGAAGCGGCTGATGCTCTGAGAGACTTAGACGATGATTTGAGGCGCAACCTGCTTAAAAAGATTCCTAAGAATATAGCTCGCCAAATTAAAAAAGTTTTGGATTACGAAGAAGAAACAGCCGGCGGTATTATGACCACTGCCTTACTTATTGCTAAAGGCTCCGATAACGTTAAAAGCGTCAAGCAGATGCTTATTTCTGGTAATGATGATGCTGCCAGCTTAAGCGCGGTAGTGATAGTAAATAAAGATGGTAAATTGCTTTATGACCTTCCACTTTCAAATCTAGTAACTGCCGATGACAATGTTAAACTCAAGCAACTAATGAAGCCTCCATCTACCGTAACCGTAGACCCCGAAGCTTCATTAAAAGAAGTCGCTGAATTATTAATAGAATCTAGAGCAACATCCATAGTCGTAGCGGACAGCAGCGAAAAACCACTTGGAAGAATCCTTGCTGATGACCTGCTTGATGTACTACTACCCAAAGAGCGGTTCCACTTTCCTAGGTTATTATCGTCATGATTTCTGAGCTAAAAAACAGGTTGCCTAAACGGTCTAGGTTTCTTATTTCGATTCTAGCAATAGCTGGGCCCGGCTTAATTGCGGCTAATGCCGGTAATGATGCCGGCGGTATCGCCACTTATGCTTCGGCTGGTGCGCAATTTGGCGATAGAACCCTATTCTTTATGCTTCTGGTAACGGTTGCTCTCGTTATTGTGCAGGAAATGTGCGCCCGCATTGGAGCATATAGCGGAGAAGGCCTAGGCTCTTTAATAAGAGAGCACTTTTCGATAAGGCAATCAAGCTTTGCGTTAACACTGTTTACTATCGCTAATATTGGTCTAGTGGTCAGTGAGTTTGCCGGTATTGCTGCAGCTCTATCTTTATTTCATGTCTCCCGCTTTATTTCTATTCCAATTGCGGCGGTAGTTGTTTGGTCGTTGGTTGTCTTTGGATCATATAAAAGAGCAGAGCAGCTTTTTCTGGTCTTAAGCCTGGCTTTTATCACCTATCCAATTGCAGCCGTTCTATCTCATCCTAATTTAGGCCAGGTCTCTTCAAACTTGGTTATCCCTCATTTTGTTTTCAGTAAAGACTTTCTACTACTTGGTGTTGCTTTAATTGGAACAACCATTACGCCGTACATGCAGTTTTATCTGGCTGGAGCGATAACAGACAAAGGTGTAGGACCCGCCGAGTACCCGAAGGAAAGACGAGGCACAATAATTGGATCAATCCTGGCTAATTTAGTCAGCATCTTTATTATTGTAGCTACCGCGGCCGCAATTACTAAGCGTGCTCCACTAACTTCAGCTACCGATGCTGCCCAAGCGCTGAAACCAGTAGCCGGTAAGTTTGCTGCTCAACTTTTTGGTATCGGTCTTCTAGGAGCAAGTGCCCTGGCTGCTGCCATTGTGCCATTATCTACAGCGTATGCAGTTAGTGAGGCGATAGGCAGCGAACGAAGTGTTAGCAAGACTTTCAGAGAAGCCCCGATCTTTATTAGTTTGTTTACTTTTCAAATAATCGTCGGTGCGACGGTTGCACTAATACCGGGCAATCTAATTAAGACTTTAATTAATACCCAGGTATTAAACGGTATTATTACTCCTATAATACTTATCTACATTCTAAAGCTTGCAAACAGCAAGAACGTGCTTGGGGATGCTGCTAACGGTCTAGTTTTTAAGACAATTGCCACAATCTGTATAGCCGCGATTGGGGCATTATCCTTAATAGTTACTATTAATACAGTTTCGGGTTGGCTAGGTTTGTCTATATAATTAGCATACAACTGTTTTTGGCTTGCAAAGTTTGTTTGATATCATATATGTTGTCAGATTACGGGGCATTGGCGCAGTTGGCTAGCGCGCTTCCATGGCATGGAAGAGGTCATCGGTTCGAATCCGATATGCTCCACCAGGAAGAAACAACGCGTGGCGCTTTAGCTCAGTTGGTAGAGCAGAGGCCTGAAGAGCCTTGTGTCCCCAGTTCGAGTCTGGGAGGCGCCACCATTGATATATTTACCGGTCACCAGTAAAATATATCTAAATTTACGCGAGTGTAGCTCAGTTGTTTAGAGCGCTTCCTTGCCAAGGAAGAGGTCGAGAGTTAGAGTCTCTTCACTCGCACCACACTATTGACAAAGTCCACTTAGTCCACTAGACTAGTAATATGAATGTAGTTAATGTACATGATGCAAAAACAAACTTCTCTAAGCTGCTTGACAGAGCAGCCAACGGAGAGCGTATTATTATTGGCAAGTCTGGCAAGCCTGTTGCTCGCTTAGAGCCATTTTCAAACACAAAGGCAGTTCATCGTAAGTTCTCTGGCGGGGGTTTACGATTACAAGAAAAGGCTGGTCGGGAGTTGACGCCAGAATACCTTAACGAACTCGCTGCCAGTAAATATGACGACTAATCAACAGGTCTTTTTAGATGCTAATGCGCTGATATACGCATTAGATGAAACCAACGAACAGTACGCCAGTGTTGTGAACCTAATCCAACAATTACTCGATAATGACGTAACACTTTGTACTTCACATCACGTTATTGAAGAAGTATTACACATTGCTCGTAAGATTAATAAAACGAGTGCGACTGCAGTTGTAAAAGAAATTGCCAAAATACCCGACTTGGTATTGATTGAGCCAGATGCTGTTTTGGCATTTGCTGAGCGATACGCTGCACTTAGTGATAAGTATAACTTGGGCATTAACGATGCCCTACTATTACAACTTATGATTGATGCGGGCATTGGTAGGCTGCTTAGTTACGATAAGCAATTTGTAGTAAAGGCAGCCAGCTTAGGTCTTGAGCAAGTCACCTGATAAATTAAAAGTTTTTACTAAGTACGTCAGCTTTACATTATTGAATTGCTCAATAGCGGATGTTTGCAATGCGTCAACTATGCTGCACCAGATTAGAAATTGATTAATTCCAATCCAGTAATATTTGCAAAACCACTGTCATTTGTAGCTAGTCTATAATCGTATTGTTTACAAATTGCAGCAATCCAGATGTCGTTTTGTTGTATTGGTCTGCCGAGCCTTCTTAGCTCTGTGGCTATCTCACCATATAATTTTGATGTATCGTCGGTAATATTTAGAATTTCGACGCGAGTGTTGGATATGAAACGTTCAAGAAGCAGGCTATTTGACTTCTCCTGACTTCCGTTGAGCATTCCAAAATGAATCTCACCGAGTACAGTTATCGGCAATCCAATGTGGATAACACCTGCAATCAGAGCTGATAGTACCTCATCTCCTCGTCCGAGCGCAGTGTAAGCGTTGGTATCAAGGGCGAGGTTTTGCATTAATCCATGTCCTTAGGTAAGGAGTCCATCCAGAGCATTGCTTTATCAAATTCAGTATCCATTTGCATAGATCCGATAAACCAATCTAAGTCATTAAAGGTAGCATTGAGCGTGACGCCTGCTCCTTTAGTTAGCGCCTCAACGGCAACTTCATTAAGAGTCTTGCCAGTTTTCTGTGCTTTTTTACGTAAAGCCTGATCGACTTTAGTCGGAACTGCTCGAATTGTGTATTGTTTAGTATTCATGAATACAGTGTATGCGATTTTGCATGCAATGTCAATAGTAGAAAGATGCCTGCTTGGATGAAGGAAGGTATGCCAGAACACTCTCACAATGCATTGGACGATGCAATTGGGTATGGTGTTATTTTACGAAACGATTTGAAGAATAGTAAGTAAATCCCATCTCACTCACAATGACCACTAGCTAGCCAATACTTCTAACTAGAGCGCCTTTAATTTTCTCCTCTATATCGCTATCTCTTCTCCAATTTGGCACAGGCTTTTTTTGTTGGGCTTTGATATTATAAAAAGTATGAGAAAAATAGTTGTCTTTAGCATGATTAGCCTTGACGGGGTTATGCAGGCGCCCGGTGGCCCAGAAGAGGATACCTCGGGAGATTTTAAGTATGGGGGCTGGACTGCTCCGTATGGGGATGAATCCTTCGCCAATATAATCAACGAAGAATTGAGCGTGCCATTTGATTTGCTGCTCGGCAGGAAGACGTATGGGATATTTGCTTCGTTTTGGCCTAAGCAAACAGGTCCGATAGCCGACCCTTTTAATAAAGCCAAAAAATACGTTGTATCAGATACAGAAGTAGATCTTACATGGGACGAATCAATTCTAATAACTGAAGATGTTGTGGCTAAAATTAAAGCTTTGAAAGAAGAGGGCGATTCAATGCTTCAAGTTTGGGGTAGCAGCAAGCTTATCCAAACTCTCCTCAATAACGATCTTGTTGATGAACTACGGCTAAGAATATTTCCTGTAACGCTTGGTACCGGAAAGCGTTTATTTGCGGAGGGAACAATCGGTGCCGCTTTTGAGTTAATAGACTCTAAAGCTTTACCAAGCGGTATCATTCTGGCCAACTACAAAAGATCCGGCGAACTTAAAACAGGTAAGATTACCTAAAAGTATAAATCCTGGTTCTCAGTTATAGCGTAAATAATCATATTTGAAATATATATAAATAAAAAATAAAATATACAATATGGTATTAATGAAAGATTTAATTGCACACGTCGCTCTCTTTCAGAAAAAATATGCACTAGTCTTTTTGGTGGTAGCCCTAGTAGCAGCTGGAGGCATTTATTTAACACTTAAATCGCATGCCGCAACACCCTATGCAAGCGTCGATGCAGCGAGCGGATCAATTGCCGGCAGTGGCATTTACGCAAAGTGACCCTGCATCCTCAGATGGGAGCACAGTTCAGTTTGGTACGCCTAATCCACAATCATGCACAAAAGATACAAGTTGGATAAATAACGGTCAGGCAACCGCGTTACCCATTAGTACTTCATCACCTGGCTTAGATGAAGTAACTGATCATATACAGTATTACGAATTGTATGGCTACACCGCACAACAAATTGATAATGAAAGGCTTTCGTGTAGCCCCGTAATTAACGAAGGCATAAGTCTATTTGCGCAAACAGACTACTATACTAACTATGACTTTGATACTTACAGTAGTTCAAACGGCACGTGTAGTGTTACTGACGTGGCTGTCGGTTTGCATTTCGCTCAAGTTTTTCCATCATGGGATGCAAGTCAGTACGATAGCCCCGAGCTAAGTTCGCAATGGTCCAGCTTTATGTTGAGTCTACAGTCCTTTGAACAGGGCCATATTAATATAATTTCGCAGTATGCAAACACTCTTCTGTCTGGATTGCAGACTTTTCCGGCAGGATCAAATTGTAGCTCTGAGATATCGGCTGCAGAAAATTATGGGAATGCAGAAATTAACGCTGGCATCCAGGCTGATACTACTTATGACACCGGATCAAATCATGGCCCTGTGTTTCCTTGAGTCGTGAGGTTTACACTTTTTAAGTCTTTTTTTGCTGCTACTGAAAAGCAAGTTACGACTGCTGACTTAAGACGATGACTCGACCATTAAAAAGTAAGCAAACTATCATTCAATTGCCGAGGTCTTTCATTGCATTTTAAAATATTACAACTTATGCTTAACAAGTATGGATAATCAGCCCTTTAATCAACCACAAGTCACTCAACAAGCTCCAGCTCAGTTCACGCAGCCCAACCCGGAAAGTAAGAGCAAGGGCTCTTTGATTTTTATTATTTTGCTCATACTCCTATTAATAGCCGGCGTAGCGAGCACTTATCTTTGGCAGCATAAAAAGGTTACAAATCTACAAAACGCATTAAATATTAAGAGTTCTAAGATAACTACAACATCAGGAGCTTCAACTACAAGTGACACAACTCAACCGTATTTGTACCTATATAGTTATGGAGTCAAAATACCGCTTAGCAAGGACATAGAGGATCTTTATTACGTTGACTGGAAGAGCTCGGATAGCGACACGCTAAACTTCTCAACTCAGTCACTGAGTAATGCTGAGCCTAGTTGTTTACCAGTGCCTCAAAATCAGTACAGTTATTCTTACGAATTGTTTGTCGTCAATACGACTCCTCCTCAAACTACATTAGGAACTAATCCCTTCGGGTCAATTACCTTGACACAAAAAGCCTTGCCCGCAAGTCAAATAGGCAAAAGTGACGAAGACACGGGAACATTTGTTGCGCAAGCAAATGGGTACTACTTTTACTATAAACAAGCACAAGGTACATGCTTGGCAACTGATAGCGCGGGTAACGTTGCAAGCCAAAGCGACAATAACTTAGCAAATCAGCAAGTTAGCTCTTTCCTTACTGCTCTAAAGAATATAAAACCGATTGATTAAACTTTATATTTTATAGTGTAAATTACTCCACTTTTTGAATGTTTCTTGCGACTAATGTGTTTTTACTGAGATACTTATAGTTCATGCAACAAAACGAGGCGTTAGATATTTTAAAGTTAGGGCACAACGTGTACCTGACTGGTGCTGCAGGTAGTGGCAAGACTTATGTCCTCAACCAATACATCAAGTACCTGCGCCAGAATAATATTGTGGTCGGAGTAACAGCTAGTACTGGTATTGCCGCCACACACATGAATGGTATGACCATACATTCCTGGGCAGGCCTGGGTATTGGTGACTCGATTGACATCGAACGAATCCTGACCAAATCTACCCTTAAAAAGCGAATGGCTGAAACAAGGGTGATGATTATTGACGAAGTGTCGATGCTTGATGGCCATGTGCTCGATGCTGTCGATGCCATTACACGGGCTTTCAAAGATAAGACAAAGCCGTTTGGCGGACTGCAAGTCGTGTTGAGTGGCGATTTGTTCCAACTGCCACCCGTAACTAAATCGGGTGAGCCATTCTTTGTATTTAATTCTGAAGCTTGGAAATCAATGAGTCTCAAGGTCTGTTACCTTGACGAGCAGCATCGTCAGGACGACAGCAAGCTTTTGAGTATCCTGAACGCCATACGGTCTAACGACGTCGATGAAACACACTTTGAAGAACTCAGTGAGCGAATGAAGCCGGCACCAGAGGGCGAAGACATTATTAAGTTATATACGCACAATGCTCACGTTGATGACATTAATAAGACCGAATTAGACAAACTGCGGACTGAGACCAAATCATATCAAATGACTGGTAAAGGCCGCCAGAATGCGGTCGAGTCTTTAATAAAGCGTTGTCTGGCGCCAGAAAAGTTGGTGTTGAAGATTGATTCGGAAGTCATGTTTGTGGCTAACAATCCGGCCAAGCATTTTTATAATGGCACGCTCGGTAAAGTCGTTAAGTTTAATGATGACAACATGCCGGTCATCCAGACCAAGCAGCACCTCATAACTGTTGACGAGCATATCTGGAAAACAGAAGATGGTGATAAAACTATCGCCGAAATCACTCAGTTACCGCTACGACTGGCCTGGGCCATTACGATTCATAAGAGTCAAGGTATGAGTCTTGATGCGGCCGAGATAGACCTTTCAAGATCGTTTGAGCCAGGTATGGGCTATGTCGCTTTATCTAGGGTAAGAAGTCTTGAAGGGCTTTACATTAAAGGCATTAATAATATGGCGATGGTGGTTAATCCGCAGATTATTGAACTCGATATAAAGCTTAAGGCTCGATCTAAGCAGGCAGTTGCAGGACTACAGACGATTAGCAAAATGACAATTGAGCAGCACCATCAAACCGTTCGTCGCGCCCTCCAGCCGGAAGAAGACAAATTATTAGAAAACTATGACAAGGCAATTTTTAAGAAATTAAAAACCTGGCGCACTAAATTGGCTGCGGCGCAAAGCGTGCCCGCCTATGTGATCTTGCCGGATAAAACGTTGAAACTAATTGCTGCCATAATGCCCAAGGACACACTCCAGTTATCGCGCATTAGTGGTATTGGTGCCCAAAAGCTAGAAAAATATTCAACTGACATTCTAAATCTAATAAAACGACCTTAAAATTCCGCGCCAAACATGAGTATATGACTCATTCCAATAAATCTAATCAAATATAAGTTTAGCCTGATTTTCTATTGATTCGTAGTAATCGGCGAATCGGTCAACAGTGAAGAATTTCAAAACTACATCGCCAAGGCTTCGCTTCTGTTGGCGGACTAAGCCCTCATGTCTGGCTTCTTGATGTATTGGTATGAGATCTGCAATCGCAGCACCAATCGCGGTTGTCAGAATAAAATGACCAGCTGCTATTCTTTTATTTTCATCCTTCGTCCTCAGAAACTCCTCAACCTTTTGTTTAACCTTTTTTTCGGTTACTACGTCTGGCAATGAATTCTTGATAGTGTAATCGGCTAAAAATTGACCAATCTTGTCTTTTCGGTAGCGCTTCAATTTACTAGGAGCTTCTTCAAAGTAAATTTGTTTTCGAATAAAGTCGTGTTGGTTATCTGATAAATCAACGACATCAAATTCACCTAACGTATAAAGGTCAATTGCTTGTCTGGGAACTACGCCAGCGCAGGCCAGGACAACAATAGTGAATTTACCCTTAGTCGTGTCAGGCAATGCCGGCCCTCCTAAAAGATAGTGATAACGCGTATGAAGCCACTTTGGTATGTTTTGGCCTCGACACATCCTAACTGCTCTGCCTTCAAAGTTTTGAGAATCTCTACTTGGGTATTTGAGATGGGTTACAGGATCAAATCCTAGTAGCTCACTTTTTTCAGGATGCATATGATGATGAAAATCAGACTCTTCAGAGGAAAAATCCGTGCCTTTCATAAGCACTGGGAGCGGTAGCCTTGTAAGTTCACTGTCGATTGGTGTAATTGCTAGTACTTCGGGCATTACTTTGTTTCATCCCGTCATAGCTTTAGTCTCTCAATGTATTTAAAAATACTTATGTTAAAAATGCAATATTATATTTATCACTTTCTCATATTTGTTATATTAGTATTATGCCCAAACAAAGTTTACCTAGCAGCCAGATTCTACTAAATGAATCAATCAAGATTGTAGAGTACATATATGACGAAGTCTTGAAGCAGTTTGATGAATTTAGCGAAGAAAAATTTCACACAGAGCTTAAACTACGCCGGGCGGCAAACGACATAATCTTTTTTGCTGCTCAGGTAGCCGGTAACACAACTGTTGATACGTCTGAATATGATTTAGAGAGCCTAAGAAAAAATCTGGTAACTCTCAAAACTATGTACATATTTGCCGGTAAAAGATTTATTGAGCTTGAACCATCGATAGTGATTAGAGTCGATAAGTTAATTGTAGAAGTAGATAAAGAAATCGATAGGTCTAAAGAAGAGGTTAAACGTAGAACAGATGAAGAGCTTGAGCCTTGGTTTAAGAAATATAATCTCTGGAAAGAAATGTCGGACGATAAACCAAACTCTAAAAAAGACTAACACTTCCGGGTAAGCTTAAGTATTTCAAACACCTTGAGCGCAATTTAGTTTTATATGTTTTAATATGAGATTAGCATTATGTCAAATAAGGCGTATAGTTAGAGATACGTAAACCACTACAACACTCTTAAGACTCTTAAAGGAGCAAACCTAAAAGATTGTCGTCGTCCTATCGTAAAAGCATTTTAAGGAGAGAAATATGTCCAAGGACAGAGGCCGTAAGGAAGTTAAAAAACCTAAGCAGATAAAGGTGAAGGTTTAATTTTATGCAAACGCTTAAGAAAAAAAGTCGGACATTTGATCCTGAGGAAACAGCAGATATTAGAAAAGAGCTGGAACGTATGGTCACCAGTGATTTATACAATACAGAATCAAGTTTTACGGCTAACGATACTCAATACCCAGATAATCTAATACCATTTCTCGACAAGCATATGAATTATCTTAATGCTCATCCTAGTCTTGAAGTTAGTAAGTATATTGCCAATTTGCGTCTTATGACACGCATAAGGTAAATAAATACTTTTCAGTCGTGTTTGTACCTACTCTAAGTAATTAATACTCGGCTAATTCAGCCAGATCTGCTTGGTATAATTCGGGATTACTAACGCAGTATAAAGAGGAGATTATATAGGACTAAATTTAGCAAGTACCGTTAGCTAAGACAGCGCTTGGATCACTTGAGAAGCTCCAATTATAGTAAAGCTTAGATATCTGGTAAATAGCCGTTTCTATGGCACTGCTGGTCGAGGCACTTGAATCTTCATCTGCGGCATTGGCGTCTGAACAAATTGCGGCTTGAACTTGGGCCTCGGTTGCGTTGTAGCCTAGGCTCATAACGCTTGGTTCTAGCGCGGATAATGCGTTCCATGCGGTAGAGTTAAGTTCGCCATTGGGACACTGAATAGGCGAAGGGCTACCATCTGCGCCGTAGACTATAGGTTCAGAACATTCAGCGGTCTTTGGAGCTACTGTGGCAGGAGATAAGACAGCGTACGGATTATTTGTGGTCGAACTCGTGTTTGTAGAACTGCCACTAGCGTTCGCTGCATTAGATGCAGAAGAGCTATGAATGAAGATAAAGTAAGCCGCAAGGATAACTAGTACTATGAAAACTATCAGGGGGAATGCCTCTAATAAGGCGAAGCCTCTAGAGTTCTTTAACTTGCCCATACTAAAAGCATAGTTATATGGCCTAAAAATTACAACTATAAAAGATATATATCACACGTGGTAAATATTCTTATATAAGGAGTGGAGTAGCCAAGTATATAATAAAACCTTAATAATTCTAATCAGTTAAAATACTCGACAAGGAGCTACTTATGGATGATGTGTCAGCAAATCAGGCAGGAACAATTAATATTGGAGAGCTTAGTGTAAATAGACTAGGACTTGGTACTAATAGAATTCACGATGACGAAGCGGCTTACGAACTTTTAAAGAGCGCGGTCGATTTAGGTGTTAACTTTATCGATACTGCGCATGGATATACCGACGGAGAGAGCGAAAAAGCCATCGGCAACGGACTAGCTCCATATAAGGAAGGTTTAGTTGTAGCAACGAAAGGTGGCATGGAAGGGGCAAGCCGTGAAAAGCTTGAAGCCGAGCTTCATCAGAGCCTAACTAGTCTTCAAACAGAGCAAATCTATCTTTATCAATTGCATCGAGCTGATCCGCAAGTACCTATAAGTGAAACAATGGCCATCCTGAAAGACTTTCAAGACCAAGGCATAATTAAGCATATAGGCTTATCTGAAGTCAGCGTTGATCAACTAAAAGAAGCTATCAGCGTAGCTCCAGTTGTCAGTGTCCAAAATGAATATAACGTTATTAATAGAAAGCACGAGGACTTACTTAATTACTGTACGGACTACAATATAGTCTTTATACCTTGGTTTCCTCTTGGTGGCTTAAGGGGAGATGCTCAAGTTGTTGCGCAAAAAATGGACATACTAGCTGGGAAGTACGAAGCTTCCGCTCAGCAAATAGCGTTAGCCTGGCTACTTAAGCGCTCACCAGTCATTTTGCCAATTCCAGGAACAACTTCCATAGATCATTTAAAAGACAATCTAAAGGCATCGTTGGTAGATCTGAGCCAAGAAGACTACATAGCCCTTAATTCAATGTGGCCCAGAATAATATAAAGACGTTTTTTAGGCGCTGCGCTATAGGCTATACTATAATAGCTTTTTAAGGCGTGGCGCTGTGGCGGATTGGTTACGCAAAGGTCTGCAAAACCTTTTTAGGCCGGTTCGAATCCGGTCAGCGCCTCCACATTAAGTTTTTAAGCGCGGGTGGTGAAATTTGGTATACACGGTTGACTTAAAATCAACTGGCCGAAAGGCTGTGCGGGTTCGAGTCCCGCCCCGCGCACCAGTATTGTTTTTTAATTATTTTTGTAATTTTGTAATCTCGAGCAATCAGTTTAAAGACGAAAATTGCTTAAAAAACAAAAATATATTATTATCGAATTAATGAATAGCTTTGAAAGTAAACCAAATCTTTATTTAGATATTGATGGCGTTATTTACCCATTCGCTTCGGATGAGGAAACCGAAGAACAAGAACGGGCTAGTGTTCCGCGTAATGAGATTGCCAGGCGTTTAGGTAGTACTTGTCTAAACATTGTCTGGTGTTCAAGTAGGTCAGAACGTTCTGTATCATTTACCGCTGGGACTGAAGATATGAAGGAACTTGGCGACACTCGGATATTAGACACCAGAAATGTTGAAGACACCAGGCCATGGGCAAAGCGCAAGCTAGAGGCAATAAGATGGAGAATAACACCATCGTATTTTGGAGAAAAGGCAATAAAAACTTGGATTGAAACTAAGTTTGATGCAATTTCAGCAGATCAAAAAGATAATCCGTTGCCTTTCGTTTGGGTAGACGATGACTTAAACGATGAAATTACACACCTAGTCGAAACTGACTTTGCGAATCAACCTCATCTTCTAATTCGTCCTACATCGACTGTGGGCATTAGCATAGACGAACTCACTAATATTGAAGCATTTGCTAAAAGATTTGATTAAGACTGGTTTATATATTTCTTATGCTTAGGCATAATCTTAATTATCTACCCAAATAATAAAAAAGAATAAAAAAGAAAATAAACACTATGTATACTCATCCAATCGAGCCCAATCAGACATAACGCTGAACCGTTCATTAAAGCAGCCTCTTCGGAGGCTTCTTGTATAATAATGAAAGCATGACAGAATATATTGATGAGGATTTTTGGCGAGAGGCATTAAGCCAGCCGACGTGGTACTTACTGTTAAAAGATGACTTCTATCGTCTTGAACAGCTGACAAAGGAAGAGAAAGACTATAACAAACGAAAGCTGATTAAAGATAAAGCATATAGCTTGGTTGAAGAAGCTGTCTTAAACGGCAGTATTAAGATGGGTGAATCAGGGGATAATTTAGATGCTGAGAGAAGGCCAATCGATACGGTAGTTATCCATCACACGAATAATCAACCTGGAATGACACTGGAACGCTTAAATGCTATGCAGCTCCTACGCATATACGGGAATTATTTTGCAAATCCAACCAGCCCTAAAGAAAAGCATTTGCAAGGTCAACCTGTCTGGTCGGGCCACTTCTATAAGTCCAAACAAGTTTTCTGGGGCTATCATTGGTTTATTAGAGAAGATGGTACAAGCGAACACATACTCGATGATTCATATATCGGCTGGCACGCAGGGAACTGGGACGTTAATACTCGCAGCGTAGCAATATGCATTGATGATGACTTAAGTGATAAAGAACCAAGCGACACGGTTCTCGAATCAATAGCCGATACAATCCGCAAACATTATCCTACTGTCAATAAAGTAAAGATATTAGGCCACTCAGATGTCAACGAGAGTACAGAATGCCCAGGCCATCTTTGGAGTGAAGTATGGCAACAGAAATTACTAGATAAACTTTCAGTTTTTTCTTAGCTTTGTAGTATTAATGAGGTTATGTATAATCTTAAGTATCTAACCAAATATAGAAAAATAACAAAAATTTATGAACCTAACTATAGCTCCAACCGAACCCAACGAACCAAGTCAACCCGAAGAGCAAGCTAATACAGATCAGTTAACCCCAGCTGCTCCACCTCCTCCGCCTCCTGAACCAGTGCAACCTCAAGCACCAGTTGAATCTGTACTTCAACAAAACCTACCAAGCCAAGATATTCCTATTCAACCTGAAGTTAGTGAATCAATGCCGCAAGCTGTTGTCAGCGGAGATTTCTCAATGCCTACAAATACTGGTCAATCCGTAGCACCTGTCACAGCGGTTCAGCCGCAAACCACCCCGATTGTGTCAAATGACTTCAGTGCAGCATCTATTGTGTCTTCGCCTAATCCTAGCTTCATGTCTTTAGGCCAAACCGCCCAAGCTCCTCCAAATACACCAAAGAGTAAGAAAAGGCTATTAAAGCCTATTCTTTTAGTGCTTGTAGCAGTAGTTGTGCTTGGTGGAGTCGCTTCAGCAGCCTACCTAGGCGTAATCAAGCCAAGTAGTCCTGATGAGGTACTTAAAACAGCCGTTGTTAACACTGCTAAAGAGCCACAGGGTGAGTTTAGTGGTAAATTTAGCTCTTCTCCAACTGGAGGAAGTGGCGGGATAGCCAGCACCACAGTTACTAGCGGTGCCTTTAATAGACAGAACAACTCAGCCGATTTGAGCGTAGACGTAGATGTTACTGGTGTCTCAGTCAATGCTGAAATCCGTTATGTTGGCCAGAGTATATATGTTAAGTTTGGTGACTTGTCGGGCTTAGCTAACCTTGCTGGTGCTTTTGATTCGTCATTGACAGCACCTGCTCAATCTATTGCGTCACAGCTATCTAATAAATGGGTAGATATAAATAGCGATGTACTAAAGACTGCTGGACTTAGCTGTGTCATGAATACCAGCACCATACCTAGTAAACAAGATATCCAAGTTCTCGAGAATGACTACGGTAAAGATCCATTTATTAAGATATTGAGCACCTCAACAACTACCTTAAATGGTCAAAGTGTCGAAAAATACAATCTTTCAGTCAATAATTCAAAGATCGAAAGTTATGTAAATAGCCTAAGCAATGTGCCCTCAATTAAGTCTTTAGAGAAATGTGATAAGGATGATACTTCTGATTCCGATCAATCTATGGTTAAGAATAATACTAAAGGTACAACACCGATCACGGTATTCGTTGACAAGAAGACAAAACTTCTGGCTGGCGTTAACTACAGCTCAGTTCAAGACGGTAGCAAATACTCGCTTAGTTCAAGCTTTACCTACAACCCAGCCAACGTCGTTGCTCCTAAGAGCAGTACACCAGTTATAAATGTAATAACTCAGCTAGATCAAACTCTTAACGCCAAAGGTACAAGCCTTAACTTAGATAATCTATTTAATTCTATGGGATCAAGCACAGACTCAACGAGTTCATCAAGCTTAACAAGTGTTTAGCAGTTGCTATACTTAAAACGTGAAAGTTGTCGTACAAAACTTACTAATCAATTACCACGAGAGTGGTAAAGGCAAACTTGTTCTACTTTTACATGGTTGGGGGGATAACTTAAAAGGTCTTAGCCAGTTACAAAATGATTTATCCAAAAAATATAAGGTAGTCTCGCTTGATTTACCGGGATTTGGTGAAACCCAAGCGCCCAAAGAGGCTTGGGGTCTTGAAGACTATGCCGTATTTCTTAGCGATTTCCTGAAAAAACTCAACCTAAAGCAACCTTACGGCGCAATTGGTCACAGTAACGGCGGCGCAGTCCTAGTAAAAGCCGTTTCAGCTAATTATATTCAACCGGATAAACTAGTTCTAATTGCTGCCTCTGGTATACGAGACACGGAAAAGTTTAAACGTAGTATGCTTAAGATAATTGCTAAAACAGGCGACGTGGCGACAATTTGGATGCCCGAGCGTTACAGACAGGCATTACGTAAAAGCCTATATGGAGTCGCCGGTTCAGATATGATGGTCGTCCCTGAGCTAAAAGAGACATTCAAGCGCACCGTTAGAGAAGATTTACAGGAAGATGCCAAACTAATTAAAACAGACACGCTTTTAATTTATTCTAAAGATGACCGTGCAGTTCCACTGAGCGTCGCTAGAACATATAATTCTGTAATGGATAACTCGAGACTCGAGATTGTAGATAACGCTGGTCACTTTATTCACTTGGATCAGCCCGAGCAAACCCTACGCCTAATAGAAGGATTCTTAAAGTAATGTTTAAGCAAGTAACCAGTCTTTATTTGCCTGGCTATGCTCGAACTCTAGTCTATATGCTGCAATCGACTGAATACCAGGTAGAACCTTACATTAAATGGATTCATCGAACAAAAAATTTCAGAGCCGTTAGTTACAGAAGAGAACTAGCAAAAACCAAAGCTGCCCAAGGCCTGCTTTATGCTTTAAGACTCGGTATATTAATTGAAATACTGGCCGGAGTTGCACTAATTATTCTTGGGATTAATAAAACTATTGCTGGCGGTATCTTTTTCGGTGCAGTTGTCATAGTTATCTATCCATTTGTTTGGGCTTATCTTTTAGTTGTACCATTAATACTCGGTCGTTATTTGGTTAGCAAACCTCAGGCTCAAAGAGACATAACTACCGCCAGCCAAATATTTAAGGATCATCCGGCAACTAAGATCGCTATAGCTGGAAGTTACGGCAAGACGACCATGAAAGAGTTGTTACTTTGCGTGTTAAGTGAAAAATTGAATGTTGCTGCCACTCCTGCGAACAAAAACGTTAGTGTTAGCCACGCCAAATTTGCCAAAGGGCTTAATCGTGACGAAGATCTACTGATTATTGAATACGGTGAAGGCGAGCCTGGCGATGTTAAACGTTACTCTGAGCTGACTCATCCAAATAGAGGTGTAATTACCGGACTAGCACCGGCTCATTTAGATAAATATAAGACACTAAAGGCAGCCGGCGAAGATATCTTTTCTCTTGCAGATTATTTAAACAATAAAAACGTCTATGTCTACGAGGACAGTTCAACCAAAGATTTTATTAAGAAACCATATCATGTGTTTAATCAAAGCGGAGCATTAGGCAGCAAAATATCGGATATAAAGGTCGGTATTGATGGCACTTCATTCACTCTTTCAAAGGCCAAAAAGAGCCTAAAGCTAAAAAGCGGTTTAATAGGCCGACACCAAGTGGCTTATCTAGCTTTTGTGGCAGTACTTGCTCTAGATTTGGGCTTAAGCGAAGAACAAGTTATTAGTGGGATTGCTAAAACCAAGCCATTTGAGCACCGAATGCAGCCTTACGAGCTTAATGGCGCTTGGATTTTAGATGATACGTATAACGGTAACCTAGAAGGCATTAAAGCTGGCACACGTTTGCTGGCTGAACTTAAAGCTAAGCGAAAAGTATATATTACTCCTGGCCTAGTTGAACAAGGTGAAGAGACAGAAAAGGTTCATTTAGAAATAGGCAACCTTATAGCTAAGTCCGAGCCAGATCTAGTGGTGCTCATGAAGAATTCGGTTACACAGTATATAGAAAAGGGGCTCAAAGACGAGGGCTATAAAAATGAACTTCAAATTATTGATGACCCGTTAGACTTTTACGTTAACCTCAAACATATCGTTGCTGGCGGTGATCTAGTCGTTATGCAAAACGACTGGCCAGATAACTACGTCTAAAAACGTCAGCCTACGCTAATTGTAGGTTGTAATTGCATATGTAAATTGCAATAATACTTATTACTTTATGGAAACAGTAGCAGTAATTTTTGGAGGACGCTCAACCGAACACGACGTATCAGTCGTAACCGCCCTCGCGAGCATCATTAAACCACTGGAACTTACTAAAAAGTATCATGTTGAAGCCATCTATATAGCCAAAGATGGCTCTTGGTACTGGGACGAAAAGCTCAAAGACATATCCCTATTTTCATCCGGTCAGATCCAAGATTTTATCCGCCGGTCAAATCCGGTATCGGTTCAGTTTGATGGCGGAATGAAACTGGTTAAATCTAGCGGTATGGCTGGGCGCAAACAAGTTAAAAAGATAGATATTGCTTTTCCCTCAATGCACGGTACGTACGGAGAAGACGGTGCATTAATGGGACTTCTGGATATGGCAGGCATACCTTACGTTGGTTGCGGTCTCCGAGCTGCCGCGATAACCATGGATAAAGTACTAGCTAAAGAAGTAGCAAGCGCTAACAACATACCGGTTAGTAAATTTATTAGTCTTACAAAAAGAGAATTAGAACAAAATGGCAGCGAACAGCTTAAACATATAGAGAAAACTTTAAAGTATCCCTTGTTTGTTAAGCCCGCTCATCTTGGTTCAAGCATTGGTATTAGTAGGGTTAAGAACGACACCGAACTAAGAAACGGACTCGAAGTAGCCGCACATTATGACGATAAGATAATAGTTGAAGAAGCAGTCAATAACCTAATAGAAGTAACCTTGCCGGTCATGGGTAACGACGAACCAATTCCTGCGCTCCTAGAAAAGCCACTAACAAATCCCGAAGACTTTTTTGATTTTGATACCAAATATATTAACGGTGGTAAAAAGGGTAAGGGCGCAAAAGGCGCCCAGGGCTATAGCCAGTTACCAGCTGACCTTGGTAAAGACTTATACAAAAAAGCTGAACAAGTCGGACTTGATGCGTATAAGGCATTAGATTGTAGCGGTACATGCAGGATAGATTTATTAATTGATTCGAAGACCAATGAAGTTTATTTCAACGAAGCTAATCCACTGCCTGGTAGTCTTTACGCTCACAACTGGAACAAGGCAGGTGTAAGCAGTGTAGAGCTGGTACAGAAGCTTATAGATTTTGCTAAAGATAAGTTTGATGAAAATAAGGCACTAACTACCTCGTTTAACACCAACTATCTCAAACAGTTTTAGTTAACTTAAGCACTTCGTTGACCTCTGTTTTTATGCTATGATATGGCAGATGCAACGATATATTCCTAACGAGATAGAGCCAAAATGGCAGCAAGTTTGGCAAGATACAGAAATCTATAAAGCCACTGACTTTGATAAGCGGCCTAAGTACATCATGCTTACCGAATTTCCCTACCCTTCTGGCAGCGGGCTTCACATTGGTCACATGCGCGAGTTCACGTATGGCGACATAATCGCTCGCCATAAAAGAATGCACGGTTATAATGTCTTATTTCCCATGGGCTATGACGCATTTGGCTTACCTACTGAAAACTATGCAATTAAAAACAAGGTTACACCGCAATCGGCAACCGATACCAATGTTGCAACTTTTCAAAAGCAATTTGAATCGCTAGGCTTTAGCTTTGACTGGAGTCGTAGTTTTAGAACCAGTGATCCAAGCTACTACAAATGGACGCAGTGGCTGTTTTTGCAGTTCTTTAATAAGGGACTGGCCTATCAGGAAGAGATAGCTATTAACTGGTGTCCTCACTGCAAAACCGGATTATCTAACGAAGAAGTTGTTAATGGACGTCACGAACGCTGCGACACAATTGTCGAAAAGAAACTATTAAAACAATGGCTGCTTAAAATTACCGATTATGCCGACCGACTAATTGAAGGACTTAAAGATGTCGACTATCCGAGTCGTATTGCGGATCAACAAATTAACTGGATAGGACGCAGCAAGGGTGCAGAAATTATCTGGCAGGTCACCGATAAAAACGGCAAGGAAAGCGGTAAAACTATCACTACTTTTACGACTAGAAAGGACACCGTTCCCGGTGTTACCTTTATTGTAATTGCGCCCGAAGCCGAGCAATTAGACGAACTCACAACCGCAGACCAAAAAGACAAAGTCCATTCTTATGTACACGAAACACAGAGCCTAACTGATGTAGAACGCCAGGAGAATAAGCAAAAGACAGGCGTAGCTACTGGTATGTACGCCAAGAATCCGTTTAATGACGAGTTAGTTCCGATATACGCCGCTAATTACGTTTTAGCGGATTACGGCACTGGCGTTGTTATGGGTATGCCTGGACACGACGAGAGAGACCGTGAGTTTGCAATCAAGCATAATCTTCCGGTTATCTTTACTACTGAAGTACCTGAAGAATATAACGACGTTACACTCACCAAAGTCTATACCGGTGAAGGCAAACAAGTTAATAGCGGTGAACCTTATGACGGGCTAAGCAATAAAGAAGCGGGTCAGCAGATTTTCGATAAACTAGTTAAAGAAAACAAAGCTTCCGAGAAAACCACATATAGGTTACGAGATTGGATCTTTAGCCGTCAACACTACTGGGGCGAACCAATACCAATTATTCACTGCGAAAAAGATGGAGCAGTTGCCGTACCTGATGATCAATTGCCGGTAGAACTTCCTAAAGTTGAAAACTACGAACCAACCGATAACGGTGAGAGCCCATTGTCTGCCGTTAGCGAATGGGTCAATGTAACGTGTCCTAAGTGCGGCGGAAAAGCCAAGAGAGAAACCGATACCATGCCTAACTGGGCAGGTTCAAGCTGGTACTACTTACGCTATTATGACGCCCATAACGATAAAGAATTTGCGGCACGAGATAAATTAGATTACTGGCGCGAAGTCGATATGTATTTAGGCGGTATGGAACACACCACGCTTCACTTGCTATATTCTAGGTTCTGGCACCAGTTCTTCTACGATCAGGGACTTGTACCGACTCCAGAGCCGTATCATGCTAGGCGCGGGCAGGGAATCATTCTAGCCGCAGACGGTAGCAAGATGAGTAAGACCAAGGGTAACGTTGTTAACCCAAGTGACGTTATTGATAGCGGCTATGGCGCTGATGCGCTTAGACTAGCTATTATTTTCCTTGCACCTTACGACCAGACTACGCCTTGGAGCCCTGAAGGCGTTGCCGGTACGCACCGTTTCTTACAAAGGCTATGGACGATGGCTCTAGAAGTCAAACAAGCTAAAACAGACGGTCCTGAATCGATTGAACTTAAGAGGGCTATTAATAAACTCGTTAAAAAAGTTGGCGATGATCTTGATCGAATGAATTTCAACACGTCGGTGGCGTCTCTTATGGAGTGCGTCAACGAACTGTACAAAATTAAAGCCAAAGACAATTATGCTGCGAGCAACTGGCTTGAATCGATTGAATCAATCCTACAAGTACTTTCTCCGCTAGCACCTCACATAAGCGAAGAGTTGTGGCATCGGATGGGGCATGAAACAAGTATTCATGAGTGTCAGTGGCCTGAGTACGATGAAAGTTACTTAAGCTTGGATACCGTTAAGATCATTATTCAAGTTAATGGCAAATTAAGAAGCCAGATTGAAGTAGCTAAAGATAGTAGCGAAGAAACGGTAGTAGCTGCCGCTAAAGCCGACACTAAAATAGCTTCTTATTTAGAAGGTAAGACGTTACAAAGAACGATATTCGTCAAAGATAAGCTAGTCAATTTTGTAGTATCGCAATAGTTTAATAAGCGACTATAAGCTTAGTAGTTCCAGGCTTCCTTCGTCTTGGATACGTCATTTGATTTAATACCACTTTGGTGGCATTATTTATTTATGGATAGTACCCTTTTGGAGTTTAGGAATGCAGATCACTCGGAGGCAGACAAGCTTGCTTTAGTACTAGAACGAGCTAATGCGGAACGTGATGGTATTTCTCTCCCTACAGTCTTAGAAAATGATCAGACGATAGGTTATATACAGGAACGAATGAGCAGAATAGATGCTAGGACGCAAGTTGCTATCTATGGTCGAAAAATAATAGGTTTTGCAATCAGCCATCCCCTTATAGACCCAGAAAACTATAGTGAAGATACGGATACGGAGCACCTATCTCTTCTTATGATAGACCCGGACTATTGGGGCAGGCGCATCGCCAGCAGACTATTAGACATTACTGTCAAGCATGCTCTTGATACTGGCAGAAGCCATTTAACTTTATGGACTCGTGAAAGAGACAACCGTAGAGCTCAAGCCGTATATGAACACAAAGGATTTTCCTTAACCGGTATTCCAAAAACTACTAAAGATGGCCGACAGGTTCACTATCAACTGGATTTATAATATATTTCCAGACCTCTTCCACCACATTCCGTGGGAACTACGTGCTTTAAACAAGTAAAAACTAGGACAAGAACTTTACTATTGTTGCACTACCAACATCCTCGTCCTGTTCGGCAGCTTTTTTAGCTTCTTTTACCACTTCAGCAACTTCTTCTTTAGTGTGAGCTTCAGTAAGCTTTTTTACTAATATTGGCTTGGCATAAATAAATCCCGACCCCTCAACGGCAAAATCAAATGTACTAGGTACTATTGATTTACCATCTGAAGTATAAATCTCGTATTTTTGGCTGCCTTTACCAGCTACAATAATTCCGACATCATCAAATCTGAAATTTCCAATCTTATGCTCAAAGCTTAAAACTTCTGAAACTTTTCTCATATCATCTGAAACTCGAATCTTTTTATAATAATCTTCCCAGTCCACGAAATGGTGAGAAAGTATTTTTACAAAAGCCGCTTCTTTTCGTTGCTTACGATATTCTCTGCGTACCAAGCTTAAGATACTCGATAGAGACTGACCTTCTCTAACCTTTGCTTTAACAGTGTCCACTATAGTATGTGCATATGTACAATTGCCCGACGCTAATATACACGTTGTGCTATTAAGTTTAGTGAGTTTCTTGGCGTCTTCATGTTCAATACGAAAAACATCTAAATCATTTTCCTCACCAAATCTCACAAGCTTGTCAACCGCAAGAACAACACCCTCACCTCTATTGTAAAGAGCAGCAATACAGACAGACATATAATAAGCATTATAACTCATGCTTTTCTATACAACTCCCACTTCTGGTCGCCAAAACCTTCTGATCGTTTCCAGACATTGCTTTTCTTATCTACAGCATAAACAGTAGAGACAAGCGGGCTTTGCTTGACCACTTTAACAATAGTTAACTCTTTTGGTTGTTGCATTTTTGTTCCCCAACTCTATAAGTAAACTATAACATAAAATTAGGTATTGAGCAAAATACGGTGTAAAAATAACTGGCCTTGGTGTATGCTGTGAGTGTCTACATTTATGGAGCCTATGAAGAATCTACGTAAACCACGCCATTGGGTATCCAAGCACAAACGATTAAGCCTTATTCTAGGATGCGTTGTGATTCTACTTGTCTTAGCGGTAATAGTAAGTCCAACCGCTACAAAGACAACAACTATACACACTAGAGCATCTAGCGTCTCTGAAAAAGATGAAGGGTCAAACACAATAACATTGCATGATACTCTTCCGGGAAGTGGATCTCTTGCACAAGCACCAGCAGCACCAACTCCTAAAGTTTTATTAGACCAGTCCAGTAGTGGAGATGTTTCTACCGCTCCTTTCACTACTACTGGTGACTGGACTCTAACTTATACTTTTGACTGTACTAACTACGGATACGCTGGTAACTTCCAAATTTACATTGAGAATACGGACGGCTCTGAGAATACAGATGAAGGAGCTAATGATTTATCAATGAGTGGTGGCAATACTGACCACTACTACGATTCTGGCCAGCATTATTTGGAGATCAATACTGAGTGCGATTGGCACGTTACAGTCACAGGCTAGGCTGTATAATTAGTACATGAGCAAAAATTATTTAAAAGCCTGATTAAACAGGCTTCAAAGCCATTTCCAGAAGAACAGGACCCACAGCTACACTCCGGAAGTTATAGCGGAAAACGAACTCGTCAAGGTAAGACTGTAAATACTTCGGCGAAACAGAATGATAAGTCCCGTCCAAAGAGCGTTTGAGCTGACCCCAGAATCCTTCAATAGTATTTGTATGTACTATATCCCGGACATACTCTAGTGTTGAATGATTAACTGTGGTATGAGAGTAACCACGTCTTGTTAAGCTCTTGTACGAGGGATATTCATCTGTATAAAGAATAGCTTTTGGACCAACGTTGTTCATCATTATTGGTAGCAAAACCCTTGCTCCAGAACAAGAGACGCGTGATTTGATAGATCTTGTCGAATCAGCGAAACCGGCTCATCGTGACTAAAATAGACCTAACGTGCAAGGCTGCGACCCTCCAAATGCATTAATTTATCTACAGTTATAGTTGTTATATAATGCTCTTGGCAAACGCAGGTAATCATGTCAATTATTAGATTTTTAGCCTTATATTTGGGAAAAACTAAAAATTTAGATAAAATAAGAGTAAGTTTAGGTAAAGAAAAGGAAAAAACCTAGCAATATGGGTAAACCTAAGAAAAGAACTAGTCCGCGTAAAACCGGAACCAGACGCAGTCACATAGTGCTTAAGTTAGCCCGAAAGGTTAACGGTAAGTCGCCTGTTAAAGTGCGCACTACTAAGCGTGAGTCCGCTAAAATTGCTTAAAATCTAAATTTAAGTTAAGCAAAGGAATTTAATAAATTAAATGGCATCGAATCGTCATCTTGGTCGAATAATAGCTTTGCAGACTCTTTATGAGCAGGACTTACGTCTTGATGCAAATGACCCAGAGTTTAATTTAGATGAGGTCTTAGCGCGGAACATCGCCCGCTATGAAAAAATGCTCGAAGACAAAGAGTTTGTCGAGCGTCTAGTTAGTGGCGTGTCTGCGCAATCTGAGAGCCTCGATATTAAATTGCAGCCCGTTGCGCCTGAATGGCCAATCGATCAAATTGCCCGTATGGACAAACTTGTCTTAAGGATTGGCCTGTATGAGCTTGAGAATGACTCTGACGTACCGCCTAAGGTCGTTATAAACGAGGCTGTGGAGCTGGCTAAGGCATTTGGAGGAGATAACTCGTCCAAATTTGTTAACGGTGTCCTAGGCACTCTACTGAGACAGCAAGACGAAAGTAAATCAAAGCCTAAAGCTAAGGCTAAGACCAAGACGGTCAAAAAGAAAGCGACAGAGGAAGAAGCTAAGTAATGAATACACCCAAGCCGATTAAAGGCATACGCTCAAAACTGCCTTTTAAAAAGAGGCCGGTTATTGACGAGGTTGTTCGTGAAACTACTTCAGGCGGAATAGTCTATAGGCGCAATAAGCAAGGTGGACTAGAAATACTCCTAATGCAGGATGCCAAGAATCGCTGGACCATTCCTAAGGGACACGTTGAACCTGGTGAAGAGACGGGGGCGACCGCAGAAAGGGAAGTTAGGGAAGAAACCGGACTTCAAGATATGGAGGTCCATGTTTGGCTGGGTAAGGTCAACTTTCGCTATCGCCGAGCACATACTTTAGTGCTTATGACGATGCATATTTGGTTAGTCGAAGGCCAAGGTAATACCGATGAGCTTGAGCCAGAGGAATGGCTCAACGACATTAAATGGCTGCCCGCAATGGATGCGGTAGATAAAATTGCATATGACGATATTGGCAAACTAATGCTAATTGGTATGAAAAAGATTCGCAAAGGCGAGGTATAAGTAAAAACAATGAGTCCTGATGCTTATCAAGCTTTTGCTAAAACCAAGCTGAAGACAGAATATAAGGATATTGAACTCTTAATTACGGCTTTCACGCATAGGTCTTACTTAAACGAGCATCGTAATACAGTAAAAGAGCACAATGAGCGGCTTGAGTTTTTAGGTGATGCCGTTTTAGAGCTAGTGGTTACTGAATATCTTTATGCCAATTATGATGACCCAGAAGGTGTTTTAACTAACTGGCGCAGTAGTTTAGTTAGAACTGAAAGTATCAGTGCCGCAGCAGCAAAATTCGGTTTTGAGCCCTACCTAAGATTAAGCCGAGGAGAGAAGAGGGGTACAGATAGGGCCAGGGCTCAGATTCTAGCGAATAGTTTTGAAGCCGTCGTTGGCTCAATGTATTTAGATCAAGGCTGGGAAGAGGCTAAAGCCTTCATCACTGAAAGTATTTTAAGCACATTTAGCGAGATTTTATCTTCAGGTTCATGGATGGATCCCAAGTCACACTTGCAGGAGCTTGCCCAAAGCCAAGAATCTGCCACTCCTATATACAAAGTTATGCAAGAAGAAGGCCCTGATCACGACAAAACATTCTTGGTTGGTGTTTATGTGTTAGACAAGTTGAAAGGCCAGGGAACTGGTCCAAGTAAGCAGGCTGCTCAACAGAGTGCTGCCGAGTCTGCGCTAGATTCTTATAGAGAAAACTCTTAAAGATATTAAAGAATAGCTAATATTTGACAACAGAGGCGGATATCTGTAAAATAGTTTGGATTGTCTTTACTAATCTAATGTTTAGAATTTAAGAGAAGAAAAGGTGACAATTTAAAAGCGCATGCTAGTTATTCGTTTACAACGTACCGGCCGTAAAGGTCACGCAATGTTTCGAATCTTGGTTCAAGATTCGCGTCGAACTCCCACGAGTGGGAAGGTTGTTGCATGGCTTGGCAGCTATGACCCTCACACCAAGACCATTAAGATAGATAAAGAAAAAGCTAGTTTCTATCTTGAGCATGGTGCTCAACCATCTGATCGTGTTATTTTCCTGTTAAAAACTGAAGGCGTTAAGTTACCAGAATGGGTAACACTACCTACTAAAAAAAAGAGTGAAGTACGAAACGCTGACAAGCGTCGCAGTACACGTCCACCCGAGCCAAAGGCAGAAGAAGTCGAAACTGCCGAAGCTCCCGCCGAAGAGGTTGAAGAGCCTGAGGTGGCTAATGAAGAAGCTTCAGTCGAAGAACCGAAAGATGCTGAAGCGGCAAAACCAGCCGAAGCAGAATCCATCAAAGAATCAACTTAAGCCTCAACATAATTATATAAGGCCAAATTTTTTACATCTCAGGCCTTGTTTGTTGATATAATGTACAGATTGGAAATACCATTTAACCTAATTAACAGGGAGTCTGAAAATGAGCGAAATTGACCAACAATTTATAGAATACGTAGTTAAATCATTAGTCGGCAAACCAAATGCCGTTCAAGTAGAAAGAAGAATAGACGAAAAGGGAGTTCTTCTTGAACTAACAGTTGATCCGGAAGATCTAGGGCGAGTTATTGGTAAAAGAGGTGCGACAGCACAATCGTTAAGAACTCTTCTTAGGGCTCTTGGTACTAAAAATGATGCCCGATACAACCTAAAAATTATTGATAATGGCGAAGGTCCCCACGCTCCAAGTAGTTCTAGCGCTGCCGCAACAAGTGCTCCAGCAGACGCATCTGACGATAGCAGCCCATCAGTACCTGCTCCGACTCCAACTACAACTCAGGACGATCAAGTAGCAGTAGATGAGCCGGAACCAGCTAAGGACAATGAAGAAGATCAGGCCGGCGAAAGAATACGTCAGGCTAGGGAAGAACTAGCTGACCTTGACGACCTAGACGTCTAGGTCAGGATCGGTCGTTTCTTGTTTGCTAGTTAAATAATGATGAAAATTCAGATAATTACTTTATTTCCAGAAATGTTTGAAGCTGTTTTGTCGAGCAGTATGCTTGGTCGTGCCCAGGAAAAAGATTTAGTAAGTTATGAACTTATTGATTTAAGACAGTTTGGTCTTGGACCTAGACGACAAGTTGACGACACGCCGTACGGTGGCGGAGACGGCATGCTACTTATGATAGAACCGCTGGTGGCTGCTATTGAAAAAGCTAAAGAAAATGATCCTTCGGCCAAGGTAATATTACCGACACCTCGCGGACAGACATTTAAGCAATCTGATGCTAATAAATTAGTAAATGAGTCTGGCTTAATTATCGTTTGCCCTAGATATGAGGGTTATGACGAACGTCTTATGCAGTGGGTAGATCTACCTTACTCAATTGGCAATTACGTTCTAACCGGTGGGGAATTGCCAGCAATGGTGATAACCGATTCAGTTGTTCGCTTGATCCCGGGTGTATTAGGCGGACAGAAATCAACAGAGATTGAATCTTTTCAAATCAATGATGAAAATATAGAGTTTCCTCAGTACACTAGACCAGAAGAATTCAGAGATATAAAAGTACCAAGCGTACTTTTAAGTGGTAATCATGCGGAAATAGATACCTGGCGTCAACAAAATAGCAATAAAGCCTAAAAATGAAATTAAACTTATTACGCTCACTGACTCGTACTCAACTCAATTCCTCAGGCTTCTCACAAGTTCTCATAGCAGTTGTAACGGTTGTGATTGTAATTCTAGCCGTGGCTGGCGTTGAATACGTATTAGCCACACGTACGTCTACCAGCCCAGTGCCAACGGTCTCGATTGCGTCTGATCCTAATACAGTAACCAGCGGTTATAGTTCTACCATACGCTGGTCCAGCAACAATGCTACTAGCTGCACGGCGAGTGGAGACTGGTCTGGCTCTAAGGCAACAAGCGGTAGTTTTTCTACAGGAGCGATAAAGTCGACTAAAATCTACAGCCTTAGTTGCACGGGCAGTGGAGGCCGTGGTGATGGGAGCACGAGTGTAAGTGTCACAGCTCAGACTTAGTCATAGCTAAGTAATGCTTATAAGATTGAGTTAACCAGGTTGGTAATAATTTTTTTACCGTTCTTGATGGTAACAGTATTAATAGGTTGTGTTTTAGTGGTTGTGGACTTTGACGCTGGCTGCAGACTGATTGCTGTAGCCGAGCTGTTTGATTGAGGCATGGCAGTTTTTATACTAGATAAGGGAGAAGAGGTTGGTTCTCCTCCAGCTAAGCCAGTCGGTTGATCAGCATCAGATAAACTGGTTGTTGGTGATGTATCTACAGGATTCATGGTCTGCAGTTGAGTAGACGGTAATGCTACTTTAAGGGCAGACTGTTTTGATGAACCAGCGACAGACTTTGATGACTTGGAAGCTAGAGCCGCCTGATGTTTGTTGCTATTACCAATAGTCACAAAAACGAAGACAAAGCAAAAAACGGTTATAAGTAATAAAGGAAGACCTAGTCTATAGTCATAACTATTTTTCAACGTTGCCTTACTATACGAACTATGATGTGCCATAATGTCCTCGAAAATCTAATATACCAAATAATTATACCAAAAAAGCTAATACTTAAAGAGGGAATTTAACTACAAACCTGGTGCCGTTTTTAGGATTCGAGAAAACTTTAATTGACCCCTGAAAGTCTTCCTCAATATGGCGCTTAACTATAGCTAAACCCAGTCCCAGACCACTACCACCTCGGCTTTTCGTTGTATAAAACGACTGAAAAACTTTAGTTAAATGTCTCGGGTTAATTCCTTGACCCCAATCATTCACTTTAAGTGTGATTGAGTGAGGATAGTGAACTATGTCTACTTTTACTATTTTTTGTATGCCAACGGGCGAATCTTTATATGCCTCAAGCGCATTTACTATCAGATTAACTATAATTTGCTGAAATTTAACAGGATTGCCAGTTAATTTTAAGTGGGGAATAACCGTGAATACTAGTTTTACTTTTAATGACCGGGCAAGTGGCAAGACAAGACGCTTAACTACTCGCATTTGGGCGTCTATATAGAAGTACTGGCTGTCACTTTCGCCTCTCAGCTGCTGCCTGGCTGCATCGACGTAACGGCTTAAATCAACGAGGCAACGCTTCAAAGTAGTAACACTAATAGGTTGCTTATCATACTGCTCAAGATGGAGCAGCGCAACAGTTAGCGGGCTACTGATTTCGTGTATTAAACTAGCGCTTAGTCTGCCTAAATCGACAAATCTTTGAATATCTTCCTTATTATCAACTCCGCTCGAACCAATGGTTGAGAGGGGTCGAGTCATTATGACCCCAATGCCACCCTATTATTCACGGTCGGTTTATCATTAAAGATATAGCCTCGACCATGAACGGTCTTGATCAGCGAAGCAGTAAAAGGCCTATCGAGTTTGTCTCTGAGGTACTTAATATGTACGTCAACCGTATTGGCCCAAGGTTCGGTCTTATTCCAAACCCTTTCGGTCAGCTGTTTTCTTGTTACAAGACAATCTGCTTCTTCCATTAAACACTCAAGTAGCTCAAATTCTTTGCGCCTTAAGTTTATTGCTATGCCGTCTCGATCGACTAAGAAGGTTCGTCGATTCAAAGTCACTCCAAATGCTTTAAGTTCTGCATCCGGCCAAATTGTACTCGAATTTTTATATCTAAGTAAAGCGCGTATTCTGGCCTGCAGTTCACCCAAACTAAATGGTTTAGTGAGGTAATCATTCGCTCCGGCATCCAAAAGACTCACCTTGGTTAAGACTTTACTTTCGCCACTTAATATTAAAATCGGGGCTTTGATGCCCCGTTCTCTTAATTGTTGACAAACATCAAGGCCGGAAATATCCGGCAAGTTAAGGTCGAGAATGACAATATCATATTTACGAACGTCAGCTTTATAAAGCGCAAACTTGCCGCTTTGGCTAACGTCGATGTCGTAGGATGATCTTAGAACGTGGGCCAGGGTACTTGCAACGTAACGATCATCCTCAACTAGTAAAATGCTAGGTGATGATTGCATAAGTTTGGAGCTTATTATTGCGCACCAGTTATTAAAATTTACTTAAATATTTATTTTCACAGGAGTTTAGGCCTTAATTGCCTTAAAGTCAACAAGATTTTATGATCTATTTATTTAGATCGCTATATCTCGCTTCGGCTTCTTGCCAGTTAACTACATTCCACCAGGCCTTAATATAGTCAGCGCGCTTATACGTATAATCAAGATAATAGGCGTGTTCCCAGACGTCAAGACCAAGTATTGGTGCTGGACCACCTGTCATTATTGGCGAGTCCTGATTGGGTGTAGACGAGATAGATAAGTCTGGTAATAGCCAAGCCCAACCGCTGCCAAAGACCGACAATGCCTTAGCAGTAAATCCATCGATGAATGTTTGGAAATCACCGTACTTAGCAGTCATAGCATCAGCAAGTTCACCGCTTGGCTGCCCGCCACCTTCGGGTGACATGAACTTCCAGAACAAGCTATGGTTATAATGACCGCCACCGTGGTTTCTGACTGCGGTTCTAACAGCTTCAGGCGCGCTGTCCAGGCTGCTAATTAGCTCCTCAAGGCTTTTGTCAGAAAGCTCTGGCGCTTTACCGACGGCCTCGTTCAATTTATCGACGTAAGTCTGATGATGCTTGTCATGGTGAAGCTCCATGATATCTTTACTGATGTATTTACCTAAGGCATCGTAGTTGTATGGTAAATCTGGCAATGTAAACATATATTCCCCCTGAACTTAGAAATTATTTTGCTCTACATATTATAGCTCTTAATCTTAAAACTTGCCTTAAGCTCGGCCTATTTGTCATGAAGCCCAAATTTTGAGATGATTAAGCTTAGATAAGGCCAACAAAAATGAATGGTTCAGCAGTAAAAACGAATAAGCTAACAAAGAACTACGGTTCTTTCAAGGCTCTAAATAAGCTCGATCTCGAAATAGAACGGGGTGAAGTATTTGGATATTTAGGTCCGAATGGAGCCGGCAAAACCACGACCATAAGGCTGCTTTTAGGGTTAATCCATCCGACCAGCGGTTCGTCCAGTATTTTTGGACTCGATAGCCAGACCGAGAGTGTGCGTGCTCATAAGCATATTTCATATATTCCCGGTGAAGCCAATTTCTGGCCCAATTTGACCGGAGAAGAGACACTGCACTTACTTGCACAAGTCCACGGTTCGGCCGACCTTGCTTACAGAGATAAACTGATTAAGAGATTTAAATTCGATGGATCTAAAAAGGTAAGAACTTACTCTAAGGGTAACAGGCAGAAAATAAGCATTATTGCTTCGTTTATGACAAGAGCCGACCTGCTGATTATGGACGAGCCAACCAGCGGACTTGATCCCCTTATGGAACAAGCCTTCCGGGAAAGTGTTTTAGAAGCCAAAGACAACCGTCAAACAATTTTTCTATCGTCTCATATACTCGAAGAAGTTGAAGCTTTATGCGACCGCGTAGGTATTTTAAGATCCGGCCAATTGGTTGAGCTTGGCACGCTAAAACAAATGCGCCACCTTCAATCCATTACCGTTCAGGCTACTTTCGATAAAACACCACCGGATGTCAGTCAACTAAAGGGTGTAAGCAGCGTCCAGGTTCTTGGCAACGAGCTCATCTGCCAGATACAAGGTCCAATTGACCCATTACTGACACTGCTGGCAAAACACCATCCTAAAACCCTATTAAGCCGCGAACCGTCTCTAGAAGAGCTCTTTTTATCTCTTTATGGAGACAAAGAAATAAAAGTTAACAAATAGATATATGGAAACTGAAGCAATCGCTAAACTACGCGTTTCCCGCCACTATTACCGCTTTCCCAAGTCGGTCATTGCCCGGTTTACTTTTAAAAGAACACTAAAGAGTGCCAGCATCTGGGCTGTTATTTTTGGCATGTATATGGCGGAAAAGACTCTGGCCTACGCTAAGGCCTACCCGACGCATGCTTCAAGGCTAAAGATTGCTAGTTCATTTAGTAACAACGTAGGCCTTAAGATTCTTTTAGGTCAACCTCATCATCTGGATACGGTTAGCGGTTTTGCCAATTGGAACACGCTTGGCCTGCTCAGCATCATTAGCTCAATTTGGGCATTTCTACTGGCAACCAGGTATTTTAGAGGCGAAGAAGAAAATGACCGCACTGAAATTTTGCTATCTGGACAGACAACCAAAACCCAAGCCACTGTCAACACCTTAAAAGGTTTATTTGGCAGTATCTTTGTTCTTTTTCTGGTCACATGCATTTTATTTATTGCTCTTGGAAGCAATAAGAATCTAAACTTTAGCGCTGGCTCATCAGCCTTTTTCGCACTTGCTTGTATTAGCGGTGCCGCTATTTTTATGCCAATCGGAGCCTTAACTTCACAGCTTATGCAAAGTCGAACCAAAGCGACTGGGCTAGCGGTTGGAATCTTTGCAGTATTTTTTCTCCTAAGAGCAGTCGCAGACATAACTACTCTTCATTGGTTAAGCGACCTTACCCCATTTGGTTGGATTGAAAAATTAAACCCTCTGTTTAGCTCTAAACCATTATGGTTGCTGCCAATCTTTGGTTTTAGCTTAGCCACTTGCACTTTATGCGTGTACCTAGCGGGTAAAAGAGATTTAGGCACTGGAATTATTAAGCCCAAGGATCATGCGCGCGCAAACAGCAGGTTCTTAAATGGTACATTAGGATCAGCTTTTCGCTTGAATGGCATGGTTGGCCTAGCATGGCTAGTCGGGGTCTTCTTGGTTTCAGGTTTTTATGGTCTGTTAACAAAATCGGCAGCCCAAGCTTTTAGTGGCACTCATGGTATTCAAAACGCTATAGACAAACTTGAAAGAACCTCCCGCATTCAAGCCGCCACTTTGTATATGGGTATAGTTTTCTTCTTAATGATGTCTCTGATTATGGCTTATGTTGCCAATCAAAATAATAAAATAAGAGAAGAGGAAGCAAATGGCTACCTAGATAACTTTTTAGTCAGACCTTTGAGCAGGACCAAGTGGCTCAACAGTCACGTCCTCTACATTCTGTTAAGTTCCCTAGCTATGTGCCCGCTGGTTTTCGTAGGAGTATTCATTGGCCAAGCTAGTCAGCATAACGGTGTCGGCCAAGGCATCTTATTTGAGTCAAGCATCAATATGCTCGCACCAGTTCTGTTTGTTTTAGGTCTTGGTGTATTTATCTTTGGCCTGAAGCCGCGCCTAACCTCATTTGTTTCTTATGGGTATATCGGTTGGTCCTTTTTGATCTTCATGATCGGCAGCGGACTAAACCTTAATCACTGGCTGCTCGACACGTCTGTCCTTCACCAAGTTACGCTAAGCCCAGCAACAAAACCTAATTGGTCGGTAGACATACTAATTGTGGTAGTAAGCCTAGCTCTTTATTTAATAGGTCTTATTGCTTTTAAGACCCGAGATATAGAAACGGATTAATAGCATAAGTTATATAAATAATCCTCTGTTGCTCTCAGTTTACTAAATCTATGAAGTCTTTTCTGTATTAACTTGGAGGAACTATCAGACTAAACAAAATGAAACGATCTCAAGTATATCACCGAGAACTCTGAATCTTCTCAAAGGCTACTGGAAAAACTCAGGTTTACTGAGCCTAGAAAGCCAAAGCTAATTCAAGAATTAGTATTTTAGCCGTTGTTTACACTAATTGCTGGATTGTTGCTTACTGTATTTTCGTTGCAACCCGAATTTGGTATTGGCTGGACTTGTTTATGAACTACTCCATAAACAGTGCCGTTTACGCAAAGTTGACCTGCTATCTGAAAGACTTCAGTTGAAGGAACAACTACCTCGTGCGCTGGTGGAGTATTAGCCTGCAAAGAAAATGCACCGCTTGCCTCAAAGCCTACTGCCGAGCCAGCAGCCCCAAGTGCCATAAAACCAGCTGCTACTGCTCGTTGACCTCTTGTGCCAAGTAAAGGTAATTCTCCAATTTTTCTCATAAACATCCTTGTTAAGGTTAGTAATTAGTTAGTCTACAATAATAATTGTCTCAAGACAAGCTGCTCATTGCTATTAAATTATTCGCTTTTATTAAAGCTTCGCGTTGCACAATGTGGATTGGACGGCAACAATTAACAGAGTTGATTAGGTTTACTCAATCATCTCTTAGACACAAAAGGGCTCTCTTCAACAAAGAAACGCCAGGGTAAGTCTTGTGCTTTGCTTAGCCCAATTCTGGTGCTTATACCAATTTGATCTTGTATTAAGCTCGGACGAGCAACTAATTTAAGCGGCTGCTCATGAAGATTATGCCCGTTAAGGCGTTTGTCTATGGATAAAGCCTGGCATAATTTAGCCGGTCCATTAGTCAGACTAACGCCAGTTAACCCATGTCTGTTTTCGCTCATAATTTCTTCGCCATTTATAACTTCAGCAGCTCGCAATAAAACCGCTGCTCCATGACCGTTTGGTTCGGTCACAATATTGCAGCAATAGTGCATGCCATAAGTGAAATAGACATATAAATATCCGCTTGGTCCGAACATTACTTCGGTTCGATTAGTTTTACCATTGTAGCTATGGCTAGCTACATCGCTTTGATCATAAGCTTCAGTTTCGACAATCTTAACTTTAAGTATTTGATCACCAATTTGCCGATGCAATTCGCAGCCAAGTAAACGAGGTGCTACATCCAGTGAAGATTCATTTAAAAAACTAAAATCATCCACGATTATTTATGCCAGGTTATTTGAAACTGTCATTGAGCGTTTGATCATCAAGGTCTGGATTAGCCTGGTAACAAGATAGATTAGGAAAACTATGCTTACTATAAAGAAGCTGACAGGGTAGGGAATAAAGAAAGATATAAAGAGGCCTATCCACGTTGAAAGTAGGGCAATCAATATAGATATTAAAATACCTTCCGATGGGCTTCGGGCTAGTCTTTGTGCTGTTGCAGCCGGGGTTACCATTAAGGCGAAGATAAGTAGGATGCCAACAACCTGAACTGCTATGGAAGTCGCTACTGCAATCAGGAGCATAAAAGCTATGCTCATTCCTAGCATAGACACGCCTTTCGCTTCAGCTACGTCTTCGTCAAGCGATGCAAAAATAAGCCGGCGATAGAGGATGGCGACAGCCACTATTATTAAGATCGCTACAACTAAGGTTAAGACAACGTCGCCGCTACTTACGCCTAGGACTTCGCCAAAAAGAATTGAGTAGGCTTCGGTAGCATAGCCTTTATACAAGCTAATAAAGAGTACGCCAAGGCCGAGCATGAAAGCTAGAACCGTGCCAATCTGAACATCCCTTGCGGCTGCTTTTTTGCCGAGAGCTGCCATAGCCAGTCCTCCACCTGAAGTAAACACTAGAAGACCCCAAATAGGACTTATGCCGGCAAGTACCGCTCCGGCTGCTCCAGCAAAACCAACATGTGACAACGCATGGGCCGCAAAAGATAGCCTGCGTATAACCACGAAATATCCAACTATGCCAGCGACAATAGCTATAATTGTCCCGGCCATAAAGGCATTACGCATAAACGAGTACTGCAGCATCTCGTGCAGGTCTCTCCATAAATTCCAACTAAAACTGTTAGCCATAAGACTTGTTTTAAGCATGGTGGACGGCCTCCTCGACTCCAAGAACAGCCACGCGTCCTTTTGAATCCTTTAATACCTCTATTGGGGCGTTATATAGCTTAGACAGCGTCTCGCCATTAACTATCGCATCAAGCTTACCGGTAGCGACATGGCCATTAGCAATGTAAATAATCCTGTCAATTACAGGAAGCAGGGGATTAATGTCGTGAGCAATTAGAATTACTCCAATTTGATCCTCTTTAGCAATTGTATGAATCAGGCGAATTAACTCGGTAGAGCGTCTAAGGTCCATATTGGCCAGAGGCTCATCTAGAAGCAGTAAATCTGGTTTACTCACTAGAGCCTGAGCTAGAAAGACGCGTTGTATCTCACCACCGGACAATTCGCTCAAAGGCCTATCGGCAAGATCAAGCCCATCAACTCGTTTTAAAACTTCAAGTGCTTGCTGCCTTTCTAAGACAGTTTTTTTCGGAAGACTAAAACCCCAAGCAGTTCCTGAGGCAGCCAGTCGAACATATTCAAGTGCAACTAGTCTTGATTCACTGTCCTGAAGTCGTCTTTGTGGAATGTAGCCTATTTTAGGATTACCTTGGCTGGGTACTTTACCCATAATTTTAATTTGACCCGAGACTGGTTTAATCAGGCCGAGCAGCATGAGGAACAAAGTTGTTTTGCCGGCACCATTAGGTCCAAGCAACCCAATAAATTCGCCGGGTTTAACACTGAAGTTTGCTTTACTCCAAATTAGCTTTTCTTTATATCCGGCGCTTAAATTTTTCGCAACCACTATTTCTTTAGTCGGTTTCATTGGCCTAACTCCTGTGAATTAAGTGCATTCTCTAGATTAATCAGCTCTGCGTTCATCCAATCCTCAAAACTGGTATTAGGTGGCTGAATAGTTTCGGTTACCCCCACGACCGGGATGTCTTGCTCGGCAGCCAACTTCTTAATACTATCGGTCAATGGCGTAACGGTTTGCTCGTTGTAGACAAGAACCTTAGGCTGCTTATCTTCCAGCTGGTTTTGGAACTGAACGATACTACTTGCTGGAGGATCATTGCCTTCGGCTACTGCCTCGGTAAAACTATCTGGTGAAATAAGATTCAAGTGCGCCGCTTGAGCAAGGTAGGCAAATATATCTTCAGTTGCAGCTACGTCTTCTCCCTTATATTGCTTGGAGATAGACTTAATACGGTTTTGGTAGGGCATTAAGGCATTTTGAAGACTAGCATACTGGCCCTCAAAATAGCTTCTGTCTTTAGGGTCAATACTAATTAAATCCTTTTCCATTTGCTTCACAGCCATATTTACATAAGCTGGGTTGTACCAGAGGTGAGGATTATCCCCTTCTTGTTTATGAACCAGATCGCCAACGCTTAGAACCTTGCGCGAACTGTTAGGACTGGCACTAATGAGCTTATTCGCCCAGGTGTCATAGCCGACACCATTTAAAATAACGTAATTAGCGCTAGCAAAGTCTCTCGCATCTTTAGCATTACTTTCATACTCATGCGGATCGGCATTAGGATCATTTACTATCGATACGACATTGACCTTGTTTCCCCCAAGCTGAGAAGCTAAACTGCCCCAAAAGTTTTCGGCAGCAACAACCTGAATTTTTTGTGAAGACAGATTTTGCTTACCGGAAGTTAAAATAGCGACAACCATTAGCACAATTAATAGGCCAATAATTAGACTTAAGTTACGCGATAAATGGCTGCTTTTCATTAGCCATATCTTAAAGCCACACAATAATTATTTGCAAATTTGTTGCAAAAATATACAATATTGCTATATGAACAGAAATTTAACGACTAGATTTAACGATGTTCTCAAAGAGAACGGCTTAAGTAGTACTAAGACCAGGCTGCATATTTTCGAGCTACTGCAAGACAAAGAACCACAGTCCATGCACGAGTTGTTTTTAAGAGGTAAAGCTAAGTTCGATAGAGTTACGCTTTACAGGACGATTAAACTTTTTGAGGAAGTGCACATAGCTCAAAGGGTTTATTCGGGCTGGAAGTACAAACTGGAACTTACAGATCGTTTTTCTAGTCACCACCATCATTTAACATGCCTAAAATGCGGCAACATAATACCTATTAAGGAAGACTCAGAAGTAGAGGCTTTAATAGCTAATTTAGCTAGCCAAAATGACTTTAAAGTTTTAAACCACCAACTTGAGCTACAAGGCGTTTGCAAAAACTGTCAATAATATTTTTCGCTCGACATTAGAGTCTATTCAGCTTTCATACAGGTTATAGTTATACATTCACACTGAAAAGCTTTATAAAAGGATTTGAAAAACATATGAATACAGTCAGCCGAGGAATTAGAAACGCTTTCAGAAACTCAATGCGGACGGTTGCCATCGTCGCTATTTTAGGCCTTAGTATGGGTCTGGCTTTATCTATGCTTATAGCTAATAAGGCCGTGAGCAATAAAATTCAATCTGTTAAAGCTTCAGTAGGGAACACTATAACAGTCGCGCCAGCCGGCTTTAACGGGGGTAGCCAAGTTAATAACTCATTAACAACGAGTGAACTCAGTAAGGTCAGTAGCCTTGATCACGTTGTCGGAGTTAACGAAACTCTGACCGATCGCTTAAGCAACTCTAGCAGCACTGCTCCTTCTTTCGGACCTGGAGGCTCAAGTGCCAGTAGTAATGCTAAGACCAGTTTAACTTCGCCAGTGACTCTTAATTTGAATTCAAAAACAGGCGGTGGTCACTTCTTTGTCTCTGGTGGTGGTAGTCTTCCAACTAACTTCAGCTTGCCTATTACCATCATTGGTACCAATGATCCAAGCACCGTAAACAGCGCTGCTATCAATATAACTAGCGGCCAAACAATCAACGGGTCGAAATCCGACAACGAAGCCTTAGTAAGTTCAGCCATGGCCACAAAGAATAATCTTAAAGTGGGCTCTACCTTTACTGCCTACAGTACAACCATGACGGTTGCTGGTATTTTCTCTAACTCGGGTACTAATTCCACGAAGACGACAGAAGATAGCGTCATTGTATCTCTGCCAACTGAGCAAAGCATCAGCGGCCAAACCAGCGATATAACAAGTGCCACGATAACAGTCGATTCATTAGACAACCTTAGTTCTGTTACTACTGCCGTAAAGGACAAGCTAGGCGGCTCAGCAGATGTAACCAGCTCAATCGAGGAAGCTGATGAAACGGTTGCACCACTTAATAGCGTGAAGAATGTATCAATGTACAGCCTAATCGGCGCTATCATTGCCGGAGCTGTCATCATCTTGCTTACTATGGTCATGATTGTCCGTGAAAGAACAAGAGAGATCGGTGTCTTCAAGGCCATCGGCGCATCAAACTCAAAGATAACCTTTCAGTTTATGAGCGAAGCTATAACATTAACTGTTGTAGGCGCGATCGTCGGCATATTGCTAGGTGCAATTGCAGCCCAGCCTATAACCAATACGCTAGTTAGCAATTCTTCATCCAGCTCAACTACTAGCTCGCAAACAACCGGCTTTGCTGGTAGGGGTGGCGGAGGTTTCGTTGGCGGTGGTGCAAGTAACGCTGGTGGCGGGGGCTTTACTAGGGGCACAGCCCGTGGAGCTTTCGGTGGTGCTAGAAATGACTTCACTAACCTACATGCGGCAGTTGGCTTCAGTATCATACTTTACGGAATCGGTTCAGCCCTTGTCATAGCCATAGTTGGCAGCGCAGCAGTGTCATACTTCATCGCAAAAATAAGACCCGCAGAGGTCATGAGGACAGAATAATGCTTAAAGTTAAAGATCTTAAGAAAACATACAAATCGGGTGACTCAAACGTTAATGCAGTTGACGGAATAAGTCTTAATGTTAGCGACGGAGAATTTGCTTCCATAGTCGGTAGAAGCGGTAGTGGCAAGACCACGCTACTGAGCCTACTAGGAGCTTTAGACAAGCCTAGTAGCGGCAGTATTGATGTCGATGGTCAAGACATAACTCAATTGCACGATAAAGCATTAATAAAGTATCGTTGCACAAAAATAGGCTACGTTTTCCAATCATATAACCTAGTACCAAACCTAACAGCTACAGAGAATGTGATGTTGCCAATGGAATTTGCTGGTGTCGTAAAAGCCGAACGAGAAAAAAGAGCCAGAGAATTACTTGAGCAAGTCGGCTTAAGCGGAGATAAGCAAGATCGTAAACCACCGCGTTTATCTGGTGGTGAACAACAAAGAGTAGCTATTGCTAGGGCGCTATCCAATAAACCAGGCCTAATACTCGCCGACGAGCCGACCGGGAACCTTGATTCGCAAACTGGCGCAATGATTTTCGATCTACTGCACAACTTAGCTAAAAGTGAGAACACAACCATAGTAGTTGTAACGCATGATCTTGCTATTGCTGGTAAGACTGAAAAAGTTTTTCGCTTGTCAAATGGTAAATTAGTAAAAAACTAAAGGATGGTAACTCTTAAATTCTATGGAAAAATATATTTCACCGGAAGAGCATGCGGCTCAGCAAGTTCATTCAAACAATAAGCCAAAGAAATTAAACCCCATAATACTTGTCGTAGGCGTAGTTGTATTAATGGCGTTAAGCTTTTTTGTAGGTACAAAATACGAGAAGGCTCACAATAAGACCACGACAACAGCTGCCAGCACTAGTCAGTTCGGCGCACGTGGCGGTTTTGGCGGCGGCCCAGGTGGATTTAGCAATGGTGATAGAGTTATAGGAACGGTCAGCTCTGTAAGCTCAACTAGTATAGCGGTTAAAGATGCCAGGTCGGGTTCGACAACTACGTTAACTATTAATTCATCGACTAATATTACCGATAACGGTGCAACCGTGCCAGCAAGTGATATAGAGACCGGTGACACAGTATTTGTGTCAAAGTCCAGTTCAAGCTCAAGTGTGGCTAGCAGTATTATGGTTAATCCTAGTTTTGGTAGAGGTGGCGGTCAGTCTAATGGTGGATCCTCTACAGAACAGAGCCAGGGTAGTGATAGTAGCGGTTCATCTACAGTACAGTAGAGAAACAACTACTTAATAATATTAGCTAGATGGAGCATCCATAAAAAGATGCCCACACCAACAAGTGCTACGCTCAAACCAACTGGCGAACCCCAGCCATACCAACGCATAGATTCGATAGCGTATTTGTAATTTTCATTTACTTCTTTAGAACCGTGAGCCATGATGAAATCCTTCCTTGAATTTTTGTTAACTAAGAATTATAATAATATCTCAGTAATTAAATATCTTAATGAGTGAACTAATATATGTCAAGCGCTAATGCTAAAAATAGTAATAATGACAAGTCTGTCAGGGAAAGCCTGAAAGATGAGATGCAGTTTTTGGGGCAAATGCTCAGTACTGAAACTGCTCTTTTTCATAGCACTGCCGCAGAAAAAAATGGTCTCACCATAACTGACATGAAGACAATATCTACGCTTATGCAGGAAGGTCCAAAAACCGCTGGCGAGATCGCCGAGAGACTAAGTCTGACCACGGGAGCAGTTACCAGCTTAATCGATCGGCTTGAGCGTGTCGGCATAGTCGAGCGGACTTCAGATCCCAAAGACAGACGAAAAGTGATCGTTAAAATTATTCCAGATAAGATCGGACGAACCGGTCACGTATACGAATCAATGGGTAAAAACTTTGGCAACATGCTTGAACATTACACAACTGAACAAATTGAATTTCTGGTTAGATATTATAAAGACTCTGTTGAACTGACTAAAAAAGAGATCGCCAAGTTAAAGAAAGATTAATTAAGGCGACAGGTAGTTAACTAAGCTACCCAAGCTGCCATCTTTAACTATCGTGTTGGCTTCCATTTCGCCATTACCTGTACTTGGATCAATCGTGGCTGAATTGCCGTAAATAAAGGTTGGATGTGTGCCGCCACTAATAACTATTTCTACGTGTCCGCCCGTATAATCGAAGAATCCAACGTCACCAGCACTAGGTGTGTAATTAGCTAAGCTGTGCTCGGTAAAGCCCATGTTCTGAACTAAATTAGCATTACTCTCATCCCAGCCATCGGTCTCACCTTGAGTGAATGGATAACCAGCCTCTTTGTAAACATAGCTCACGAAGTCCGCGCACCATTCTTCATAAGGAGCCCCATCGGTATAACTATTTAGTAAGTTTTCATGGCTAGGACTACCCGTTTGCCAAGTCTCCCATTCCTGGGCCGCATAGCAGGCTACTTTTTCACCCCTTTCATCGACATTCTGACAATCGAGTGCCGGTAACGACCATGTTTGGGTGTCTGGGACTGGACTAGCACAAGCAGCCATAACTAGTTGTTTGCCACCACTAGAGTTGGGTTCGGTTAAACATAGTTTGCTGTTAGGGTTATAGATTCGCCCATCGTCACCGAGCCATATCTGACCGGGATTATCCTGACTGCAGGGATTTAATACTACGTTGGCGCTAGTGGAAGTTGAGTTATTTTCTACAGATAAGCAAAAACCCTCATGCTTTAAGTAAAAATTAGAATATGTCCATGATTGAGCTTCGGTGCTATTACAGTTATAGCCATCAACCTCAGCGCCAGCTTTAGCGTTACTGTGATAATTGTCGAGACACTGACCAGAAATACCGGATTTAATTTGCGAGCTATTGTCTGAGGCGCTGCCTTGACCAGACTTAAAACTGCCAATTAAAGCAAAGCCCATAACGGCTGCTACGGTCACTATTAACAGCTTGTGGGCTGCCCCTAACTGATTAGATTTAATTTTTAAGCGGCTTTTATTAATCACTCTTTATTTAACTTTAATTGTGCTTGCTTAAAACAAGCTTATATTTTTGTTTTTGTAGAGCTTGTATTATCTATATACCTTTTAAATTGTTAATGCAAGGGTTAAGGGTATATTTTGCTAAAATGCTTAGATAATTCATGCATCAAAGCGTTCAACATATACCATCTATAATTCAGGCTCTCGAGCCAGCCCTTAAGAAGTATGGCTATTTGGCTGTTGGAGGACTTTTGTTTTTGGAAGATTTCGGAGTGCCTGTACCTGGAGAAACTACTTTGGTTGCTGCAGCTTTTTACGCAGGCCTTGGCCAGCTCAACGTTTTTCTAGTTGCTATCATTGCCATACTTGGAGCGGTTCTAGGAGATAATATAGGCTTTTGTATAGGTAAATACGGTGGCCATCCTTTAGTTGAGAAATTCGGCAAATACATATTTTTAACACCTGAACGTATCAATAAGGCTGAAGTCTTTTTTAAAAAACGTGGCAGCAAGATAGTCGTTATAGCTAGATTCATTGAAGGTCTTAGGCAGGCTAATGGCATAATAGCTGGTCTTAGCGAGATGCCTTGGCTGAAATTCTTGATTTTCAACACGATTGGTGCGATTGCCTGGGTTGCCGTTTGGGTTAGCGTTGGCTATTTTGGCGGTAGTAACATTGAAACCTTCCTTCACTATCAACTCTATTTCAGTCTCGCTTGTCTCGCACTGCTCATTATATTTATTGCCAGATACATTATTAAAAGGAAACGTACAGTGCCTAAAAACTAGAACTAATTGATCTTGGCGTGCTAGTTATTCGATTGACGGATTTTCTTTTTAGACACACTCTATAAAGAACATTGATTACCAATATTTCCTTGAAGGAGGTTAATGTGCAAAAAATAACTACGTTTATGGCGTTTCAAAGCCACGGCAAAGATGCTGTCGAGTTCTATACTGCAATTTTTAAAAATTCTCAAATCAACAGTCTGCTTGCGCTCCCTGAAAACAACCAGTTAATACATGCTTCGTTTGTACTCGACGGTGAAGACTTTATGGCTATGGATGGAGGAGATAACTTCAAGTTTGAGCAAGGTATATCTTTGTTTGTAACTTGTGAAGATCAGCAAGAAGTAGATTATTACTGGGACAGACTGGGACAGGGCGGAGAATACATTAAGTGCGGCTGGCTAAAAGATCAGTTTGGCTTGTCTTGGCAGATTATTCCTAAACGTTTAAATGAACTAATGCAGGACTCAGACACCGCAAAAACCATGAAGGTACGTAACGCCATGCTTAACATGATTAAAATAGACGTAGAAGGGCTTGAGAGAGCCTATAATAGCCCGAACTAGGCTTCTTTTTGCGCGAGTTTGAGGCCACCAGAACCAATATTTTTATCTCTTTTATGTTTTGTATTCTGTATGAAGACGCCATCACTCCGAGCCAGTATCCAAATACATACGAGCAAAAGAATAGTACTTAAAATGTCGCCTATTATAGCAAGTGTTGAACTCTTTAGATCTTCATCAAAGATGAAGAAGCCGATCATAATACTGACGGCTGGCTGAACTATCTCAATAATTGGCTGAGATATTACGAGAGATCCAGAACTTAATGTGTTTTGAGTTAAATATAGCGATAATGCGGCTGTAAAGAGCAGCACATAAAGCGGCCAACTGAGTAAGAGCAAGTGAGCGCCACCACCTTTAAGCTGATTAAGGCATAGTTTTAATAGTCCCGCATTAAGTCCAAAAGTGCAGGCTGTTGCTAGTGCGAGTAAAGCTACCCTCTCTCTGGCATTTTTTAGTTTAGGCACGATTAAGATTGTTCCACCGATAATAATGGCAATAACTCCAAGCGTAACCGCCCAAGATAAGAACTTATATTTAATCGTTCCGCCACTAGGTCTAGTACATAAGAAGAAGAAGGTTAGCCCGATCACAACACCTATAACTGCCGCCCAGTTCTTCGGATCAACTTTTAAGTTATAGCGTCGACTTAAGAATATCAAGAGGAAGACAAGATCAAGTGTTAGCAAAGGCGCTACAATTATTAATGAACCGTGGCTTAAAGCAATTATCTCCATAACTGTAGCCATTAGCTGCAAAGCTACACCGTAAATAAACTTCTTATTTTTGACAATAGTAATAGCAAGCCTTCGGGAAAAAAGGTCTTTGGCTTCAGGTGTACCAGCTGCTTCGCGTTCAAACACAGAGGAACCAGCATTTAACGCTGAAGCTGCAACACCGGCACTAATTACTATTAAAAGCATAATTAATTGTTCTTATTGTTAAGAAAGTTGTCTTAACTATAGCAGGATATTGTCTTGTTCCTTATTTAACGCTATCAGTCTTATCTTATAAAGTGTTAATTTATGGATCGTAATACGACTGACGCAGTTTATCTAATTATACCAGTGAAATCGTTAATTTATGTCAACAATCAAGTAACTAAACTAAATTGCTTTCTTTGGATTAGTTCAATAAATCTATCTATCGCTTTCGTCCTCATGGACTCATCAGTATGAACAGTTATTCATAGAGCGAGAATGACAAGTAGACAGGATAGTAGAGGGAGAGGGAGTAATGTAGCTGTAATAGCCAATTAAATCCTATCCGATCTATCCTCTCTACTTGCACTCGCCCTACGAACATCTTGTTGGCCGATCGCCTAATTCAGCTTTTTCGCTGTGCGGAGTATGACCAGCAAGGTCATGATCTGTGCGGCGAATGCCAGAAAGGCGTAAGGACTGCTGACGCCGTATAGGGAGGCCAGCCAGCCCAAAGCGATCTCAAGCGCGAACAGCATTATTGCCAGGGTCGTCACCGTGACTCGTCTTGCAGACGTTGCCAAGTTCTGGAAGATGGCGATGATGCCAGCAGCCAGGAGAATCAGGACAACAATGGCACCAGGCCTGTTTTCGGTACTTACACCGGTTTCGACGATGTCGTAGATGAACAGCCATACACAGGTCACGATGAGGATCCCCATGATATGGGAGGTCTTGTCGTTGGGCGCGTTACGGGTACGAATACTCGACATGGTAGTCTCCTTAAAGACTAGTGGGCGGGTAAGGTTAAGAGAGGAGTTCTCTAAAGTAATAAAAGTGAGGAGATTAAACACTATCCAATGTTCAGGCTTCTCACTTTTACATCTGTCTAATTGTCAAAGTGCCTCGGATAATATATATCAACGAAACAACTATATAATATCACTAATATGTCAAATTGTCAATCATAAGCAGCTTTAAGTATCTTTGATTTCATGAATGTAGATTGTGGTATATGCAATATCCACCAATTTATAAAGGCGCCCATATATATCCTTGTCGAACAGTAAATTGGCAATAGGTAGATACTCATCGTTTGTTTCTTCAGTATACCTCTTCAATTTCTCTATATTAGATGTGGCTGGATCACCATTTTGAGCTAAAACAACCGAACACGTCAGGTTATTGAGTCTATCAAAAAGTTTAATAATTTGAGCTATCTTGGGGGCGTTTGTAATCTTGCTGATGTAAATTGCATGATCTATACCGTAACGAGTAAGTGGGTAAACCAACTTACTAATATCACTTCCAAACTTTTGCTCGCAACCTGCTAAATCAAAGCCTTCATCATCTTCGACGGTGTCATGAAGCAACGAAACAGTGACAGCCACCTCTTGTTCAAAAGGAGGCGAATTTTTGTGTCGCAGATATTCTAGTACATCATTAGTTACCGGAAAGATATGTTCGTCGAGGTATGGCCTACCGCTATCGCGGTTTTTATCATTGTGTGATTCTAGCGCCTGTTCAAATGCAAGCTCTACTCGATCAGTCAAGATACCTATACTACCTAATTTGGCGATTAATTGATCGGCATGACAAAAAGGTACTTCTAATAGTTCAATATCTGGAGTCGATTCCGCAGTTTCGTACATCTAAATTACCTTTTGACCATAATTATACACGTAAGCGTTTTGGGCTGAAGATTTTAAAGTCAAAGATCTTGTAAGAGTCTTTTTACGTGACATATTCACGAAATCCAGTAAATTAAGACTATGAATACTTTAAATTTGTTAATCGATACAATTCTAGAAAGTGCTGTATTACCAGATGAAAAATATCGTCCAAAACGAGCTAGAGCGATAATTTTTGATCAACTTGGTAAGCAATTTATAGGTATGGCTAGGACTAAGCCTGGGCGTGATCCGTATATATCATTTCCAGGTGGACATCTTGAATCTTCCGACAAGACTCCTTTAGACGCAGTAAAAAGAGAATTAGAAGAAGAGCTAACCAATGTTCACCCCGAAAATGTTAACTACAGTGAAAAAATATTGAGGTATGAAGATGAATTTTTCTTTATCGGCATCTTAAACGAACCAAACGTTGAGCTCATCTTAGGTGGCCCAGAAAAAGAAGGTGACGCTGAATTATACGGTACTTATGATCCAAAGTGGCTTTTAGTTGAATACATTCCCAAATTAAATGTTCTGCCAAAAGAAATCTCGACTATTATCAGCAATGCATTTGCTAAACTGGACTCAGCAAGTCGATAAAATTACATATACGTAATTAGCTCAAGACCTTTGCAACATTTCAGAAGGAGTTCTGTACTGTATTCCTGAGTGTAGTCTTTCTTGGTTGTAGTAGGCAAGATATTCAAATAACTGTTGGTCAATAGCCTCTGGCTT
>Ga0302303_10000201_pt1 | contig 60716 bp, 50 predicted proteins | sample III_Palsa_E2_1_FD_194542 | JGI IMG/M metagenome (GOLD analysis project Ga0302303, IMG submission 194542) | Peat permafrost microbial communities from Stordalen Mire near Abisko, Sweden - III_Palsa_E2_1 | ecosystem: Environmental > Terrestrial > Soil > Palsa > Peat permafrost | place: Sweden...
TGGAAAGCCGTATGCGCTGAGAGGTGCACGTACGGTTTGGAGGAAAGCTCTCGGAAACCTACTTTAGTAATAAAACAAGGCGCCGGGGGCTCATCCTACGTATCAAGCAGGAAGTAATGGCCTCTGAATTAGGGGTAAGCCAACAAACGGTTTCCCGTATTGAGCAAAGTGAAACTATTGAGGATGATATTTTAGCTAAGGTAGCCGGGGTATTGGGCGTTTCAACCGAAGCTATAAAAAACTACAGTGACGAAGCGGTGATCTATAATATACAGAATAATTACGAGGGTTCGCACAATCAAGGTGCAAATGTGGGTCACCAGTTTAATTTCAATCCTATAGAAAAACTGGTTGAACTTTTTGAGGAAAATAAGAAGCTATACGAACGTTTGTTACAAGCTGAAAAAGAAAAAAATGAACTACTAAAGGGAAAATAGCTATACTCCTGTTAAATTATTACACCTCAAAATACTTAGCCAAAGTAAAAAAATATAAGGTCTTAAATTGTCTTTTTTTCTTAAAGGCAAATTTAATTTTTGAGAAATTTCACACAATTTCTTTGTTGGTTACAACGACGTTTTTCGGCAACCTTATGGGCTTATAGGTAGTAATTACCCTTTGTGATTTCAATCTAAATACATATTCGGTTTATATAGTATGACCTGTCGTAGATTTGAAACGCCAACTTTTGAATAGGTTGATAATTTTGGAAAAATTAAATGTTTGATTAAAAGGACGTAAATAAAGAACCAAAGCCCCGAACATAGCGGTAGAAAACGATCCAAGACCAAATATAAAAAGGATAAGAAAATGAAAAAATATTCCCGATACTAAGAAATACTTCCAATACTTTCTCTCCATAAACAAAGCTGCGGCAAGCAGTAATTCAAAAATGATTGCGCCCCAGGAAATTAATGCGATAAATAGAGGGACGTCTAAAATAGGATCCAAGAGGTATCCAAAATATCGATTATATCCAACTGTCGGCTCTTTAAACCAATACCACACTGCTGACCCGTCTACCCATTCATTTACGCCAAACTTGGCTGTGGCGGAATTTAAATACACAAGCGCTACCTGAAGTCTAATAATAAATATATAATAGTTAAAAAAAATCCGAACATAGATATTATTACTAATTACATTGCTTTCAGCGGCATTCCAGTGCCATTTTCTAGTGTCCAACAAGCAAATAGGCAATATTAATATTGAAAGTATTTGGCAAATCTGATCGCCGCCATCGATAAATGGGCATGATTGCATAAAGCTGAGAGTGAGCCACGTATGAAAAACCCCCATTATCATTGGTCTCCAGCCAATGATAACAAGAAAAAGTAGCAGTAGCGCAACAATTTTAGATAACTCATGATACCCATGAAAAAGATTAAAAAAATTTAAATTAAATAGGAATGTTACATCGGTATTACGAGCATTATATGCACTGGCAGAATAAAATAATATATCAATCTTATTTAACAGTAACGTTAGAAACGTTGAAGTCGCTATAATACTTCTAGCTAGCCCGTATACATTTGTCCAGGGATTAAAATATTGTTTTTTTGAAGTTAAAAAGTCCATAGTTTTTAATACTAATGCTCGAATATATTTTATTCATTTGAATTCGTGGATCAACAAAACATCCATTCAAATAATTTATAAAATTGCGTTCGACCAAGAATACAAAGTGTATTATTTGAAATAAACTAGTAATGATATTTATATTCCGAGGGCTACCCAATTACAAGTGCAAAGAATGGATTAATAATATGTAATTTTCACTCTAATGAATTTTACAGGTAATCCCGTCTTATTTTCAAATTTCCTGTATGCCCAGGGGGTGATCGGTTTATTAACAATAATCAGATCTTCCGGCATCGGTACGCCCGGTACTTTTTTATATTTAATAGAGACGGAGTGAAAGGTGTCTGTTTTAAATCCGGTACCCTCCAATTCGTAATCTTTACAAACATACCAATGAGATTTTAAAACGCTTAAATGGATCTTTTGATAAATGCTGGAAACAACCCTTCCTTTTCTATCAAGGCCAAATATATTATACAAAGTTCCATATCTTAACCTGGGATCAGCAATCCATTTGTTATGCGCTTTTAACAGGTAGATGTCAACCGGCAATCGCGGGTTTCGTGTAAAGAATCCCCACCCTTGCGGAAAAAACACAAACACGTTATACCTGTTTTTTTTGTATGAAGGAGTTAATACATTATTGGGGAGGGAAATTGAAAGTAACGAAACAGAAATAAAGCCCCAAAATAAAATTAGCAATAGCTTGAAAAATTTTATTTTGAGGCGGTGTTGTATTATCATTGGCCTGCGAATCCTGATGTTATTGCGGCAACAGTTTGTTCACTACCCAAGGCATCTGTAGAACCATTAGTCGCATTGGCAGAAGAATCGGTAACAGCAGGTACAACTAATACCAGCAAAACTGCTATGGCCACTCCAAGAAAAAAGTAGACAGCAGCAAAGTTTTGAACCTGGACGGTATTAGTGTTTGCTACCTCAGTTGTCTCTAGTGCCTGGGTTTTCGCTGTAAGTGTATATGCTATTAAGGATTTATATTTCTCTTTTTTCGCATTAAACGCTTTTTTGTAATCCGCTACATTTACTGGTTTGTCTTTTTTGAGTTCCTTTACCAGGTCATTTATTCCCTCGATGTTTAATGATACTTTATATTTTTCCTCTATCGCTGCCTGCACAATTGTATTTACTGACGTTAAGGCCTCACGAACTGTCGCAGGGACACCGCTTTTCATTTTTACAGCAAAATTGTTGAAGAAATTTTTGTCTTTGCTTGAAACCAAAGCGACTACCTCATTTTCTGCTGAATCCAGTGTTTTTTGATCTAATACGGAGACCGCCAGGTTATTTATTTTACCGGCATAATCTGGAATATTACTTACAGCTTTTCCACTTCCAAAGTATATTGCTTTAAAAATGTCGATCCCGGAAAGCTTTGCGTTAGGTGTCACCGTTGAGCCGTTTTTGGTGCAACTCATAAAGGTAAAAATGGTGGCCAATGGAATAATAAAATACCATCTGCCAAACTGTTCTCTGATTTTTTTCATGATAATGATTTAGTTTCGTAAATGTATTAATAAATAAGACAAATGCAAATAATTATTATGTTTTAAGAAATTTTATTTTGTGTGAGGTCGGTGTTTTATCTTTTTAATAGCCAATTATCAAATTCACGAAGATTCTTAATGTGATTTTTAATTGAAAAAAATATATACAATAATGATTTAAGAAAACGATTAAAACATCATCATAATCTTGTCCTGCCAGGGTTATTATGACAATACTTGTTGGTAATTAATACTTAGATGAATAAATCCGGATTCAGACTAACAGAGTGTATTAGTTTTAGATCGTCAGCTAATCCGCCATTTTTGCCTTCATAATGTAGTTGAGGTAACTAAATTTAAAAGGTGAATATATTGGGAAGATCTTAAATCATTGCAACATTTGTGTTAGGGCATTAAACCAATCCTTGTCATGGGTAAATACCCCGTTATAGTCTATAATAAGATAGATGTACTCCGTTTCCAAGGATGAAATGTAATACTCAATCCTTAATGGCTGCCAAAATGCGCCGAAACTCCGAACAGATGTCACAGGAAAAAGATCATCAAAACCGATAAAAATTTGTTTCATTGCACTTAGGCTTATCGACAAATCTACATCATCTTCTACTCCTTCAATGATAAGTTCAGAAGTGGTTAAAGCAATATTGCCATTGTGTCGATGTAAAGGCGGGCTAAATGACATCATTGAGTTCATAAGCTTATATGTCTCCGAATATTCAGCTAATTCATAGCTGTAACTCCACTTAACCGTGCCTTGTAACAAATACTTTTCACTCATAATTGCAATATGCTTTTAAATTAAAGTTTAAAGTTATAGTAAATATTTTAATACCAAAATAAGGGAAAAAGCCACTAATGATGTTTGTTTATCCAACTTGAAATATCAGTGATAATATAAAATGGCACATTAAGAGGTATCTCATAATCCTGAGGTAAAGGATTACCGTCAGTTTCAACAAGCGCGTGATTTATTTTCGGATAGAATTTAAACCCAACATTTACATTGGGAGACAGCGTTTTTTTCCATAATAAATAATCCTTTTCTGTAACCTGATAATCCTTTCCACCCTGAATAATTAATAGTTTAGCGTTTTTAAGTGCCTTTGCAGTCTTTAAAGGGTCATAAGACTTTAGCGATAACCAGTAACTGCCTTTTACATTAAAAAACAACTTATTGCTATCCACCTGTGAAATTGTTTTAATAGTTTGTATTTCTGACTTTAATTTTTTCAAATTTGTCGCATTAGCAGTATCCTTATTGAAATGGGATAGATACACCGACTGTTCATAAATTAAATCTTCTATCGGCCTAGCATTAGCTTCTAACAATATAGCTCCCGCAAGCAATGTATTTTGTTTCAGTAGCAGTGGAGCAAGCATTCCTCCTTGACTATGGCCGAGAATAAATATTTTCAAAGAATCTATATCATCTAAAGTCTTTGCAAATAAGATCGCATTTTTCACATCTTCTAAATACTCATCATTAATTGTGTAGCTTTTATCTTTAAATTTATCAGGATAGGTAGATGTTCTCTTCGTAAAACGCAGCGATGAAATTCCCTGAATTGCTAAACCTAAGGAGATGTCCTTAAATGGCTTTTCAGCTTCCATGGTTTCATCCTCATCCGTAGGACCAGATCCGCCAACGAAAATTACCAATGGAAACTTCTTTTTATCATTAACGATTGGAGTAGTGAAAACCCCAGTCAACTTAATGCTTCCTGATGGGATTCCAACCTTTCGTTCTTGGATTTTTGAACTAATTGCATATTGAGGAGTCTTATATGATTGCGCCAACGGCAACAAGTAAAATCCAATAATTTTGGAGGAATCATTTGATGCAATCTGTAATGTTAAAGTTTGTTTGGTGAAATGAGCGATATATTGATTAATCTTACTCTTATCTATCGAATGACCTGGAATGGTATCAAAGCTTTGCAGGCTACCAACCTGACTACTTATTCCATCAAATAATTTCTTCAAACCACCATCTTTTATTTGTGATTTTAAAAATCCCGAAAGGCAAGACTCTGCTTCGTTCCAATTTTGTTTTACAACGTCATTTAAAAATTTAGTATTAATGGCGGAGTTTGATTGCGCACTGGTAGTTAAAGAAAAGAAAAAGACAAGACCAAACAATAAAAATATTTTTTTCATAAGGATTTTAGGTAAAAATTAAGATATATTGGTTAATAGGCATTTTTCAAACATAGCGTTTATCAAACAATAATTTATTGCGCGCATAAAAATTTCTTTAAATTTTAAATTAATGCATTTAATTGTTTATAAATTAAAAAGGGTTACATTTATAAAAATAATATTGAATTATTAAATGAACCTTAAACTTATCAATTATGAAAAAATGGATTTATCTGGGACTTATGTCTTCCCTATTTTCAATCACAGTATTGATTTTTTCCTTTAAATCTTCTACTACTGAACCGAAAAAATTGACTTATTCAGGAGAAGAACTATTTAAGGGTGTTTACTTTAGAGAGGGGCAAGTAGGAGCGATTATAAAAACATCTACCAATGCAGCAAACCAAACTATCGCTTATAATGGGACTTCCTCTTCCTCCCTACTTGTAAATAATTTAATATCCCGGCTCAAAAAGAAAGACCCGAACTTTTTTACAAATTTCAAAAAAGTTATTTCGAGTGGGGACCCATTGGCAATTGAGACGTGCCTATTAAAAGGGCAAGCTTCCGTTGATCAAATGCTCGCCGTTACTCTTGATAATAAAACTATAAAAACCAATAGATCCGCCTCAGGCATTGCGGTAGAAATGCTTCCTGTTTATACTTTCGTTGTTTTACCTCCTCCTCCCGTTCTGGCTAATGTTGTTTACGTTGTGGCTAATTCGCCATATGCAAGTATTCCTTCGATGCAAAAGATTGAACCGCAATCATTACAAACTGAATCTTTAAGCTATACCATTGCAGAACAGTTTAATAATACAAAATGAACGATTGATTTTATCAATAGGTGATTTATGAATACAATAACAAGGAATACAGTTTTCCTACTAGTTGTTGGTTTTGTTTATTTTTTATCGATTATTTATATCGCGCTTGCTTCAATTCCCTATAACCCATTGAGCTTGTCTTACAATGAAAAAAATCCTGTATTTGTTTTAGCCCCACAAGGGTGGGGCTTTTTTACAAGAAATCCCAGGGAGGAAGAAATTTTATTGTATAAAAGGGTGAAAAATAAATGGGTTACATGGAATAAATCTTTCGGTGATCCTGCATTTTTTTTCGGCGCTTCACGGCTTGAAAGAAAAATAATTTCTGAAAAATTTCAGATTGCCAATCAGATAAAAGATACTACTACATGGATCAACGGGGATTTAACTAACAGTTTATCATATGTATTTAATAAATTACCTACTCTGAAAATTTCAGCCTTATCCAAAGACCCTATATTGTCTGGTGATTTTATTTTGGTAAAACGAGAAAATGTTCCCTGGGCGTGGAGTAAAAAATATAATTCTATAACCATGCCCTACAAATGCGTACATGTATTTATAGCTCCATAAGATATAAAAATAGTGATTCTCATTGATTTTTTGAACAAAAAAGCTAACCACTTAGCGCAAAGAGACCTTTTAACTAATGTGTATGGTTTTGCCCGTGTTGTTATTGCTATCGGTACTTTAATAACATTTATTTTCAATAATTCCACCATTTTGTTCTCAAATCAATTGTATCATTATAATTCTTTGGGGAATGATTTTTTAACACGGATTAACTTTTTTTCCCTGTTTATTGATCACCTTAACCTGGCGAGAATAATTGCTATTGGCATATTATTATCAGTTATTGCTGGATGGCGTCCAAGAATAACCGGGATCTTTCATTGGTATATAACCTACAGTTTTTATCAGTCATGTAATTATCTGGATGGCGGAGATCAAATTGCTTCTATATTAAGTCTGTTTTTGATCCCCTTTTGTTTATTGGATAACAGGAAATGGATATGGGAGAAACATAGAACAGTCCTAAAAAGTTATTGGAATATATTTTTAAACATACTTTATTTCGTGATCCGACTGCAGGTGTGCATCATTTATTTTCAGGCAGGAATAGCAAAAATGGGAGTAACGGAATGGGTTAACGGAACGGCCATATATTATTGGTCAGCCAATAGTTCATATGGCGCTCCCGACTGGTTGCGCCCTTTTGTGATTTCAGTGTTATCAAATGCCTATTTAGTTGTACTAATAACTTGGGGAACTATGATTTTTGAAGTTATTTTGGGAATGTCCATTATGATGAAAAGAAATAATTGGAACTGGAAAATTCTTTTGGTAATTGGCATTTTGTTTCATTTTGGAATAATTATTATTCACGGACTTATTAGTTTTTTCTTTTCTATGACAGCTTGTCTAATCCTATATTTATACCCATTAGATCAAAATATAAGATTCAATCGTTTGATGACTTTTTTGAAGCCATCGTACACCCCATAATTTTATGCAAAAGTCTTCAATATGTTTCATGCCTCCAACGAAGAACGATATAGTTCTTTTTGATGGGGTATGCAACTTTTGTAATCGAAATATAATTTTTAAAAATCAGTAAGGATGCCAGTAATAGGTTCCTCTATGCGTCCATTCAGAGTGATTCAGCCCCAAAATAGCCTGCTATTATAAATTTGACTTTCATAATCTTAACAGCATCATAGTAATCATGGAGAGCAGATTTATACTAAATCAGATGCGATAATTTACAGAGACAAACATCTAAAAGGGAAACGTGATAAAATTACTGCTTGCTCGGGTGTCGTTCCGACCTTTATAAGAAATTATATTTATAAGCTCGTAGCTAATAACTGATACAATCTATTTGGCCATTCGAAGACTTGTTTAGTTCCTAATCAGGATATAATAAATAAGATTCTGTCTTAAATACAATCAGCACCGGGATTTATAGCTCGATTTTTAATTTATACTATAAATCCATTCTTATAATCCCCTTTTAACCAAGACGTAACAAGTCCGGTCTTGTCCCTGCTAACTTTTACCTTTTCATCCGTTTGTGGCTGAAGTTCGAGGTGTACCCTTCTGTCTGCCTGCCTTTGCCAGTGATTGACCGCTTTTCTGGTAATAATATAAGTCCGGTTTGCTCTGCATAAATACTTTGGATCAAGCAGTTTTTCCACCTTAAAATACTAAACTCTTAATTTGGCAATGCCTTGTAAGTAAACTAAGGAAAAGGTCAAGCTATAGTTAGATACCATAACTTTCCGTTAGGAATAAACATTAGCAAGCATTATATTTATATCATGAACGAATTTGATAAAGACAATCACGAGTTATGGAAGTGGGGCATTTTCTACTATAACCCCAAAGATTCAAACCTTTTAGTTGCAAAACGCAATGGATTAGGATGGACATTTAACTTTGGCCACAAAGCCTCATTTGTGGTTCTTGGGCTTATTATAACCATAATAGTAGGCAATTTGCTGTTTAGCTTTGGGGTTATTAAACTTTAGAGCATCTGCTACCAAGACTCTTTGTTTGCAATGTATATGAGTATCTGAAAAATGTATTGCAAGTGTACATTTTTGTATAGGTTTATTTGATTAAAAGCATACAAGCAAAATTCAAAGCTGGTGTTTCTTTTACAGACACTGGACCCTTTCGTAATAGTAATTTACTGGCGTGTATTAGTTCTTCTCTGCTTTTCCTCGCGGCGATTTTTTCTATGAATGGCCTCGTCATCTACGTTATTATGCATATCGATGCGGATAGGATCGATAAAATTATCATGCAAACGATAGGTAACAACAGATTGTTGGCTGGCGCTTTTTTCCTGCCCTCGCTATAAAATTCGTAATCGTAGTAATTATTGCTGTTAAGATATTGATGGCGTTCTAAATTCAGGTTATCGCATTCAGGGATTAATCGATTTTCAAAAATAATAATTACTTAGCCCGTTTCTTCGTAACTGTTGTTTTGCTCTTTAATTTTTTAAGCTTATCATTCGCCAGCTTACTTTCCTCGGCGGCCTGTTTAGCTTCAAATGCTGCTTCTGACATAGTTTGTTGTTCATCTATGTTAGCCTTTGCCTTTTTAATAAAAAAGTCGGCATTAGCCGTATACGCGCTGTCGAGATATTTAGCCGCATCAGGATAAAACCCCCGTAGGATAAGGAATTTATTTGTTTCATCAACCCTGCGGCTATTTTCAATCCATAAGCTTATCGAAATGGCGAGCATAACGGCAACTGCAAGCCCTAAACCTAAAATTGTCCTGATAACAAACTTTGATTTGGTGTCAAACTGAACATTATACTTGACTGGTATCTCTTTAGGGATCGCATTGATCTTTTCATCAAACCCGTTCAGTAGTTTATCAAAACGTTCTAACTGCTTGGTGTTTTCCAGTGTCCGCATCTCGGCTGTTTCGCTTATTTTAGCTTCTACTTCCTTTACTTTAGATGGCAGGGCTGCTAAATTCAGTTCCTCAATTTTAGATTGTCTTTTTTCGAGGTCTGTAACCTTTTTAGCTATGCTGTCTATAATTTCCTGTTGTATATTATTTTCTTGTGTTTCCATGTCTTTAATAATTTTTGTTGTTTAGTAATTTGTTCATTTTACCTGCTGATACCATGACTTTGATCCTGATCCTGACCTTTTCTTTTTCTGCGCCTGTAAGCATCATCTGGTTCGGGGGTAATGCCTCCCGGCAACTGTTCCATTAAGTGTAAAGCTTCCTGCAAGAAATTGGTCTGTGGCTCGTTGTTAATAATGGTCGGCTGCTTCCCTTGTCTTTCATCCATTACCTGCCTCAACTGGTCTCCTAAACTCAATGGCTTTACCGGGGTTTGTTGCTGCTTTTCCTGCTCGTGTATCGCTTTGCTTAATTTGCCATAGCTTAAACTGCGGTCAATTTCCGACCCTTTAAATTTATACTTACCCTTGCTGAAACTGATACCCTGTATTTCCAATGTGCCGCTTTTGTATTTGAACTGCATACCGATACCCTGTTTAGCCAGTTCGTGTTTAAGTTCAACTATGTTGTTGACTTTTTTACAGGTTGCTTTTATGGTGTCATGCAGTTCATATTTCAGCTTGTCTATCCCTTTTAATTGCGGACGGTTAACTTTTTGCTTACCCTGTCCAAAGTGCATTCCATGCTTCAAGGTTAGCTCTTTGCTGATCTTAATATTTTTGAGATGCTGGAAATTGTCGGCTATAGTCTTGCCATTATTATTTACTCGGTTATAAACGATGTGTACATGCGGATGCTTTCTGTCTCTGTGTTTTACAATCAAAACCTGTGTGTCCTGTATTTTCATCTTTTGCAAGTACTCTTTAGCAATGCCCACCATTTTTTCATCGTTTAATTTATCCTCGTCGTTCGGGCTCCAACTTAAAGCTATGTGACCGACCGCCTGACCTAAGCCGGGGTTCATTTTGCGTTGCATATTAAAATCGTCGATAGTGTGCGCAATCTTATCGATGCGCACGCCATCCGAATAAAGTATGGCAGCATCTTTTTTCAGAATGTTGTACTCTATGCAGCCGCCGAAGCTTTTGCCGGGTTTAGGTATCTTGCCGATCATCACTATTGAAATATTTTAGTGCCTGGTCAATCTCTATCATCAGCCCATCGCATTTACGGGCAACCGTTATAAGGCCGTCCCGGTGCGCCAGCTTGGCTAACTGGTTTAAGTTGTTAGCCATCCCCGTTAGCATTCGCATGATTTGCAAATCTTCTGGCTTTAGCCGGGCGATCACCCTTGCGGCTTTAGCCGCAGCCCTGAACCAGTCGCTGATTTTCATACCCGCGTCTTTCGCTCTTCCCGCTATCATAAAATGCTCAGTAGCGGTTAACCTGACCTTGACTTGCACTTCCCGCCTGACGTTAATTTTTGGCCTGCCACCCTTATGTTTCGGCTTGCCTGTTAATGGCATCGCCGTTGTTTTTACTCCTGATTCCATACGCTATTAGCTGTCATTATCAAGCCTGTCTCTTCTTTTCCTTTTTGCAACCAACGGGCGCAAAAACAAGTTTGCCATTCAGCCGTGGGCTGCAACGGAGTTTTTGGGTACCAAAAACACAAACTTGCTTCTTATCGGCAAATGCCTTTCGTTAGGCCTCCGGCCGGTATAGACATCTATACAGCTATACCGCAAGCGGTATGCTGCGCCGCTTTTCACCAAAGCGAAGCTTTGGTTTTACCTGTTATTTTTCCGATGCTTCGCATCGGAGCTGCCTTGTCTGATCTCACTTGCTGTTGCCCTCCAAAAGCTTTTCAATGTCTTCTAACTTGTAATAAAGCAAACCGCCAATCTTCGTATAACGGAGGGTTCCGTTAACCCTTAAATTCTGTAATGTACCAGGTGAAATATTTAGCAGTTTCCTGACTTCGTAGCTTTTCAGCCATTGTTTACTTTGTGTCTGACCGGGCTTTATAAGACCCTTGATCTCGCCTAACAAGTTCTCTATCCTCCTTAAATCATCTTTGGTTATAATTTCGATGTTCATCTTTCCCCCGTTGTTAATTTTTAGTTTTTTGTTGCATGATTGCGAGTACCTCGCTTTTTTTGAAATAAACCCGTTTGTGCAGGCGCAAAAAGGGCAGACCCTTTTTCATCCAATCGGTGAGTGTTACCAATGACACGCCTAAATCGTCGGCCAGTTCCTTTTTGGACAATAGCCGTTCTTCATCCTGCCGGGGCGGGCTGCCGCCTTTCTTAAAATGTTCCTGTAATTCTGCCCTTACTGCATCCTTGATGCAGTGGCTTAGTGCTTCGTAATTGATTATTTCCATGCCGCAAATGAAAGCAGAAAAGCAGAGCAGGCGTGACCTTCAAAAATTTGAAGGTCAAATTGGAGTAGTTATTGGAAGGATAAATTAACAACTAATAAATTATAATACAATTAGTTATTAAATGGTGGGGGTTATTATAAAGATGGAAAAGAGCTCTTTTTACAAACTTCTTTTTTTCGCCGGAACGATGGTAAAAAGCTGGTCTTTTTTGGGTACGTCTTTGTACTTGGTATTGTCGGTGTTATTATCAGGTGGGAAATAACGCTTTACGCTCTCAATGCTTATCTCCTTACCTCCGGCTCTAAAGTACTTGGCAATCATCTTACTCCAAATGTTAAGCGTGGTAGCGTTGGCCAGTTCCTTATTGTCGTCCAGTTTGAGTTCCCTAATCTGTAACATGAGGTGATAAAGTGTTCTGTGCCTGCCCTCGCGAATGTCGATATAGTCTTTGGTTTCCAATTCCCGGAGTTTTTTATTTTCCTCTTTAAGCTTTTTGTTTTCAGCGTTCAGCTTTGCAATTTCTTCCAGTTGGCGTTTGATAGTTTCCTGATCGGTGGATTGAATGAACCATTGGTCAATTGAGTTCAGGTAATCCAAAAACTCCTGTAACTGCAAGCGGTTTTGACGTTCCCGCACATGTTTTGGGGTATAACGGTCTTTGTTAATAAGCTCGCTGATCGCATCAGTAATGATCTGCTTGACGTGAACAAAAAACTCCTGTTCCGTTGCATCTTCATAACGGCCCAAAAAGAAATTAAGCTGGTACTGGTAGAAAGCTGCGTATTGCTCCTTGCTCTTTTTATACAGACGGAAAAGAAAATGATTGTCTTCGTTCCCTTTCGTCCACGGCAACGGGAAACCTACATCATTAGTTTGCTTATCAAAGTCGAATAAAGCTCTATGCTTAAAATACTGTGGTCTCATAGCGCCTGGGTAGATTAATAATAATCCGAGCTTACAGATTAGCCGCCCTTAAACAAGGCTTCTATTTCCTATGCTCTCATATTGATGGTAAAGCCAGTCTATATGTTTGACTAATTCCTGTTTAACAATATTTTCATCCTCCTGTTTTTGTAGAATCAAGCCACTATGGGTCAATACAATACTTTCTTCCGCGCCTAAATTTACAAGGGTAGTTAAATAACGCTCGTACAGGTCGTCCCGGCTAAAAAAACCATCGGGTAAATTCTTAACATCGTAGCTCGTGAGGGCTTTACTCGCTTCCATTCTTTTTAATTGTTCTTCTTCACTATCTTTTGGAAAACCGATTATATCTAAAACGATTTCGTAATTATCGATATGCAGATGGTCTATTTCAACGCCAAGATCGCTTAGCTTAGTGACAAATGAACTTAATTTATACTGCTCAAATAACAGGTTTACAAGGTGGTTTTTCATAAATGGATGTTTTAATAAATAAAGTTACCAAAGCCAGCACAAAAAACAAAACCCTGCACTTTTAGGTGCAGGGCTCTGTTTTAGCTTTTGTGGTTAGGCTTGCAACCGCTTACTAAGCTGCGCCATATCATCTGTTAATTTGCTTTCTACCACCTTAGCATAAATTTGTGTTGTGGTCAGTTTGCTATGTCCTAATAATTTACTTACAGTTTCTATAGGTACGCCATTGGTCAATGTTACCGTAGTGGCAAATGTATGGCGGGCAATATGAAAGGTTAGGGGTTTTGTAATATCGCACGTATCAGCAATTTCCTTTAAATAGCTGTTTAGCTTTTGATTACTTAGCGTAGGTAATACCTTGCCCTCGGCTAATGCTTGAGGATGCCCTTTATATTTCTGAATGATCGCTAAGGCTTTAGGTAACAAAGGTACTCTTACAGGTTCGTTTGTCTTTTGCCTGTTGGTTGCAATCCAAATGTTATTAGCGGATTTTTCAATCAGGTTAGCGGGTGTTAAATTAAACACATCAATATAAGCCAGTCCTGTATAGCAACTGAAAACAAAAAGGTCTTGAACTACCTGTAACCGTACAATATTGAATTTCTTAGCTTCAATCCTTGCCAGTTCGTCTTTGGTTAAGTATTCCCGTTCTACCTTATCAAATTTCAACTGGTAAGCGTGAAAAGGGTTGCGGTCTATCCATTCGAGCCTTACAGCAAGATTAATCATCTTGCAAAACCTTTCAATGTGCTTCATCAGGCCATTGTTATTTAGGGCTTTTTGGCCTTTCTCCGGCGTTCTATTGCGCAGGTAGTACTCGAAGTCCGTAATAAACTTATAACTCAACTCGGACAGGTATTTATCGCTGGTCTTAAATCGTTCTTTAATGAACTCTTTTATATACTTCTGCGTGGTATAATAGTTCTTCATCGTGCCTGGCTCTAATAACTGCCCTTGATCGGAATTATGATACTCCATTAATTTACAGAGTGTAAACTCGGCCTGATCGCCCCCGGTAACTTTTTCTTTTAAAAGTTCTGCGGTGATAAATTTCTTCTGCAATAAAAGCTGTTGGTAACTGTCGATAATTCCGGCCTTAAATTGGTCAAGGTACTTATTCAGTTTAACGGTTTCTTCCCGGCTTCCCTTTGCCATTCCTTTAGTAGCGTTCCAGTTATTTTCCTCAATGGAGCGTTTAACAGAAATTTCGATACGCTTGCCGTTTACTGTAATGCGGGCATAAATCGGTGATTTTCCCGCTTGGGTGGTCTTTTGCTTTTTAAGGTAAAAAGCAACGCCGAAGGTGTTGTTTGTTGTACTCATAGCTATTTCAATTAATAATTTACAAAAGCATGGATTTGGCTTGTTTTGATGTGCCCTTTGAAAAGGGGCACCGGTCTGAACAAAAAACAGCTATCAAACCGCTTCAAAACATGTCAAAATAAACTAATCAATTAATTGACTATCAATACATTACGATGCTTTTGGTGACCCAAACCTAAGAATTAAAAATGGGTAACCGAATAGGTCTCATTTTCTTTGGTTTTACTTGAATAACTTGGGTTGAAATAAAATAAAAAACCCCTTAAATCATACGATTTAAGGGGTTTTACCGACTTTTAGCGGGCTAATTGTCGGGATGGCAGGATTCGAACCTGCGGCCTCCACATCCCAAATGTGGCGCGATACCGGGCTACGCTACACCCCGAATTGGGATTGCAAAGGTAAGAATCAGATTCACTAATCCAAATCTTTTTTAAAAGAATTTTAATATTTTCTTTCGTTCTAATCTGCACTTTTTCGACATGAAAAATAGTCGGTTTTTTCAACTATTGAAAGTCAGTTTGTTAGCTCAAAAAGATCATTAATCAGCGTCTGATTTTTTTCAAAATATTTCAATCTTTTTTCACTGAATAGTCAGGGCGGTTTTTGCAACGCTTATTTCGGTAAGTTGCAACATCTGTCTTTAAAAAAACCAAATCCACCCTCTACCAATACCAAACAACCTTTTTTAAAAGTTGCAACGGCTTAAATAGTGTTCCATTTTTAAAACTGCAACGGATTAAGGGCCTCCATTTAAAATGAATGGCGTTTTTATGCTTTTACTTTGTGTAGCCGATTTCCCCATCCCGGCCATTACGTCTAAACAAAATGTAAAACTTAAACGAAAAAAACATGTCAATCTTTAATCCATTAAAACGCCGGATCGCCTTAACTGGTTTTTTGGCACTGGTTATAGCTGTAAGTGCCGTAGCCCAAAAGAAACAGCCCAACATCCTCGTCATTTTTGGAGATGATATTGGCCAGTCAAACATCAGTGCCTATAGCCGCGGGCTGATGGGTTTTATGACCCCCAATATTGATCGCATTGGTAACGAAGGCGGCGTATTTATCCAATATTATGGCCAGCAAAGCTGTACAGCGGGTCGCGCGGCCTTCATTACCGGCCAATGCCCTTTCCGCACCGGTCTAACCAAAGTTGCTTTGCCGGGAGCACCGGTTGGTCTGCAAAAAGAAGATCCTACGATTGCTGAATTCCTTAAGCCTTTGGGCTATATGTGCGGGCAATTTGGCAAAAACCACCTGGGCGATGCAGATAAATATCTGCCTACAGCACATGGATTTGACGAATTCTTTGGTAACTTGTATCACCTGAATGCTGAAGAAGAACCCGAAAATCCTGACTATCCAAAGGGAGAGGCATTTAAAAAGAAATTTGGCCCCCGCGGAGTAATTCATTCGACCGCTGATGGTAAAATTGAAGATACCGGCCCGCTTACCAAAAAAAGAATGGAAACTGTAGATGAAGAGTTTTACGCGGCAGCAATAAACTTCATGACTACGCAGGTAAAAGCCGGCAAACCATTCTTTGTATGGTTTAATAGTACCCGCATGCACGTATACACACACTTAAAACCATCATCAGACGGAAAAACCGGCTTGGGTTTACAGGCCGACGGCATGACCGAGCATGATGCCATGGTTGGCGATTTGCTTAAATTTTTGGATGATAATCATCTTACCGATAATACTATAGTAATTTACAGTACCGATAACGGTGCTATGAAAAATCAGTGGCCCGATGCTGGAGCTTCTCCTTTTAAAGGTGAAAAAGATATGGAAACCGAAGGCGCCTTCAGGGTACCCGCGTTGATCCGTTGGCCTGGAGTTATTAAACCAGGTTCAAACTTTACTGGCTTGTTTTCTGCTGAGGACTGGCTCCCTACCTTAGTGGCAGCTGCAGGTGGCGATCCGAACCTGACTACTTCTGCAACAAAAGGCGTTACCGAAGGGGCTAAAAAGTTCAAGGTGCATTTAGATGGATATAACCAGATTCCTTATCTGAGCGGACAATCGGGTACGTTGCGCCATGAATTTGTTTACTTTGATGATGATGGTAACCTGGTAGCTTATAGGGATGAACGCTTTAAATATTCCTTTGCCAGACAGGATGCACATGGTATGGAAGTATGGCGCGTGCCCATGACTAAGATGAGGGCGCCAATATTTGTTGACCTGCTCAGTGATCCTTACGAGTATGCTCCTGGTAACTCGGCAGCATGGGAAGACTGGGCAGTAAAACATGCTTTCCTGATATTACCTGCCGTCGAAAAAGTGGCGCTATACATGTCAACTTACAAGGAGTTCCCGCCACGACAGGCCCCCGCATCATTCTCCATTGATGATATTATGAAAACGGTGCCTGCTCCGCAAATGAAAAATTAAGCTGTAAAAACTAAACATCAGCATTCAATCATACATCCTTTATTTATACGAGGATGTATGGTTGTTTCTTTTTCTAAAACACAGGATATGTCGACAAAAGAGCAAATACTGGAACTAAAAAATCGAATTGCCGAAAATATCATCGGACAGGAAGATGTGATCACCAAAATTTTAATTGGCCTGCTCACGGACGGTAATGTGCTGCTGGAAGGCTTGCCCGGGCTTGCAAAAACCAGGGCGGTAAAAAGCCTGGCAAAAAACCTCGATTGCAAACTGAGTCGTATCCAGTTTACGCCCGATTTATTGCCATCAGATGTTACCGGTACGGAGATCTATCAGCCCCAGGATAAAGAGAAATTTATATTTCAACCCGGCCCTATTTTCAGCAACCTGATTTTGGCTGATGAAATAAACCGTGCCCCCGCAAAAGTACAAGCCGCCTTGCTGGAAGCTATGGAAGAGCGCCAGGTTTCCGTAGCAGGCAAAACACACAAAATGGAGCCCCTGTTTATGGTTTTGGCTACGCAAAATCCGATTGAGCAGGAAGGTACCTATCCCCTGCCCGAAGCGCAGCTGGATCGTTTTATAATGAAGATAGAGGTTACCTACCCAGGTAATGATGACGAGATAAAAATAATGCGGCTGGTTAGGGAAGAATCAAAAACTAAAGAAGCTAAAATCGACCCCATACCGCAAAAAGTAATTTTCGATGCCCGCGCTGCCATCAACAATGTACAGGTGAAGGAACCTGCCGAAAAATATATCGTGGACCTTATTGGCGCCACCCGCTACCCGGAAACATTCAGCAAAGATTTAAAACGGTGGATAAATTATGGCGCCAGTCCCAGAGGTACTATTAATATCGACAAATGCACTCGCGCTGTTGCCTGGCTCGATGGCCGCGATTATGTAACCCCCGATGATATTCGCTTTATAGTGCACGACGTACTGCGCCATCGCCTCATTTTAAGCTACGAAGCCAATGCCGAAGGAATAAGCCCGGATGCCGTTATTGACGAGTTATTAAAAGTTGTCGCGGTGGCCTGATATCAACCGGAACGCTCACTATTCATCTATCAAAAAAAAGCATGCTCGGTTTCAAACAACATAATGAAATAGCCTACCCTGTTGAAGTGGTTACCACTTTACAGGATCTGATGCGCTATGAGTTTTTGGTACAATCGGGCAATTTGCTACCCCAGCACCCGGTGTATGCCATTCTTGCGGGCAGGCATACCTCAAAACTGAGAGGACGCGGGCTCGACTTTGAAGAAGTACGGCAATATGTAGCCGGAGATGATATCCGTAATATCGACTGGCGCGTAACCGCCCGCACCGGCAAAACACACTCAAAAGTTTTTAACGAAGAAAAAGAACGCCCAACTTTTATAGTGGTTGACCAAAGCAGCTTTATGTTTTTTGGTTCGCAGCGTTTTGTAAAATCAGTATCGGCAGCGCATGCTGCAGCTATCAGCGCATTTTATACCATTAAGCGGGGTGATCGCGTAGGCGGTATTGTTTTTAACGAAGAAGGGTATGATTACATAGCTCCTAAACGCAGCAAGGCGCTGGTTCAGCACTTTTTGCAGACAGTGGTCAACCGCAATGAGGTGTTACCGCTGCGCAAAACAGTGCAAGCCAATACTACCCTGCTCAATACCATGCTGCAACGAACACAAGCTGCCGTTACGCATGATTATGTGATTACTGTAATCAGTGATTTCTCTATGATTGACGAACAAACCAAGCAGTATTTAAGCAATATGAGCAATCACAACGATGTAATACTCATCCACATTTATGATTTGCTGGATGAGAAATTACCTGATGGCAAGCTCATTTTAAGCGATGGTAAACGTCAGATTGCCTGGCAGAACAGTAAGAGACGTTGGGGCGCTAAGTACCCGAAAACCTTTGCTGATATGCGAAAAACTTTAACAGAAGAGTTTGACCGCTACCGTATTCCCATTGTTTTTTTTAACACCACAGAGACAATAGAAGATCAGGTGATGCAGTCCATGGGCAGGCTCTTGAGAAGATAAGGAAGTCATCCTAATAAATAAATAAAAAAGAAATTATGGATCAGCAAGTTGGAAAATTAATTGAGCCACCTCCGGTACCTTTCAGTTTTGAACAGCCGGGCTGGTTTGTATTGGGTGGTTTGCTTGTATTGCTCCTCGTTGTAATTACCTGGCTACTGGTTAAATACTATCACCAAAACCGCTATCGCAAACATGCTTTGCAATTTTTAAATAATACAGAACAAACGCTTTCGCAGGTAAAAGAATTTGATCTGCTGATTTACCAGGCACAAATGCTGATTAAACGGATAGCCATGGCGCGTTACGGCAGGCAAAATGTATCAGGCTTAAGAGGCGATCAATGGATAGCCTTTATTAACAGCACCTGGCGCGAAAAATCTTTTAACAATAATGATGAGGCTTTATTAAATCAAAACATATACGCAACCGGGCAACCAATCTCGGCTGATGAAGCGGCAAATTTCACTAACAAAGCACGGCGATGGATAAAAAAACACAAAAGAAAGTATGCAGTTTGAGATAGCCTATAAGTGGGTCTTTCTGTTGGCCGTATTGCCTGTTGTAATATATGCTATTTTACCTGTTTTGCGAAAAAAACGGAGCGGCCTTATTGCACCTTTTTTTTGGCGGGCCATATCGGTTTCGGAGCAAAAGCCTAAAAGGCGGGCCTGGGTAAGTCGTAAAAACCCCCTTTCGTGGTTAATACTTATCCTGTGCTGGCTGTGTTTGCTGGCAGCAGCATCTTCGCCCCGTTATGTGGGCAAGCCGGCAAAAAAAACCAAAACGGTAAGGAGTTTTCTCATCGTAACAGATATTTCATTCAGTATGGCAACAACTGACTGGTATGCTAACGGTAAAAGACTAAGCCGCTGGGGCGCCATTAAATCAATTATGAAAGGCTTTGTGAAAAATCGCAAAAGCGACCAGGTTGGTCTGGTGATGTTTGGCAGCAACGCGTACTTACAATCGCCTTTTACCACCGATCTGGAAACCGTTGACTGGCTGATGGATCAAACAGAAGTAGGCATGGCCGGGCAAATGACGGGTATTGGCAATGCTATCGCTTACAGTACCAAAATATTTAAGGAAGATACCATAAAACAGAAAGTAATGTTGCTGCTCACCGATGGCATCGACAGCGGCCAGGGTATACCCCCGCTTGATGCGGCGCAGGCAGCTAAAAGAGATTCCATAATCATTTACACCATTGGAATAGGAAAGGCGGGCCACGGTGGCGGATATGACCTGGATGAAAAAACATTAAGAGAAATTGCCAACACCGCCGATGGAAAATATTTCAACGCCATGAACCAGGGACAGTTAAAACAGGTCTATAGTACGCTCGACAAACTGCACCCCGTTGTTTATGATGAGGAAACTTACAAACCAATTGTGTTACTATACTATTACCCGCTAGCAGCAACAGTATTGCTGGTATTGGTAGGTCAGCTATTAAATGGAACCGTTAGTTTATTTAGAAAAAGCAGTTAAAGACGATGGACTGGGACGAGCTTAAAGATACGATCAAAAAAACAGACTGGAAGGAGTTTCATTTCCTCCGGCCCCAGGCTTTGTATCTGTTCGTGCCGCTTGCTGTGATTGTATTGTTGCTCCTAATTGGCAATAAAGAGCGCAGGAGATGGAAAGCGATGATTGCCAAACCGCTGCGTCCATTTATGTTTAACAAGGGAAGTCGTTGGGCGATAGTTGCGCCGATATTGTTTTTTATAATCGGCGTTAGCTCCATGATTACTGGGCTGGCCGGCCCTACCTGGAAGAAAAAAGAAATACCCGGGCAAAAAATACAGGCAGTAGTATTGATTGCCCTTGATCTCTCAAAATCAATGATGACAGCAGATATCCAACCAAATCGTATTGAACGGGCCAAATTTAAAATCAATGATTTTTTAGACGCCAACCCACGGGCAAGGGCGGGTTTGATAGCTTTCGCGGGCACAGCACACCCGGTTTTACCTTTTACCAGCGATTATAAGATCATCAAATTTCATGCGCAAAGTCTTTCAAATCGCATCATGCCTGTGCAGGGTACTAACACCGCTGTTTTATTACAGCAAATTGACACCCTGATGAAGCATGTTACCGCACCAAGCACCGTATTATTAATTACTGATGCCATTGACAATGATGAAGCTGCGCAACTAAGTACCTGGGTTACCAATTCCATACACCGGCTGGAGATTCTGCTGGTTTCTACGCCTAACGGTGCTCCCATTCCGGGATATCCCAGGGTAATATCAAAGCAGGACCCGATCATAATTCAAAACCTGTCGCAAAATACTAAGGTCACTATTACACCATTAACGCTTGATAATTCCGATGTTAAGGCCATTGCAGGACGAATAAGTAAGAAACTGTACTTCGAATCGGAAAAGAAAAAAGATGCAAAAGAGTGGGATGATATGGGATATTTAATGATTATCCCTGCTCTGTTTATAACGGCGTTCTGGTTCAGGCGCGGCTGGACTATTCAATGGTGTCTGCTGCTGTTCAGTACACTGTTGTTATCGTCATGTGGCCTTCAATCTAAAAATCCCGATTGGTGGTATAGTAAGGACTACCAGGGGCAGCTACTTGAAAATGCCGGCAAGTATGCCGATGCCGCAGAACTTTTTGAAGATGATAAACATAAAGCCGTAGCCTATTTTAAGGCCGGAAATTATGCAGCCGCTGCTGACCTTTTTGCGCTCGACTCAACCGCCGCGGGCAATTATAATATGGGACTGGCACTTGCCAAACAAGGCCGCTACGATGCCGCCGAAATTGCTTTTAATAAAGCCGAAACGCTTGACCCAGCACTGAAGGAAATTGTTAAAAGTAGCCTGGAGGCAACAAAAGCTATAAAGAAACGGGCCGGTTCTATTACGCAATTTGCTCAAAAATCAATAGGTAAAACAACCCGCGATAAAGATATCGCCACAAAAAAGAATCATAAAAATGATCCTCTAAAAGAGCATAAGCCAATATCGGAGGATGATCAGTTGAGTTCGGATACCAGGGTAAAAAACCTGCCGAAGTTCGGTAACCGCGTATCTGATGAGGTTGCGACCAATATACGCAAAGCCAAAGAAGCTAAAAACCCAGGAACGACATCGCCAAAAGATAAAAGCGGCGAATTAGCCAGCAATATTTTATTGAGAAAAGCTGAAGCTGACCCAGCTGAATTTTTGCACAAACGATTTTTGCTACAGGAGAAGCTTTATTACAAAAAGATAGAAAGGAGCAAAACACAATGGTAAAAAAACAGCTCCTGATTATTATACTGATCTGCATAGCCCTCATTGCTAACGCCCAGGTAAAGTGTTTTGTGCAAACCCAAATGGACCGCAGCACGGTTTACACGCAGCAACCTTTTAAAGTAACCATTAATGTATTAACCGCCACCTGGTACACGGCCCCACTGGAGTTTGACAACTTTCAAATTCCTAATGCTTTTATTATGCCTTTTGATAAAACTGTACCGGGCATGTTTACCATTAACGGCAAACAATATGCCGGGCTAACCTTTTACTACATTGTTTTTCCATATAAAGAAGGGCATTACACATTGCCCTCAATAAATATTGTGGCCACAACCCCACCCGTTGGCGGCTACAAAGCCCAAAGGGTCAATGTAAAAATGCAGGCACTATCATATATTGTTAAACCTGTGCCAAAAAATTTCAGCAGCGATAGCTGGTTTGTGGCTAAAGATGTATCCATTGAACAAAAATGGAGCAGAAGTTTAAGCAAGCTAAAAGTAGGCGATGTTATTACCCGCACCATCATCCTAAACGCCAAAGGAACTTTACCGCAATTTATTCCGGAATTAAAAATGGATAGCTTAAGCTGGAGCAGTGTTTATCCGCAACCCGCCACGCTTACCGATACCCGTGATGAGTATGATGCCAACGGCCAAAGGGTTCAGTCTGTAACCTACCTGTTAGAGCAAGAGGGCGACTTTACATTTCCGCCTGCATCGGTTGAATGGTTTAATCCAATTAACAGCCGTGTTTATAAAAGAAATACACCGCTTGTTAAAATTCATGTGGCGGCCAATCCAAATCTGGGGATTTTAAAAACGGCAAAAGATAGTCTGAAAGCTACGATGCCCGTAAAGACGAGTATTAACATTAGAAAAGGGCCTTACCTCATCTATGGTGCTCCGTGGTACTATTTTGCTTTATACAGCGTAGTGGCACTTTGCTTGCTGTATTTTATAATCAGGCTCATTATTAAAATTTATCAGAAGATTGATAATGAATACAAAGCCTATTTATTGAACGAAAAATACTGGTTCAGCAAGTTTACCCATTCGTCAATAGCCTTACCCAAACTGCTGAATAATTTGTATGCCTGGTGGGATCGTTTTCCGGTTTCCAACAAATCGGCCTCGTTGCAAAAAGATGCTATCAGTCGGAATGAAAACGACATAGACCAGCAATTGGCGGCTTATTACAAACAGGAGTATGCCGATGGCGATATGGATGCCAAGGCTAAAACCGGATTTAAAAACAGTATAAAAAAATATCGCAAGGAACTGATGCAAAACGGCGCATCCCGGCCAAACAAAAACATAACGGATAATCAAACAGAGTGGAAATAATAATGAACAATCAAAAACCGCATACATATGAAAAATCACATCAACACAAAGAAGATATTGCTTATTGCATTGATAGTAATATTACCTGCTATTATTATATCCTTTACAGGCAAAAACACGCTTAAAGCGCCGATTGAAAAAAAAGCTAACAAGGCGGCAGATCCATTACCATCATGGAACGATGGCCCGCTGAAAAGCGCCATTATTGATTATATACAAAAAGTGACTACAGCTAACGGCAAAGGTTTTATCCCGGTTGAGGATCGCATTGCCACCTTTGACAACGATGGTACCCTTTGGGCCGAAGAGCCTACAATTGAGTTGGAGTACGCCAAGCTGGCTTTTAAAAAAATGATTCAAAAAAATCCGTCACTGGCACAACAGCAGCCGTATAAGGCCATTATCCAAAAAGACAAAGCTTACCTGGCTAGCGTTGATGAGTCCTCCTTGGTAGCCGTCATCTTAAAATCTTTATCGGGCACAACTGAAGAGGAGTTTGAAAAATCAGTAAAGGCATATTTTGATACCGCTCATTATGTTATTCAAAAAACAGTACACCCGGTGATAGACGCCAGATACCAGCCGCAACTGGAACTGCTGGACTATTTACGTGCAAATGGCTTTAAAACATTCATTTGTACCGGCGGCACCATTGAGTTTGTAAGAGCAATCTCTGTAAAATACTATGGTATCCCATTAGAACAGGTCATCGGCACAAAACTTCAATATAAGTTTGATGAAGACACCCGCACCATTTTGCGCGAAGGAAAAGTAGCGTCTATTTGTGATAAGGGCGGTAAACCGGTAAATATTCAGTGGCACATTGGTAAAATACCTGTTTTTGCGAGTGGCAATGAAAAGAGCGGCGGAGATATCGAGATGCTTAAATATTCGCAAATGAGTAAGTACCCCAGCTTTCAATTATTGGTTAACCATGATGATGCAGTACGCGAATTTGCCTACCAGGAGAAAAACAATGCTTCAATAAATGCAGCAATGGTAAATAAATGGCATGTAGTAAGCATAAAGAACGACTGGAAAACAATTTTTTCCGCACCTTAAATAATAAGCAAAAAACTTTTGTTGTATATTCATATTCGTAAATTAAGGGCCATGATAAATATTGATAACAAAGCAGGAATAGTACTTATTGCCGTTCTGTTATTTGCACTGTCGTGTAAAGATCACAAAAAACAAGTTGCACAAGTGCAGGTGCCGCAACAGGCAACACCCGCAATAAACGTAAGCTATGGCGTAAAGAAAATCTCTTTTCCATTCAGGAATGTAGCAGTGTGCAGGCCATCGGGATTAAACCGTTCTGACAGTGCCACCTTTATGGCCGGCGGCGGCCGCGATTTTAAAGAAAGCATTTTCAATAAGCCTCTGCATAACCTGGCTATACCGGCCGGAATGATATTAATAAGCGGCGGCCAATTTAGCATGGGTGGTGTAAACCCGATTGGTATGGATGGCGGTGGCCATGAAGAGATGGATGATGCCAGGCCTGTTCACAGGGTTAGCATTGATGCATTTTTGATGGATGCTACCGATGTAACCAACAAACAATTTGCTGCATTTGTAAAGGCTACCGGTTACGTTACTGTGGCAGAACAAAAACCAACCCGCGAAGAATTTCCGGATGCACCTGAAGAAAACCTGGTGGCTGGCTCCATGGTATTTAGCCCACCAAACAAAAAGGTTCAGCTGAATGACTATACCCAATGGTGGGCATATGTAAAGGGAGCCAACTGGAAACACCCCAGCGGACCCAATAGTAATATTATTGGCAAAGATAACTATCCGGTTGTACAGGTTTGCTGGGAAGACGCCGTAGCCTATGCCAAATGGGCCGACAAACGCCTGCCTACGGAAGCCGAATGGGAATTTGCCGCGCGCGGAGGTCTATCAGGCAATTTATATGCCTGGGGCAATCAACTGAAACCTAAAGGCAAATGGATGGCCAATATTTTTGAGGGCTCTTTTCCCAATAAAGATGCCGGTACTGACGGCTATACAGGCGTGGCCCCGGTAAAACAATTTCCGCCAAATGGTTATGGCTTATATGACATGGCCGGCAATGTATGGCAGTGGTGTAATGATTGGTATAGATCTGACTATTACGGCACGATTGCCAATAACAATGTAACAAACAACCCGACCGGTCCCGCTGATTCTTTTGATCCGGGTGAGCCCGGCGTTAAAAAGAAGGTACAGCGGGGTGGCTCATTTTTGTGTACCGATCAGTATTGCACCCGCTATATGGTTGGTACCCGCGGTAAGTGCGATTACAGATCAGCTTCTAATCATATTGGGTTTAGGTGTGTGGCTGATATTAAACCATTAACTGCCAATAATAATACCCTTATGAAAAAATAATATTGCTGGTTATAAATCATTGTTGTTAGGCATAAATGTATCATGCAGGTATCATAAAAAAAAGCAATACAGTTTTTGATGTACTGCAAAAGACCATTTTTATGTACATTAGGCATAATTGATTTAGCTTTATCTGCTATTAATTCTGGTTATCATGATGGATAACCCTAAATTGACATAGAATAATGGCCAAATCAAAATTGCAGATAATTTAAATGCTGTGATAGCAATATGTCTTAATCAAAAACAATATAGATCGATGCTTAATTTTTACACTTATAAAAGAGTCTTTTTCTTAATCATTTTTCTCACCATATTTTACGCAAAGGGCCAATCGCAGAACACATCGCCCGATAGCATTAATACCGCCGTTGAGCCTGAATACAATAAGGTAAACGGCTTTCACCGCATGTTATTTGGTGAAAATTACCGCCAGCTTTGGGCTACTAAGGTTAAACTTCCTGTTTTTTATCTCGAAAAGGAGAAAGGTGGATTAAAAATATTGCAGCTTGGCGGTGGCATGCAAACCAAATCATTACGATTACAGGACAGCAGCGGGCAAGAATGGGTTTTAAGAACTATCCAAAAATATCCCGAAAAGGTATTACCGGCCAATTTAAGGCCTACTATTGCCAAAGACATTGTACAGGATCAAATATCGGCCGAGCACCCATTTGCCGCATTAACAGTACCTATAATGGCTGAAGCGCTGGGCATACCCCATGCCCACCCAAAAGTTGTTTATGTACCTGATGATCCGGCTTTAGGGCAATACAGAAAAGAGTTTGCCAACCAAGTGTTTTTATTTGAAGAACGCGAACCATTAGATGCCGACAAAACAGATAATACTCCAAAAGCGCAACGAAAAATACAGGACGACAATGATAATCGTGTTGACCAGCATCTGGTTTTACGGGCCCGGTTGCTGGACATGCTGCTTGGCGACTGGGACCGGCATGAAGACCAATGGCGCTGGGAAAAGACAAAAGATGACGACGGTATTTTATATAAACCTGTACCAAGAGACCGTGACCAGGTTTACGACAGCGCCAATGGATTTTTGCCCTGGGCAGTATCGCAATATTTATTGATGGCCAAATTTCAAAGTTATGGAGATCATATCAGATCCATTAACAGATGGAACCTGAATGCCCGGTATTTTGACAGGTACTTTTTAAATAGCTTATCAGAACAGGATTGGAAAACCGAAATTGCCTTTGTTCAAAAAACCTTAACAGATGAAGTGATAACCAGTGCCGTTAAACAAATGCCTGATACCATATTTAAATTGAGCGGCAATGAAATTATTAAAAAGCTGATAGCCCGCAGAAATGTTTTGGGTGAACAAGGTTTAACCTATTATCGCTTCCTGGCAAAAACAGTTGAAATACCAGCTTCAGATAAAAGGGAGAAATTTGAAATAGTGAATTTGCCCGATAAAAGCCTGGCGGTTACCATCAACAAAATAAAAAAAGATGGCCGGGTTGAAAAAATTGTTTATCAGCGAACTTTTGATCCTGCTGTAACCAATGAAATAAGGCTATATGGCTTTGGCGGAAAAGATCAATTCATTGTCTCCGGTAGTAAACCATCGCCAATACTGGTGCGAATGATTGGCGGTGATGATGAAGATACGTTTACTATAGATAGTACGCTGCATAATAAATCAAAACTATATGTTTATGACAGGTCGGACGAAAAAAACGATCTTCCTCCTTCTTCTCAAGCCCGAATAAGAACAGCGGCAGACACATCGGTAAACAGCTACCATAAATTCAGCTTTAAATATGATTATTTGCAACCACTTTTACTGGCCAGCTATGATAAAGATTTTGGGTTCCAACTCATTCCTGAATTTGTTTTAGAAAAGCATGGATTCAGAAAAGAGCCTTATTCTTCAAGACAAAGTTTGTCAATTGATTATGGATTTGGCAGCAATTCCTTGCTATTAAATTACAAAGGCGAATTTAAAACAGTTATTGGCAATAACGATTTGGTTGTAAACGTACTATCAAAAGGGCCAAACTATAACAGTTACTTTTTTGGCGTGGGCAATAACACTGTTTTTGTAAATTCAGGCGATAAGCAAATTGAATATTATAGAAATGTTTATGACGATGTAATTGCAGACGTACGGCTACGGCATAAATATGGCAAGTGGGTAGGCAGCTTAGGTGTTATAGAAGAATATTACAACAGTAGCCAAAACGACAACCAGGATAGGTTTTTAAATGAATATAATGAGCAGCACCCCAACGAAAAGGTATTCAGCACACAGGTTTCTACCGGCATAATTGGTTCTTTAACCATCGACACCAGGACAAAAGGTATCATACCCCATAATGGCATTTATTGGAATACCGTAGCAACAGGTATGACCGGAATAAACATAAGTGACCATACCTATCGGAAATTTTCAACCGATTTTAGTTTTTATTTAAATCCCGACAGAGATTCCGTTTTTATTATCTCCAACCGTATTGGTGGCGGCATTGTAACCGGCAATGCGAGTTATTATCAACAAGTAAAATTAGGTGGTGATTTAGACCTCCGGGGATTTTATATATGGCGTTTTACAGGTAAGAGCATGGCTTATGATAACTTCGAAATCCATTTAAAATTATTTGATTTTACCTCATACGTAACCCCAGGCAGCGTGGGTGTGGTAGGGTTTAATGATGTAGGCCGTGTTTGGACTCCGGGTGAGTCGTCAAATGCATGGCACGACGGTTATGGCGGCGGTTTTTATGTAATACCGGCACAGTTGGTGCTTTTGCAGGGCGTAGTTGGCTTTTCAAAAGAGGGAGCATACCCTTATATAACAATTGGCTATAAATTTTAATAGTTTTATACTAAAATATGAAACTTAGGCAACCAGAGGAAAATCCCTTCCAGTTACAACTCTCATTTAATAAAATAATTGAGCATTGGGAGCAATTGGCCATTTCTTCAAACGATAACCGGAGCGGGCTGGCTAAACATATCTTAAAGGAAATTGAACTTTATCCCGAATTTAAAACCGGCATTACTAATCTCAAGCAGGTAAAAAACAATCCAGAGCTTATTAGCCTATTATTATCGGAACTTTTCCCTGCAGCCCTCACCAATAATGAAATTAAAGCTATCACGCTCCCCTACCAGCATTTGCTGATTAACCCAACAAAACGGCTTCAAAATATTCTTAATTCGGCCAACCCGCCATTTGATATTTATATCAGTGATTCTGATAATCACCAATTGTACATAATGAGCTGTTGCCTTATTATGAACAGATTTTATGGCACCAGTTTTGATTTTACAAGGCCACTATTTTATAACATTCCCACCTCCGAAGGTGTAATTAAATATTACCGGATTACCTATAACGGCGATTTTCTTGAGCTCATTCCCACTGAAAATGCTATCGCCATTTCGCAGGCTGATATTGAACTATTGCGCGATAACTTTGATGACCTGGAGCTGTGGAAACAAAAATTTCCACCGGGAAGCTGGCTCATTAAAGGTTTTGCTATTATAACATTGGTTGATGTTACTGTTGAAAATGCGGTATCAACCTTAAAAGAAACCTTATTAGGCGAGCGCAATGAAATATTGAAAAAACAACTGGAATCAATCTATCGTTCCATCTTTAATATTCCTGATCTTCACATTGGCCTGGCTGCATACAATGCAAAAGAAAACACATTTAATACGGTAAATTTTGACCAACGGATTTCAAGTTTCCTTTTATCAGATGAGCTGGAAAAAGAAGCCGATAAAGCCCTGTGTTCATCTGCGGTTACCAATCTTATCGAAAAAAAAACATATTATGCAGTTTCAGACGTAGCGGCATACCTGGCGAAAAATGAAAATAACGGGTTCATAAAACACTTCAATGCGCAAAACATTAAAAGTTTTATATTGGCCCCAGTTGTTAAAAACAATAAGCTGATAGCTATTTTTGAAGTTGTTTCGTACAAAGTGGGACAACTTAACAGTATCAATGCCAATAGGCTAAATATAATAATGCCTTTTTTAACTGATACTATTGACCGGCAGTTTACCGATCTTAATAACCGGGTACGCGCCCTTATACAAATTGAATACACCACCATTCATCCCAGCGTTTATTGGAAGTTTGAAAAAGAAGCCTTAAAATTTTTGCGTTATAAGAACCTCGATAAAACGTATTCTTTAAAAGAGATCATTTTTGAAGACGTGTTTCCCCTTTACGGGCAAATTGACATTAAGGATTCATCAGTGAGCCGGAATTACTGTTTGCAAACAGACTTACAAAAACAAGCCGCAGCCGTAATGGCATTATTACAGCAGTTACAATCTTATTTTAAGGCAGAGGCAGATCGATATATAAATGAATTAAACGAAATCATTATTCAACTCAGCTCATCTTTTAAAGCTGATACAGAACAATCTTGCAATCATTTTCTGGATAGTAAAATTTATCCCTTGTTTAATCAGGCCATTTCATCACAGCTAGCCATTACGCCATTGATTAACCATTATTTTTCAAACAGCGATAAACACAATGGCGATTTTCACACACATCGCCGAAGATATGATGAGACTATCACACTGATAAATGAAAAAATGGCGTTGAAGCTTGACCACGACCAGGTTGAGGCTCAAACCAGGTTTCCGCATTATTATGAACGATTTAAAACCGACGGTATAGAGCATAGTCTTTATATTGGATCTTCCATTGCTCCGGACCGTAAATTTGAACTATCTGACTTGTATAACCTGAGGCTATGGCAGATACAGGTACTTTGCGAAATGGAGGCAGAACACCAGGTTCAAAAACCTTATCTTCCCTACCCGCTCGAAGTAACATCGCTAATATTGGTATTCAGCAACCCGATAGCCATCCGCTTCCGCACAGACGAAAAACATTTCGATGTTGACGGCGCTTATAATGCACGGTTTGAAGTAGTAAAGAAAAGAATAGATAAAGCTTTTGTTAAAGGTACCAACGAACGTATTACCGCTGTCGGGAAATTAGCCATTGTTTATTCAAGCAAAGAAGAAGAGTGGGAATACATTACCTACATTCAGTTTTTACAATCAAAACAAATGCTTGATGATGAAATTGAATTGCTGGAAATAGAAGATCTGCAAGGAATTTCGGGATTAAAGGTTTTGCGCGTAAAAATATTGTACAATAATAAACTGCCGTTCGCAAAACGATATGATTATAACGAGTTATTGCATGAAATTAAACAACAGGATGTTTAACAAACTTTCTTTGTTTTCATTATCTATCTAAAACAAACACTATGAATTACCACAAGCTGCTTGAAAAAATCACCGAACATGTGTTGGAATATTTCAAGGCACAAGACGATAAAACTTTTATTTATCATAACAAAAAGCATACGGAAGATGTGGTTAATAGAACTACAGAAATTGCAAATCACTATGAAGTAACCCCTCACGACCTGTTTATTGTTTGTGCCGCGGCGTGGTTTCATGATTTGGGGTATATGATTGATCGCAGCCATCATGAAACGCAGAGTGCCTTGCTGGCAGAAAATTTTTTAAGAAGCAAAGAGGTTGGCGAAAGCGATATAAAGCTTGTTAAAAGTTGTATAATGGCAACCCAAATGCCTCAAAAACCTGTTAGTTTACTGGAAAAAATTATTTGTGATGCTGATTTATACCACCTGGGAACCGACGAATTCTCCCAAAAAAACAAACTATTATTTAAGGAATATAATAATATAAATCATCCACCTATTGATAAAACGGAGTGGCAAAAAAAGAGTGTAGTATTTTTAGAGGCGCACCAATACCTTACTGATTATTGTCAGCAATTATTAAACGATGGTCAACAGAAAAATATTGAAATGCTAAAAAGCAAAGTTGAAAACTCTATTAAAAAGCCTGAGGTCAGCACTAATGAAGAGATTATTGCTGCTGTTGATTCGTTTGCTGAGCATCCAAAAACAAAAAAAAACAAAGACAAAATATTTGAAGATAAGCCTGATAAAGGAATAGAAACCATGTTTCGTATCAGCTCAAGTAATCACCAGCGACTTAGCGATATGGCTGATAAAAAAGCGCATATCATGATTACCGTTAATTCAATCATTTTATCAGCCTTAATAAGTTTGGTATTACGCAGACTAAATGAATACGAATATTTACTCGTGCCCACTATCATATTGTTATCTGTGAGTGTAGCTGCCATGACTTTTTCCATATTATCTACCCGTCCGTCTATTCCCAATGGTGTGTTTACCAAAGAAGATGTAGACGAAAAAAGAGTTAACCTGTTGTTTTTTGGCAACTTCTATAAAATGGGGTTAGATGATTACACCTATGGCATGCTAAAGATGATGGACGATAGAGAATTTTTGTATGGCAGTTTAATAAAAGACGTTTACTCGCAGGGGGTAGTTTTGGGCAAAAAATACAGGCTGCTCCGTATTGCATATAGTGTGTTTATGTTTGGTCTTATCGTTTCAGTAATCGCGTTTATTATTGCGGTTACATTTTTCAGTGCCAAACATATAGTTTAATTGATAAAATCTTTAAATTATAAAACCAATGAGCAAACCATTCATTTCAGTTATTACGCTTCTGGTAATTAACCTGATTCTCATCACCGCCGCCTGTGGGCAAACAAAAGCGGGGAAACCCGGCTTACGTGTTATTTTGATACGCCATGCGGAAAAACCTGTTGACGGGGACAATTTATCTTGCAGCGGTTTCAACAGGTCGGTAAAATTGCCGGATGTAATTAAAAGCAAATTCGGCATCCCCGATTATGTATATGTTCCATCCCCGGGAACCGGAAAACAAACCAAAAATTGCCGGATGCTGCAAACCGTTGTGCCGTTGGCTGTAAAATATAACCTAACCATCAACACAAATTACAGTGTTGATCAATCTGATAAATTAGCGAACGCCGTCGAGAAAAATAAAGGAACGGTTTTAATAGTTTGGGAGCATAAAGAATTAGTATCCATTGCTGCAGAATTGGGTGTAAAAAAAAGTTTATTGAGCTGGGATGATAACGACTTCGACAGCATATGGATTATCACTTTTAATCATGGCCAGGCTACACTAACAAAGGATAAAGAAGGGATTAAGCCTGCGCAAGCATGCTCTTTTTAATATTTATTAACACCAACAAATGAAAGAAACGCCCGGAGAATCCTCAATACCAACTGAAGAGGCAGCAGGAATATCCACCAACGGTAAAAAAAAGAAAACTAAGGACACTGATAAACCGGACAAAGGTATCGAAACCATGTTTAGAATAAGTTCCAAAAACCAACAGGAATTAAGCGACATGGCCGATCAGAAGGCCCATATCTTAATAACCGTAAATTCCATCATTTTATCGGCTATAATTGGTTTGGTGTTGCGAAAGGTAGATCAGTACGCCGATTTAATTATTCCCAGCTTCGTTTTGATGACGGTGAGTATCCTGTCTATGACTTTTTCCATTTTAGCAACCCGGCCATCAATACCCAAGGGCATATTTACTAAAGAAGATGTGGACGAAAAAAGAGTTAATCTTTTGTTTTTTGGCAATTTTTACAAAATGAGCCAGGAAGATTACAACTATGGTATGCTTAAGGTAATGGATGATAAAGACTTTTTGTATGGCAGTTTAATAAAAGATGTATACTCGCAGGGGATTGTGCTGGGTAAAAAGTATCATTTATTGCGCATTGCTTATAACATCTTTATGTTTGGGCTTATAGTTTCGGTATTGGCGTTTATTATCGTTATAATGTTTTTTAGCCATCCAGCGCCTGCAAAATAATCATGAATAAACAATTGCACCGGATACTTTTCCTGCTGATAGTAATGATACTTGCTATCCCCGGTTTGGTGTTGGCTCAATTTGCAACCCAAAAATTCGATGATCGCATTTTAATTGACCTTCAGGATAACCGTACACCCGAACAAACCGGTTTTTTTCTGTTCATGTCGAATACTAATCAATACGTTGATATTGGTGTGCCAACTGCATTGCTGGCTGGTGGAATAATTGATCATAACGAAGCCATGCGCCAAAACTCACTGTATGTGGCAAGCAGCACGGCGCTTTCATACGGACTGACTTTTTTAATTAAACATATTGTTAAACGCCCGAGGCCATTTATACAAAATATTAATATAGTTCCGGTTTACCGGGCAAGTGGCACGTCCTTTCCATCGGGTCATACCTCTTCGTCATTTGCTACAGCTACTGCCTTATCCATCGCCTATCCAAAATGGTATGTAATAGTACCTTCGTTTTTATGGGCCGGTACGGTAAGTTATTCAAGAATGTATTTGGGCGAACACTACCCGAGCGATGTTGCTGCCGGAACCTTGTTGGGAGCGGGTTCTGCTGTATCGCTCCTATTTATTAAAAAATAGAACCAAATACCAATGTTGCAAAACCGGGTTGATCCTTTTGGAAATATTTTAAAGACCAGCGCGCGCGGTTTATGGATGGGTAACCGGGGTATTCTGCATAATGACCGTAAGGAATTGCTGCGCCCGTTTAAATTAAAAGCGTGGATTACCTGTAAACTCCAATTTAATGGCCGGAAACGTGAAGTTATGACGCCAAACAGGTATACAGAGCTTTTTTTTATGGATGAGGCTACATCCTTCGCTGCCGGCCACAGACCTTGTTTTGAGTGTCGACGGGAAGATTATAAGAAATTTAAAACTTTATGGTTAAAAGGTAATCCTGCATATAATTTTGACGAGAAAACATCTATACAAAAAATAGACGATATCCTTCATAGTGAACGGATAAATACCAATAAATCAAAGGTTCTTTTCGACGAGCAGCTGAAAAACATACCTGATGGGACCTTTGTCTTATTTAATAACCAACCCTACCTTATCTCGGGTGGGTTAATGCACTTATGGTCTCCTTTTGGTTATGCCGAGGGAACGGCTTTACCTGATGTGGATACACTACCCGTTTTAACCCCTAAATCCATTTTAAATACTTTTCGCGCCGGTTATTTGCCACAAATAGCCTTTAAAAAACTCTAAAACGGGCAAAATGTCCGTCTAAGCGGTTTCATCTTTAAAAATGCAACTCATTCTATAAATGGCGATGATTTTCAGTTTGTTTATTGATTCACAATATGTTATCTTACATCAGGGTTTGGGGTAAGCCTCAACCAGCTATTTACCGGAATCAACTGTTAACTAAACCCCGTCTTTATGAAAACCATTCTCGCTATTTGCTTGATGCTTATTTTTTCGGCCTGCTGGCGGCATAAAGTTTCAAATGTTACGGTAATTTCCCTTTCTTACCGCCAAAAAGATATTCAAAAGGAGTTTGACACCTTATATAATCACCAAAAAAATAAACGCGGCGCTTACAAAGGCATTATAGAGCAGGCATTGGCTGTATGCCACAATGATGAAGACCATGCCGATACGGTTATACAAGATGTATTTTCCAGCATGTACTTCAACCACCGTACCGGCCAATATGACTGCGTAACAAACACAACTTTTAAGTTTCGTGATGGCAGCATTTCTACGGCAGGAATATTTAATTTAGTTCCGGGCGATACCATAGCTCCCAATCACGATTTTCCCATTAGTGGCGGCAGTGCTTCATACCGCAATATATATGGCACCTATACACGCAAATATCAAAATGGTATTTATCACGTAGAACTACGGTATTTTAAACTGAAATAACCGCAATAAAAATACCGTGAAATTACCCGTTGTTGTATATCAGTTATCGCCGTAACTTTATAGCAAACGGGAAATAATACCTGCACCATTTTATAACCTAATTCCTAAAAATCATGAATGTTTCTGCACTCGATGAAAGCGGCCAGCCGGTAGACTGGTGGTTTATTTACAAAGTACCACAGCTAAGTTCCGGGGTTGGTAATGATGCCGCTACCGGTTATGAATATGTTTATTACGATTCTAAGATTGATGCAAATTCAGATCCTCGTCAACGGGTTGTAGCTAAATCACCTTATGTTCTCAACAGTAGTGATGGCGCGCTTAACCTTACCATGGATTCCGTATTTAAGGGTTTTAAAACACCAGCGTCAACCTTAGGGTGGATACTTTATAATGATGAGATGCCTGCAGTTGTTGGGCGTCATGACGATGGAACAAAAGGGCACACCAAGGGTGTAATCGCATTTGATACAGATTCAAAAACAGCATTTTGGTTACTTCACTCCTGGCCCAAATTTGCTGACCCAGGGGCAACAACTGACCCAACTCCTCAATACGGACAAACATATTTGTGCGTTTCACTGGATCTTGCTACAGCTAATAATATCGCCAAGTTGATGAAAGATCACCAGGAGCCGCAGATTTATCTTCCACATGTGCCCAATTTACCAGAAACAGCTGATCTTTATGCGCTTACTCAACCATTAACATCAAAGCCGACTCCTCTTGGCGAGTCATTTGACTTTACAACAAAAGGTAACATGAGCTTTAAGGTTATTGCCAAAAACCGGGAATGGAACGATGATTTTTGGAACGACTTGGTTGGGGTTAAATTGGGTGATGATATGGATGATGAAACATGGATCCGTGGTAAAATACCGCCGGTTGCCGATAGTGACGGTATTCATAAAACGTTCGATATAAAATATATAAACCTGGGCCCCCTTGGGGCGCATTGGGCCTGGCCCGAAACTCATGACCATGCGAAATGGGGAATTACCCTGCACGAACCCTGGATATGTATTGCCGATATTAATAGAATGATTTCGCAAAGAAAGCGTGGTGGCGGGACTATTGCCTTTCAAAATTTCGTTTTGTGGTCGGCATTGTCCAAGACGAGCATTGTTTTGGCGCCGCCAGGGTCCAACAGAACTGAGACAATCGCCCTCATCCAACAAACACATGATCATGCATCAGAGGCCCCGCCAAAGGCATAGTTTGTATGAGTAAACAAAAAAGGCAACCGGGAGAAAATCCGGCTGCCTTTACAACAATTCCAATCTCAATTACAAAACTTAATAAAATTAGCACTTATGTTATCAGCCTGACTGGCTTTTTCTACCATGCTATAATTTTATAATAAAAATTTAAATAAAATCATCATAAATTAAACATATATAATTTATAATCAACTATTTATAAATATAAGTTCAATTAAAAATTTAAACTTTATTTTAACTTTTAGGCAATATTATCTATTTTTTCATTACCAGCTTTACTGCAACCGAATCACCGACCACCTTGCCATATCGGGTTGATACTACACAGGAATTATGAAAATGAATGCCTCCATAAAACCTGGCCCAGGCAGTTTCATCTGCCGCATCTCTGAATGATTTAAATGATCTGCTTTTTATTCCGAATTCCAGTTCCGAGGTATCGGTATAAGCTACATTATCACCCAAAACGCTGGTCAAAGCTTCGGCTGCTGCTGCTGATATGCTGCAATGCCCGCAAGTGTATTCAGGGAAAGGTGGCGTTTGTAAATGCGGGCGCCAGGCAGGGTCAAAATACTTATCTATCACCGTTTCGGGCCTCACCGTTTTATAAAAATACTTAGCACTCCACGATTCAATAAAAGCATCAAACAATGCAATTGCCGTCTTGGCATATGCACAAACGGTGGTATTAAAATCGGCGTTGGTTTTTTTTGCTCCAATGCCCACTATACTCAGCCAGTGCCCCGGTGGCGAAAACTTCTTGGTTAAAAAAACAATATGCCCTGCCACATTAAATTTCTGCGGATTATCGTCCCAAAAGTCAGCCATATGTGTTTGATCTTTTGTTAAGTTATTGCCTGTATTTTCAATACTTACCACCTCTTTATAATATTTACTTTCTTTGTCAGTAACATTAAATGCAGGCGGCGGCGGTACACTATATTCTTTGGCATCGTGCATTGCCATTGTTCTTATTTCTCCCCAATGGGGTTCAATAGCTTCCGAATAACCGGGGGGAGTTGGCACCCATCTCCCAACGGAATCATTAATAGCAAATTTAGGGGCCGTACGTGTTTGTAAATAATTATCCTTCTTACTCCAGGCCATTACAGATTTAGCAACGGCAGCGGCATAATTTTCCGAATTGCCAATCATGTCGGCCGGCATGCCATGGTCGACAGCTATCTGATGTAAACTATCGGTATAATATTTCAGGCTGCCCTCAGGAAAAGTTACTGCTTCACCAACTTTACAAAAGGCTAATATGGAGGCGTATTCATAGTCAATATCCTCGTGCGCAACAGGTTTGGCTACTTTAGCAAAGCCATTCAGCTGCCCAACGAGCGATTTATACTGAGCCGGATAGCCTGCAGCAATAACCTCGTATCCTGCAATAGTAGCGTAGGCATAATTTCGGGACGCTACAACCGGACTAAAATTATTGCCCATAACCACCCCATTTAATTCATGTACTGTGCGGCTATACAATGCAGGGTCGTGCAATATCTTTTTGTAATCGGGCTTTTTACACGAGGCAAAAAACAACAGGGAAACCGGGACAAAAAACAAATAAAGTTTCATTAAACAATAGTTCTAAATTATACAGCTATTTAATTACATAGGTCTTTTTATCAACACCAACACCAGTTATAGTTAATGATTTCCAATTAGATGGCAGTTTACTTTTAACCTGTTCTATACCATTGGGTGTAATATCCAAGCCTCCAAAGCCCATCAGCAAACTTTGAAGTATGCCACCGGCGCCCGTTGCAAAATAAGGATTGGTACCACCTTTCGTTTCTGCAATTACCCTGAATGGCGGATTTAGGTTCGGCTCGTAAGCATCTTTGAAAAAATGATAAGCTTTGTCGCCATTTCCCAGTCGGGCATATAACAAAGTAAATATACCCTGTGTCATAGCCGGGGTACCTTCGTTGGGTACACGCGTTTCATAATATTCCAGGTCTTTTTTAATCTGCGATGGATCTGTTATTGTTTTTAACGGATAGGCGAGCAAATTTACATCAGCTTGCTTTATACCCTCGCCTTTATAAGTATCAAATTCTTTTGTTACGCCATCTGGAAATTTTGATATCGGAATATTTTGTGCCACCAGTTCCCAATCAGCATCTGCCTTTAATCCTAAAATTTTAGCCGCTTCCGTTGCGTAATGCAGGTTGTTTTTTGCTGCAGCGTTGGTAAATGCATCATTGTCCACATTTTCGGCCCACTCATCGGCAGCAACTACGTCTTTAATATCGTAATGACCAGGTCCGTTGCGTTCAACCCTACTTGCCCAAAAATCAGCTGTCGCAGATAGTATGGGCCAGCCTTTTTCCAGCAGCCATTGTTTATCCTGGGTTACACAGTAGTAGTTCCATGCTGCCAGGGCAACGCAGGCCGTAATATGATGTTCAAAAGGGCCACTCAATGCCCAAACAGGTGTTTCCTCTACCCCGCTGTCAGCACTTTCCCATGGAAACATCGCACCCTTATAGCCATGTGAAAAAGCATTTTGTTTGGCGACAGCTAATCTTTGGAAACGATATTCAACCAATGATTTAGCTATCTCTGGGTGCAAAACCAATAATGCGGGATACATCCATAAATCGGCATCCCAAAAAACATGTCCATTATAACCCAACCCGGATAATCCCATTGGTGATGGAGAGTATGCAGTTCCTTCTCTCGAAAAAGAATATAAATGATATAACATGCTGTGCACATCCTGTTGCGCCTGCGGGTCGCCGTCTATTTTAATATCACTTTTCCATAATTCGTCCCAGGCCTGCTCATGAAACTTAACTAATCGATCGCGCCCCTCCAATTTGGCAAATATGGTTAACCGTTCTGCCTGATTAAGCGGATCTGCATCATGTGCCGAAGTTATGGATGAGCCTGCAACAGCATACTGATAGGTTTGCCCCGTAGCAATTGCTTTACTGAATTTCATCAGATGCATGTTATTATCCCACATCTCGTGAATTACGCGCGGTTCCTGCCCGTGTACTTCGTTAAACAAAAAGGTGTTTGAGGCACATAACTGCAACTTCCCGGTTGGGCTTTTAGCGGTAGATGTTAACAAACTTATGGTTACATGGGGTCTGTCAATCTCGTTATAATAATTTTGTACATCTTTTAAAGCATCGGGTGCTTCCATTATGCTGGCAGCAGTAATAGTAATGGCTTTTTTTGCAGTAATGGAAATATCCATCAGAACAGTAAAAGGCAATTGACGCAACGAGTAATACGTATATTTTACGGTTGCGGCATCGCTATAATCAAAGGAAGCGGTAAAAGCAGCGTGCTGCATGTCCAGTTCCTGTTTAAAATTGCTGATGTTTTTTGAGTCGATCCGCTTACCATCAATTTCAAGATACATGTTTAACAGGTTAAAGCTGTTTAAAAAATTGCTTACCCGTCCGCGCCCATACAAGTCGTAAGCCCCAGCAAGCACCACATTTTTAACTTTAAACGGCTCAGGCGATGACACAATTCCAATCATCCCGTTGGCAACGGTGATACCGTAATAATTAGCCGGATCAATTTTATCAGCTTTTATTATCCAAGGATCCTGGGCCAGCAAACTACTGCCAAATAAAATAAAGCCCAATAACAAAATATATATTTTATGCATAATCAATTTCTTAATTTAAAAAAAGCCATCGGTTTATTATTAAAAGCTACCGCGTAAATTGTACCGTTTACCGTTTTGATCGCCTTAATATCCCTTACTTCGCCCCGCAATAAAAATCCCGAGGATATTGAAGAGAAATATTTAAAGTTACCTAATTTGTCGACAGACAACACATCTCCATAATCGGCATCGTATCTTCCTTCATAAGGCATTACTCCCGAAAAATTACCACCCGCTAAAATACCCTTGTCAGTTCCATCAACTACAGCAAAACCAAATAGCGGCGAAACCTGCATAGCCGACGGCATGGCTTTAAAACTGAAGTTACCGTGCCCTTTGTTATAAAAAATACCAGAGGTGAATGAGCTTGCAACCCAAGGTTTCCCGGTAAGCGAATCGCCGAATAATTGATCAACGCTTTTTCCGGCAAAATCATGATAGTAAAGGAATTTCTTTTTCAAAAGTGGCACCTGTTTTTCAATTTCGCCTTTACCTAAGAATGTATAATCTTTTTGACCGATACTATAGGTCATTATCGGGTCAACAGTACCATTTTTATCAAGATCAGACAGGTAGAGTTTTACCGGGTTATCCGCATCAGGCTTTAGTTTGGAGTTCCATCCGTAGTTACCGGCCACAATATCAATTTTCCCGTCGCCATCAACATCTGCAAGCATTATCCTTTGCCACCACCCCGAAAGCTTATCCATTGCGGCATTGTGTTGCTCAACAAATTTCCCTTTTTTATTTATAAATATCTTTACCGGCATCCACTCCCCCGCCACCACCAGATCGGGCCAACCATCATTGTCCAGATCAGCAAAAGCTGCTGACCGAAGCATCCCTGCATATTTCAATTCGTCAGGTAATTGAACCGGGTGATAATGCCCTTTGCCATCGTTCATTAACAGGTAAGATTCCGGTATTTTTCCATATGCATGGGCATCCGGTGCTCCACCAACAAAAATATCCGGGTAACCGTCATGATTTACATCTGCCACTGCTACGCACGATTTATTTAATTTGATAGATGGAATATCATTTGAGCGGATAAAATGCCCCTTCTGATCATTTATATAAAGCCTGTCGGCGAGTTCAGCCGAACCGTTCAGATACTCATTACCACCGCATACTACATACAAATCCGGATAACCATCGTGGTTTACATCTAAAAAAACAGCATCCACATCCTCACATTGTGCATCTTTAACAAAATCCGGCTGATTGGAGAGTTTAAAACTTCCATCAGGCATTTGTATAAATAAAGCCCCGGCTTGCCCCCTGGCGCCACAAACATAAAAGTCGTCCAGTCCATCGTGATTTACGTCCGCCACAGCAATTCGCGGCCCCTCGGTTGAAAGCATATGAGGAATAAGCGGCTGCGGATTAAAATCAACAAAATCATTTTCCTGGTGCTTCCAGTTAAGGTTTACTGTTGACGTAATGTTTTGAAGTATTGGTGGTTTTTTGGGGAAATAGGCATTATAATTAAAATGTCCGGCTGCATTTTTTTGATCAATTGTGAGCAATTTATTGCCTGCAACATTTTTTATTACCTGATAAGTTTGATTGGGCCAAACAATTAACAGGCTATCAATTTTGGGCGATTTCCCCAATCCAAAGTGTAATTTAGGTTCTACAGATGATTGAAATCCGCGGGTAAGCATTAGTTGTTCGTACTGCATTTGCTTTCCGCAAAACACATATGCTTTGGCGCCAACGCCAAACCGGTTATCTTCCCTGCCACTAAACTTAAGGCTCAGGTAATAGCTTCCTTTTGATACATTTTTATAGATACAAGCCTCATGATTCATGTTATTGACCACCAGATCGAGGTTACCGTCGTTATTCAAATCGGCATAGGCAGCGCCATTTGACAGCATCGCTCCCTGCATTCCCCATGCTGTACTTTTATCAATAAATTTCTCACTCTTAGTACCTTTAAACAAATAGCTTTGCGATTCGCCGGTTGGCATTTTATCCAGCACCACACTATCCATTGATTTGGTGTTTAACAACATACCCTGTACCGCATCATTTGAAACATAGGTTACGTAATCCATATCTGTTGGCCTGCGTTTTATTCCATTGGCTATAAATAGGTCCTTAATGCCATCGTTATCAAAATCAGCCAATAGCGGACTCCAGCTCCAGTCTGTTGCCGAAACACCATCCATCAACCCAACTTCACTGAATGCTTCACCATTACCCAGGTTTTTTTGCAAACAATTACGCGAATATTGATACTGAAAACCACCTTTTAAAATTTTGTATTTGTACTGATCGTAAGATTCATCTCCACCATAAGTTTTCAGTATATTTTCATCGGCTGGTAGCATATCCACCGTCATAATATCCAGCTGACCATCGTTATTAAAGTCGGCAATGTCGTTCCCCATGCTAAAGCGGCTGTAATGGTTAAAATGTTGTGCGCCCGATTCGGTAAATGTGCCGTTATGATTATTGATGTAGTAATAGTCATTTTCGTGAAAATCATTACCTATGTACACATCATCCCAACCATCATTGTTCAAATCGCCAACAGCAATACCTAAACCATAGCCCAATGCGCTACTGTAAATACCGGAACTCGGTGTAACATCATCAAAATGGCCGTTCTTATTGAGGTAGAACCTGCTACCTGTAAATTTATTAGGTTTTCTTCTTAAAGAAGTATCGCCATATGTTGCTACAGAATGGTCAGATTGATTAAGCAGAAAGCAATCCAGCGTACCATCATGATCCGCATCAAAAAAAGCTGCCTGGGTTGAGTATCCTGAAAAATCCAATCCGTATTTAGCCGATTGTTCGGTAAAGGTACCATCATGATTATTGATGTAAAGCATATTATGCCCTTTCAGGCCGAATTTACCAGCCACGGCACAAACGTAAATATCCAGATAGCCATCGTTATTTACATCAACCATGGTTACGCCTGTACACCAGTCGGCCATACCGGCAACGCCAGCTTTATCGGTAACATCCTCAAACTGATAGTTCCCTTTATTAATGTATAATTTGTTACCGCCTTTGTGGTTAGAGGTAAAGTAAATATCGGGCAAACCATCATTATTGACATCGCCTATAGCTACCCCTCCGCCATTGTAATAATACAGGTAATCCAAAATACCGGGTTTATCATTGTCGCTGATATGATTTATAAAATGAATATTAGTTTGCGATGACGGCAATAACTCAAAAAGTGGCTGCTCCTGCTTTTTTTTGCAGGCAATAATGGTAAAACAGAAAAGTAAGACTATAGTATTTTTAATCAGGTGCATTCTGTACGATTGATAAAATCTAAAAAACAAGATAATTGAGCTTAAAGCTCACAACATCATTACTATCAATAGGCATTTTATATGTATATACTTCAAAAGGCGCTATTTTGGGGTGCTGAAATTTGTCGAGCATGTATTTTCCCAAAGCGCTGTATATTTCTTTTTTATGCTGATATTTTCCTTCATAACTCGCTATTATTGCCTTGCTTGCGGGCATATACATATACAAAAAACCATTTTGACTCTGTATTTTTTCATTTATCGGTATACCAACCATCATTTGAACCGAATCACCCGGTTTGGGTATAAATTGGGCCATAACAGTTCCTTTCTGTTTCAAATGTTTAATGTTGATGAAGTTATGCAAATCCGTTTGCATTGTAGCGGCTTCGGTGTAGACTTCACTTAGTGAAACCGTTTTACTTTTTACCAATATCTTTTTTTCGTCTACAAAACCGGGTTTTATGTCAAAGCCATAAAACTGCTTTGTATCTTCCATGTAGCTTTTAAAACGATAGATCCCGGTTTCCTGAAGGCTACTCTCCCATAAAGAAGGAATAATATAATCTATAATACTCATTCTGAAGCTAATAATTATGACCGTATTTAATTGGTTAGTATCAGGAGCTACGGCAAGTGTGTAATTGAAATCTTTTTTTCCAACTGTTTTTATAATGGACAAGGTACCGCTACTTTGTTTTTTTACTAAAACAGATCCGCCGGGTATTGTAAACTCAAATACATTTTGTGAATTGATTAACGTAACGGACGATTGTTTATTTTTCACTTCAGGGTACCAGTTTTGCCAGCCATTGGCATTAAATAGCTCCTGGTAGCAATTAAAGTATGACGAATTGATTTTTACAACTATTCGTTGATTAACGGGGATAAAACCAATAACTGTTATAATAATCAACGCGCATAAAATAAAAAGGAGAATTCTCTTCATTAAAAAATCATTTATCCTGGTAGCACAATAAGTTAAACAATTCAGGAAATCAATTCAGTTAAAAAATAATGGAACAGCTAATGCTGTTCCATTATTGCAGATAAAGAATATTAGTAAACCTTAATAACCAGGGTTTTGAACCAACAATGGGTTGGTATTCATTTGAATCAGTGGTATAGGGAACAAAAATGTATGTTTATCTGATGCATCTGCTGGTTTATCAGGAACACGTGCGCCCGTATAATAAGGTGTACCAGTCGCAACTTCAAACCTGATCAGGTCATTTCGTCTCCAGCCTTCCCATGCAAACTCATGTCCGCGTTCCTGCAGTAAACCGTCAAGTGTAATGGTAGTTAGCGCAGGTAATCCAGCTCTTGCTCTAATCAAATTTACATTGGTAAGAGCATCTGAAACATCACCTGTTTCCAATTCTGCTTCAGCCGCCATCATGTAGGCATCAGCTAAACGGAATCTAACACCGTCGTTACTTGTACCTGCGCTACCTGTGCCTGGTTGAGGCTGGTATTTAACGCTTCTTGCGCCTGCATAAGCAAAACTATCAGCAGGATTACTTAGCTGAAGTACGTATTTACTCAACACCACGCCCGCTATTGGAACTCCGGCGCTCGTATTTTGTTGGCCGATAATCCACATATTCTTTCTTACGTCGGCGTTGTCAAAAGAATCATAGAAAGCAGTTGGTGCGCAAAAACCGTTGTATGGCTGATTAACCAAATTGTAAGTTAAGTTATTGGCATAGTTTAATGTATACATCTGTATAACATTTCCCGGGATATTTGGATTATTGAAAGGAATCACAAATATATTTTCGACTGAACCTCGGTTACTATAGGTAAAGTTATCAAAGAAATTAGGCTGCAGGCTGTATTTACCAGAAGCAATAACCAAATTAGCATATTTTAAAGCATTAGCCCAATCGGCAGTACCGGTATAAACCTGAGCATTTAAATATAACTTGGCCAGCAACATATCTCCAGCCCATTGGTTCACGTGGCCATAGATAGCAGCGTTAGTGGAAGCATTGTCAGTTGACAACAAGGGGACATTGGTTGTTAAATCAGAGATCAAATAGGTATAAATATCGGCCCTTTTTACAGGTGCCAGACTTGCGCTGGTGCTGTAAGTAGTTACCAATGGAATATGACCATAAAGATCCATCATTAAAAAGATGTAGTAATCGCGCAAAACGCTGATTTCGGCAACCAAAGCCGGAGCATTTGCCGGTTTAGTTGCCAAACCGTTAATAATGCTGATAACGAAGTTACACTTGGTAATACCGTTACTCAAATCGGTCCAGCCACCGTTGTCGTTTGCATTATTTTCATCAACAGTATGCAACCATAATTGTTGGTGTTCACCACCATCGTACCAGTTATTACCGCGGGTTGGAATAACCATTTCATCAGTAGTTGCTTCGTTTAGCTGAAAAACGTTTTCAGTTTGCAAAGGCGTTGCAGCGGTATAAGCAGGTGCTAAACCGGCAGCAATTTGAGCGGGGGTTTGAAAAAAGTTTTCTACAGGTACAACACTATAAGTGTTTTGCGGAAGCTTTTTGCACGATTCTATAAAACTACTACCTGCTGCGAAAAGCACAAGCAGAAGTAAGATTTTCGTATTCTTCATATCTTTAATATTTTAATTAATTTAATAACGTTTACTATTTAAATGAAACATTGGCACCAAAAGTGAATGATCTTACCGGTGGATAGTAAGCAAAGCCTCCGTAATCGGCATCAATATAACTTTGTGAACCTATACCGGTTGAAACTTCCGGATCAAGCCCTCTGTATTTAGTTATTGTAAACAGGTTATTAGTTGCTAAGTAAACTCTTATAGAATTCAGGCCTTTTATATGGCTAAAGGTATAACCTAAGGACGCATTATCTAATTTCAGGAATGATGCACCTTCCAACCATCTGTCTGATACAACTGGTCCGCTGGCAACGCCGTTGGTTAATGCTGCTCTGGTTGTATTTGTTGAAGGTAAACGGGTAACTGACTCATAGTCAAGCAAGGTATTGTTAAATATCTTTAATCCATAAACACCTCTGAAAAAGAAGCTAAAGGTCCAGTTTTTATAATCAAACGTGTTGCTTAAACCATAGTTGAATTTAGGCGCTGGGTCAATATAATGACTTGGCGCAACGTTACCTGTCCAATCAGCAAGTGTTTTACCGTCAAACGTTTCAACACCCTGTGCATTTACCCCAGTATAGTGAGGAATGTAAAATACATAAGGAGAGTATCCCGGTGCTATACGTGTTATAGGGTTCGAACTTAATCCCTGCCCTTGTGCAAGGCCCGCATTTATGTAAGTTGTTTGAATTGCCTGACCATCAAGTGTTCCTGACAGACTCTGAATCTTGGTATTGGTAAAGTTAATATTTCCTGAAGCTGTCCAATTAATACCTGGTCCTGTTATAATGCGACCGGTAAGTTGAGCTTCAAAACCTTTGTTAATCAATGAACCAACATTTGATTCTGTTGTAGGGAAGATCTTGGGTGGTTGAGGAACTGCGTTGGCAAATAACAAATCTTTGGTTTTGTCATTGTAATAATTCAAGTTTCCTGATAAACGATCATTAAACAAAGAAAAATCAAGACCTATATTTCGTCCAATCCTGGTCTCCCATTTCAAATCAGGATTCGGATTCTGTGTTGGCGCATAACTTGCCGGATAATTACCAGAACCGCCATCATAATATTTATTACCCGGTCCAACCAAGCCTAAATTGGTATAAGGCCCAATGCCATTGGCGTTACCTGTTTCACCAATACCTGCTCTTATCTTCAAATCATTAATCCAATCAACACTGCTAACCAAATCACGTTTTAAGCGATAGGCTAAATCAAATGCAGGGAAATAACCCACCTGGTTATTTGCACCAAACTTACTTGATCTATCACTTCTTATAGAAGCGGTAGCATAAAAACGACTGTCATAATTATAGTTTACACGTCCCAGGTATGATGCTAATTCAACCTCGTCTTTGTATGAACCTATCGGCGCAGCAACCGGCTCCAAACCGGTACCCAGGTTATTATCTAAACCTGATGGAACCAATATTTGCTGTGCGGAAGCAAAGAAATTTTGGTTGTAAAAAACACTATACTCATAAACAGCAGTCGCCGAAATAGAGTTTTTACCAAATTTAGTATCGTAGTTAACGTGTATATCCCCTTTATAGGAGTTGGTGTTAAAGGTAGTATCAGAAGCAGCGCTATTGCTATTTTGAGCAGTAAAGCTTGGTATAAATAAATGCGTTTGCACGTTATTACGGCTTGTTGCTCCGGTTACCCCTATTTTTAACGATGGAAGGATATTATAATTAATAGTAGTATTAATGTTAGTTAAATATTCATTGTGCCTGTCGTAAGTTTCACTTAAATATTCAACAGGGTTATATGCGTTATAACCCGCACCGAAATCATTAAACTGTCCGTTGGCAAGTCTGACAGGTATGGTTGGCAAAGCATTAAATACATAACCGATATCGGCATAATTTACTAAACTACGATTGGTATTCACATTAGAAATACCCATGATAATATCCAGTTTATCATTCAATGCTCTTTCTTCGGCATTAAAACGAATACCGAGCTGTTGTTTATCGCTGTTGATAATTACACCCGGTTGATCCTGGTAATTTAAAGATGCCCGGTAATTAAAGCCATTCGATCCGCCTGAGATAGCCAGGTTATTGCTTTCGGTAAACGCAGTACGTGTTATAGCTTTTTGCCAGTTGGTATTAACGTCGTTTGATTCACCTTGTCCTGTAGCAGGGGTAAGATTCAAATTTTGCAACCCAGCCAAATATTCGGGAGTAGTTAAAAGATCGTAATACTTTGCCTGGTTAGCAATACTCACGTAACCGCTATAATTAATTTCGGTTTTGCCGGCTTTCCCTTTTTTAGTATTTACAAGTATTACACCATTTGCACCACGTGAACCATAAATAGAAGTGGCTGATGCATCCTTCAAAACGTCGTACGACTCAATATCGCCTGGGGCGATGTTCTGAAATTCAAGCGCATTATCCAGCGGAACACCATCAACAACAAATAATGGAGATTGATCGCCGGTAATAGATGTCTGGCCTCTTAAACGGATGGTAGTTTTTGCTCCGCCCATTGAACCTACACCAGAGTTAGGGTCACCGCCGCCTTGTATAATAACCAGACCCGCTACTTTACCCTGAATCTGATCCAATGGATTAATTATGGTTCCCTGGTTAAAATCTTTGGCCGAGATGCTTTCTACTGCACCGGTTAGATCTTTTTTCCGTTGCGAACCGTAACCCACACTTACAACTACCACTTCATTCAAAGCAGTTTCGGTTGGTTGTAGCTTTACTAACAACGGTTCAGCTGTTACGGCTACCTCTTGTTTGGTATAGCCGAGAAATGATACCACTAAGGTTGTGGCCGATTCGGGGATGGAAAGTCTAAAGGCACCGTTAATGTCGGTATTGGTACCAATAGTTGTGCCCTTTACTACAACGGACACCCCCGGAATAGTAGAGCCATCGCGGGCATCTGTGACTTTACCAGTAATTACTTTGTTTTGCGCCATAACAGGCAATGCAAAAAAGCAAAATATGGCAAAACAACTTACTTTAAGTAAATTTTTTAGCTGCATAAATTTAGGATTGAGTTTAAAATTGGTTGAGTAAATATAATTATTAATTTATAATAAATTAAATCATTCAAAATATTCTTACAGATAATTATCCTAACCAATAATTTATCGGAAGTGCATTTTGGTCTGACTTAATTCTGTTTTTAAGTGGGATCGGGTTTTATCTTGTTGCTCATAGTTTAGTTTAAAAAGTATAAATAATAGCAGCTTGCTGCGGCATAAAATAAATGCACAGTTAGCCCTGGTAAGGTTAAATTCTTAAACAGTTACAGCCGTACAAAAAGAACAGCGGGCACGAAAAATACTTTTATAGTTTATTTGGTTTATCTGCTTAAACAAGCAGTTGATATATATTCAGCATTATATTTAACACTGGTAATAATTGGTAAATAATATATATCTATACAAAGTAATAGTTAGATGAGGGCATTGCATACTTTTTTTTTCAAAATATAAGAAAATATGCTAATTTAAAAATACAATTAATTAAAAATCAAATAGTTAAAAATAAGCACAGTCAAAAAAGTATAAGCTTAATTTAACCATTCATGGTAAATTTTTTGCAATAAACTATAGTTTTTTAACTGTCGACTATACATTTTTTAAGTAATAATAAAGGAAAGCTTGTCAATTTTTATTTAAAATATCTACTGCCTTTATGGCCATTATTTTATGCTCAAACTGATCATTGGGGACAAGGGCTTTGGCTTTGATACGCATTTTATATACGTAAATGGTGTTTACGGAGTATTCCAGGATATTGGCAATGGTTTCATTATCATTTATTCCCAAACGCATCAACGCAAATATGCGCAGATCGGTATTTAATACCTCATGGTCTTTAGGCCATATCTGATCTTCTTTTTTTAATAAAGAATTGAACATGGTTATAAAATTGGGGAATATCTTCAAAAACACATGATCAAAAGTATAAAACAGCGTTTCGCGTTCTTTTTTTATATTGATCTCATTAACGGTGAGCAATACATCATCATATTTTTTTGTTGATATTTTGCGCTCCACACTTCTTTTAAGCTTCTCCAGCTTTAATATGTAGCCCGATATCACATTAAAAAAATAACCAATGTATTCTTCTTTAATATGGGTGTCTTCGCTTAGTTTATTGTTTATTTTTTCAAGCAGTACATTTTTCTCTTCTATTATTTTCTCTTTTGCTTTTAGTCTTTTCAGCTGAATAAAAACAATGAAAAATATCAATGTTATCAATAACGAAACGGCTGCTATTGATAATAAATAAATCAGGAACCTGTTCTTTTCGTTTTCGGCTTTTATAATTTTCTGCGCATCAACCAAAGGCAAAACCGCTGCTATTTTTATTTTACGAAGCCGGGCTCCATAATATTGGGCATCATCCATCGCCTGTTGTATAAAGGTATAGGCGTCTATATAATCGCCATCGTGATAAAGCTGTTCACCAAGTTTAAAAATTGCTAAGGTTTCTTTTGTCGACGAGCGGATGTCATTAATAGCGCCAATGGTTAAAAGCCGTATCCGTTCATCCTTTTGCGATGGCTCCGAATAAAAAGAGCTTAAGCCTGTAGCCACCATAGCCCGTTGGTGGGCGGTTAGGTTATAATGATCAAGCAATCTTATATAATCTACCGAGGGCTGCTGTGTCATTCCTGATATCAGCTGCCGGTCGCCCAAATGCATCAGCATTTCAAATGATTCGGGTTTGGCCAATTGTATAGCCGAATCTAGATATTTTATTGACGATTGATTATCGAAAGAAGTATGATACTTATCATTGTTATAGTCGGCCAGGTCTGAATACGCCCGGGCCTTTAGCGCATAATATTCAAGTTTGGAGCTATCGTTCAAAAACCGGGAGTTAATTTGGTTTAAACAGTCAAAAGTCTCCTTAAACATACCCGACGATAATAATATGAAACCCAATTTTATCCTGCTCTCATATTGCCGGGTAATATCGTTGGTTATCAGGCTGATGTTAAGCAGCTTCTGCGTATACACATAAGCCGAATCAAATTGATAAACTTTATACTCTTCATATAATTTAACGTTGATATTGTATTGAGATGAATAGTCTTTTTTTGAAATAGCTGCCAATTTCTCTTTCAGACCATTTATTCTTGCTTCTTTTTTATCATCATACGTCTTTTTATTAGCAAGTTCTGTTTTTAATACATTTAAAAGACTATCAGTTGTTGGTGACGACATTGCCGGACAGGCGAAATACACCATAAACAAAACGATAAAAAAAACTCTCATATTAAAATTGGTTGTTACAGGAAGAAAACGTTTTAAAGCGAGTTTAATTTAGCTCATTTTAACGTTCATACCTAATATTTTTACATTTATAGTTGGTACCCGCAATGTAATGAGAGATTTTGAAATTTCAATTCTTAAGATCAAAAACAGGTTTCCATTTAAAAACAGAAAATTTTATAGATTACCGGCATTTATATTTCATTAATATGTGGCCGGTTTATTTATTTATTTAATATTCTTTTTATCTTTCAGCAATTACGCACCAATGTACCTTTTGCCTCCCGATAAAAGGTTGAACCTTTAATGCAGGCAAAATATAGTCAATTATAACCATGAGAAAACTATTCCTAACCCTATGTTTGGCAGTTGCCATTGGTTTTGTTTATGCACAAACACCAACGCCACGACAATTATTTCCAGGTTTATTTGAAGCCGTTCAATTGTCAGATATATTTCCCGATAATAAAACGTTTGTAGATGCTGATCCGCGGCGCGACCCTATCCTTATTATGAAAGATTATAACGAGCAGAAAAACAACCCCGGCTTTGACCTGAAGCGCTTTGTCTTGGCAAACTTTATTATGCCCGAGGCCAATGGACCTGTTTTTAAAAGCGATATTACCGCCGGCATCCGCAAGCATATTGATACGTTATGGGAGGTATTGTACCGTAAACATACATCGGCATCAAAATATTCGTCGTTAATTCCACTCCCTAATGATTTTATTATACCCGGTGGCCGTTTCCGCGAAACCTATTACTGGGATTCTTATTTCACTATGCTAGGTCTTCAGGAAAGCCATAAAACAAAAATTATTGAGAATATGATAGGCAATTTTGCCTATTTGATAAATAAGTATGGCTTTATTCCTAACGGTACCCGCACCTATTATTTAACAAGGTCGCAGCCTCCTTTTTTTGCAATGATGATTGATTTACTGGCAAAAGATGAGGGCGAAACCGTTTTAATAAAATATCAAAAAGAGTTGATTAAAGAATATGCTTTTTGGATGAGCGGCGCCGATACATTAAAGCCAGGACAGGCCTATCGAAACGCTGTACGTTTACAGGACGGTGAGATTTTAAACCGTTACTGGGATGAATCAGATAAGCCGCGCGAAGAATCATTTAAAAAAGACATAGATGCCGAAAAGCTAACAAAGCAGCAACCCGGCGACTTTTACCGCAACATAAGAGCAGCAGCGGAGTCTGGCTGGGATTTCAGTACCCGATGGATGGATACCACCGGCCAGTTAAGCACCATTCAAACAACTGCCATTATTCCGGTAGATTTAAATTGTTTATTGTACCACCTTGAGCAAGATATAGCCAGATCGTATCAGTTGCAAGGTAACGACGCCAAATACAAAGTATATTCGGATAAAGCGACACAGCGCAAAAAAGCCATTTTAAAATATAGTTGGGACAAAAATCGGGGTTGGTTTATGGATTATAACTGGCAACAGAAACAAACAACTCCTTTTGAAACACTTGCAGGTGTTTATCCGCTCGAATTTAAAATTGCCGATACCTTACAGGCAATAAAAATCGCCTCGCTCCTTAAAACAAAATTCCTGCAATCAGGTGGACTAGTTACTACTTTTCAACGCTCAGGGCAACAGTGGGACAGCCCAAATGCCTGGGCACCTTTGCAATATATGGCCATTGATGGGTTAAATAAATACAAACAAAATGCTTTGGCGCGCACCATTGCCGAGAGTTGGATTGGTACCAACACCAGGGTATTTGACAACACAGGCAAGCTAATGGAAAAATACAATGTAATTGACACTGACGCAAAAGCAGGTGGCGGCGAATATCCTTTACAAGATGGTTTTGGCTGGACAAACGGTGTTTTACTAAACTTGCTCAATAAATATCATACGGATAGTCTATAATATGACTTATTTAGCGGTTTATTAAAAATCAGCGTCTTGTTATCAATGGTACTTGAAAATATTTTAAAAAATTTCGGATTAAACCCTCAATACTACCATGTTCAGGCATTTGGCCCGGGCCTTATAAATCATACCTATAAAGTATCCGGAAAGGAAGAAGCCTATATTCTGCAACAAATAAATACTAATGTTTTTAAATCGCCGCAGGATATTGCCAGTAATTTGTCGTCTATTCAAAATTATTTCGCCAAACATTATCCGGATTATCTTTTTGCCGGGCCATTACCATCGGTCTCGGGCAGTTTCCTGGTTGAGTCAGCAGAGGGTAATTATTACCGATTATTCCCATTTATAAAAAACTCGCATACTGTAAATTATGTAAGTAATGCAAAAGAAGCCTTTGAAGCGGCCAATCAGTTTGGCCGGTTTACGTATTTGCTTAACGATTTTGACGCAGGTAGCTTAAAAACGACACTAAATGATTTTCATAACCTGCCATTAAGGTTTGAGCAATTTGAAACGGCGTTGCAAAAAGCAAATAAAGATAGATTGGCATTAGCTTCTGCTGAAATAAATGAAGTATATGAGCACCGCAACATATTAAATAATTACAAACACCTAATTACCAATAAGGAAATACCCCTCAGGGTTATACATCACGACACCAAAATAAGCAATGTATTGTTTGATGACCGAGAAAATGGTTTATGTGTAATTGACCTGGACACCGTGATGCCCGGATATTTTTTTAGTGATGTTGGTGACATGATGAGAACCTACCTATCGGCCGCTAATGAAGAAGAAACTAATCTATCTGCAATTAGCATCCGGGAGGAAATATTTAGCGCCGTTTGCAAGGGATATTTATTAGAAATGGAACGTGTGCTAACGGCAAAAGAAAAGCAATGGTTCATTTATTCGGGCGAGCTGATGATTTACATGCAGGCTATACGTTTCCTTGCCGATTATTTGAATAACGACAGCTATTATGGTGCAAAATATGACGGGCATAATTTAAACCGTGCAAAAAATCAGCTCAAACTATTAAATGAGTATGTAACTGCTAAAAAAAAGCTGACAGAACTCTTGATTGCAGCCCAAAAAGAGATTTCATAATTTAAAAAGATTAATCCACTTTTTCATTACCAGTTACCAATTTCTTTCCAATTAACGCCGATCTATGCTCCGATGAGCACGATATGGAGTAGCTAATTGCAACCAAATATTCCAATTAGGTTTCATCTTTTTATTTGCAACGTATCCGGCACCTGTTTAAAGTGTTTTCAATTGCTGTTCATTTTACTTTGTATAGTGATTGATAAAAACACTTTTAGTATGAAGATTTTCAAATTAAATATTATCACAGCGCTGTGCATTATATTGCTCGTACATGAAGCTAAAGCTCAACAACAAGCCAAAGCAGATACATTAGCAAAAGCCCCGGAAAGCGCTGCGGAACTGGCAAAAAAATTATCGAACCCTGTGGCAAGCCTTATCAGTGTGCCCTTTCAGAATAATACTGATTATGGCATAGGGCCCTACAACGGTTCAAAAAATACGACCAACTTTCAGCCGGTTATTCCCCTGCAACTTTCCAAATCAACCAACCTGATAGTGAGGGCTATTTTACCGTTTATCAGCCAGCGTGATATTTCTGGCCCTAATACCAGCCAGGTAGGATTGAGTGACATAACCGCAACGGCTTTTTTCGCACCAAGTAACCCCAAAAACGGCTTTGTTTATGCTGCCGGGCCCGTATTTTTAATACCTACCGGCACTGACAAATATTTAGGCACGCAAAAGTTTGGTATTGGCCCAAGCGGTTTAATACTGCAACAAACAGGGCCGTTAACTTATGGTATGCTCTTTAATCAGATATGGTCTGTCGCCGGCAGTGCCGACAGGGTCAATGTAAATCAACTTTACATACAACCGTTTTTTGCATATAACTGGAAAAGTGGTGCCGGACTCGGTCTTAATTCTGAAATGACCCAGAATTGGCAGGCAAGTACATTTACTGCTTATATTAATCCAGCTTTAACAGGAGTAACCAAATTGGGAAGTCAAACTGTTCAAATGGGCTTGGGTCCGCGTATACCGATATGCGGAGCCAACCATCCCGACTTTGGTTTCAGAGGAGTACTTACGCTGGTGTTTCCTAAATAATACGATTATTGGGATCCATTTGACCTGTGCATGATCGCTGCTAAAAGAGTACCGGTACATTCCTAAGTGAACAGTTGGTTATCAATTTAAAACTACCGCTTCAACGGGCACATCCCAATGTGCAATAACCAGTTCGAAACGCTGTTGCTCCGCTTTGACATAGCTATCCTGATCGGGGAAAAGTTGTTTTTTATAAGGGTCAACAATACTATAGTCTAAAGCCAGGTGTTCTGTTCTGAACGTCATCGTCACTTTGAAATCCCATCGGGTATCTTCTCCGCTATGCAGAATAGGAGTTTCGGCTTTGATACTCAAAAGGTCACCGTTTTCCAGCAACTTTTTGAGTAAAGGGTAATGGTTCTTCTTCCACAACGCAATAAACTCATCCGCATGTCCCCATTTAATTTTATAATAATTTTCAATAGTTAATGCCTTTTCCGCCCCGGTTTGGGCGAATAAACTTGTTACGCATACTAGCAGCAGTACCAGGGTTATTACTAATTTTTTCATCTTTTTATTTTGAGGTGTGAGGACGGATTCGAACCGCCGTTAAAGGTTTTGCAGACCCCCGCCTCGCCACTCGGCCACTCCACCAGTATTCTTGTTTATTTCAGGCCACGTCTTCCGGATAAACAATGCAAAGATAAAAAATAACTATATAATCTATAGTTTTAATAGTTTATATATTGAAAATATAAACAAAGTAAGCTAAAGTTAGTTCAGGCTGGTCGCCTACCCAAGATTAAAAATTATAGATATAAGCCATCATCAACTTAACCCCTAAAGTTCTAGCTGATGTATTTTGGGGATCTCCGCCAAGTACATTGCCTTCGTTGGCATTATCGAAATTATAAGGCTGTAAATATTTGTTGGTTTGCCCATAAGTGAACAACAATCCAGCACGCAGGTTAAATTTTCGCCTTTTAAAATTCGCGCCGAAACCCCAGTCGTAATTATTCCATGTGGTAGTATTATAGTCATAACCCAGGTCATCCTTATACAGGGCCTTATCGGCATATGATTGATCTAGCCTTGCCGAAACATACCCTGTAACACTCTCGGCCAGCAAAAAGCTATAGCCAAAGCCAAAATCAATAACTGATTTACGGGCGTCTTTAAGCTCTAAAAGATCAGATGAAAACAGCGTACTGCCTACAGGTTTTATAAAGTAATCGTCAGTAGGGTCTAAATTGGCGTACTCACTTATGCCTGTAAAGTATTCTCCTGCAAAATATAGCTGCCCTCCGTTAATATCATACGCATAGCCTAAAGCAGCACTGAAAGGTGTTTTCCACATTGCTTTTAAGCTGGTTTGTCTTGAGTTTGCTAATAAATTGGTGGTTGGCCCGTTGTCAGCGAGGTGTAAATCTGTAATTACAAAATCACTAAGTATTGATCCCGATCCGTACAAATGCACCTGGGGTGATGTAACCAGCAAACCTAAATGGCTCTTATCTAAATCATAAGATAAACCGGCTTTAAACCTGATACCTATATTGGTGTACTTGGCAAGGTATGACTCCTGCGTGTTAGTGTACGGGGGGAATGGACTATCAGAACCATCATTTATAAAGGCTCTGGCGCTATAATCATCCTCATAAAATTGGTTATGGATGGTAGCCTCAGTATTGAAGCCTAAAGCTAAATTGTATGCCAATTTAAATCCAACGCTAAAGCTACCCGACGTTTCGCTGATGCGGTTCTGCATTTGGTACTGACCCAAAAAATATTCCGGGCCCGGGCTATACGAATCACTCAGCACATTGAAGTAACCGTCTTTTTGCTGGGATACATTATAATCCAAAACATTATTGTGCGTAAGTGCGTAACCTATGGTAAAGGGTTTATCGCCTTTTATATGAATTACCCCCGAAATTATCTGTGGTATAATTGCAGGGCTGGTTGACGAAAGATTTTTTCCTCCACCTACTCCATTCTTAATATAAATATTTTGCAACTGATAAAGGTTACCACTAAAACTGGCTGAATTTTTTTTAGAAAAAGCCAATAATGCCGGGTTGTAAAATAGCACTGAACTATCCCTGTTATTGGCAATTACGGCTCCCGGAACGATAAAGCCTGCAGTTGAATAATCATCTGACCAGTAATGCGTATCCTGAGCTATGGCGCTAACACCCCATATTAGCAACAGTATGAATAAAGTAAGTTTTTTACTCATAGTCAAGGTTTTAAATCAAATATATTATAATTATATTTAACATATTACACAATAATTAATATTTGATATGGATAAATTGCTCTATAGTATTTCATTCATAGTAGGAATCCTATTATTTGTGCCCCCGATTTGCACCGCTCAGAATCTTAATTTTAGTTACCCGGTAAGCTTTTTAAGCGGTGTATCAACAGACCACGCTATCGATATTACCAATTATAAGGGCGGTTTTTTTGTAACCTGGAAAAGTGAAGGCGCAACCGGCGATATAGGCGTATGCTATTTGGGCAGACAATATGAATTAAATTTTATTGAGCAAAAACAAAACATTGGTGAACAGAGCGCCTTTGCACCCGTGTTTAGGGTATTTGGAACCAGGATCTACCTTTTTTGGATAGGGCTGGATGGCAGTTTAAAATATGTGTTTAACAATACCGCAACATCATTCGACGTATCAAAAATTTACACAGTTAGTGCTGATAGCCCAATAAAATTCACAGATGGTATTACCGCCGCAGCGGTTGGCAATAACATCATGATAACATCGCACAACAATGACAAGAACCATTTGGCATACGTTTTACTTCAACCGGATGAAAATGGCACTTTAAAAGTAATTCAGCTGCATAATGTGCCAAATATAACCAGTGACAGTTATCCGTTTGTAGTGCCACTTACCGCGACAAGGGCGCGCGTTACTTTTAAAGCATATAAAAGCACCGGAATTTATTTTGTTGATTTTGACATTGATGCAAATAGCTGGACGAAGCCCTTATCGATATTAAAGTCAAAATCAGATGTATCACCTGCAATTTATAGCGTTTTTAATTCAAGGGAACTTTTTTATATATGGAAAGGTGAAAAAGCTGATACCCGTTTATATTATACCTCTGAAATTGCCGGAATCGGTTTAAACCCAGAAACGGTGTTGCCGGGCTATTTTTCAACAAACTACCCGGTATCTATCTGTAATGTTGATGATCGAAAATTTATCCTTTCATATGTTGGAGAAGACAAAAAACTATATATCAGTTATTTTACCTGTTATAACCCTGCAAACTGGATTGAAACCCAACTGATGCCTTTAAAGGGCGACAAAACCTTAAAAGATATTGTGCTACCGGGATCGCATGATTCCGGCTTGTCTGTTTTAAACGGAGTTGGTGGCTCTCAAAGCGGGTCCATTAATGAATGCAATACGCTAACACAAACGCAGGATATAAGTCACCAGCTAAACGCAGGAATAAGGATGTTTGATTTACGGATAGGAACATTCAATAGTGCCTTTTACACCAAGCATTGTGCGTCCGACTGTATGACTGACGCCATAGGCGGCGCATATGGAGAAAAGTTCTCTGTGATATTAAATGACGTAAAGGATTTTTTGTTTAAAAATAAAAAGGAATTCATTTTGATCACCTTCTCGCATTTTTGTGAAAAGGAAACCCCGATGAAGCTATTGATTGATACCATTAACAACGTGCTCGGTAACGAGCTGATATATAATAATCAAGGTAAAAACATATCACAGATCAGGCTAAGGGACCTTGCGGGCAAAGTAATCATCACGTTTGAAGGTTATTCATCGCCGCAGAAAAACATCGATTCAAGTTCCATGAAAACCAGGTCAAACACATTTTTGAATATAAGGAGAGCATATGCAGCAACCAATAAAATCGATAATCTGCTAAGTAAACAGAGCGCTTTTTTTTCCGACTTATCAAATAACATAAGTTCAAATGATCTGATACGCTTGGATTGGCAACTAACCCAGGCAAGTGATGAAGCGGCCATGATATGCAATGACTTTCAAAGCTCAAAAACGAACCCGCTGGTTGATGGAGCCATGATGTTAACCAATGTTATCAGAAAACACAAAAGCATAATTGACCTGTCTATCGCCGGAAACAAATATCTCTCAAAAGCGGTAAATGGCTGGATAAAAAGTGGCGTTATCGACAAAAATAACAAGCCCAATATATTGTATATTGACGTGGCGGGCGCCTGGATCACAGACTACTGCATTGAACTTAACGAATCGAAAATATATAACTAATTAAGAGGATTATTTCACCTATAACACTTTTATCCTTTGATCTTTATCTCTCCCGTTTTGTAAAAATTGAGTGCCTTTTGTAAAATACTTTCAATGGCTTGCAAGGGCAAGTCTTCGTTCGGATCGAAGAGCATGATTTTCATTCTCGAACGTTCTTCCTGCAGCAAAAACGGCTCATCAAACCGCTGCCCTTCTACTATGCCGATGTAGGGTTGTTTGTATTTTTTATGAAACCATAAATAGCAAAACATTTTCCCTTTATAGCAGAAAAAAGGCATCCCGTATTTCCAGGCATTGGTAACATCCGGGTCTTGTTGCAGGATGATTTTCCGCAATGCCAGCAGCGCCCCTTTAACAGGCTCATTGTGCTGTAAATAAAAATCATCTAAAGCGCGCATATTTGTTCAATTGCTAAATATAGCACTTTGCATACAACTCTAACGAGGTTGCCAACCGCCGCCCTCCTGTCCCGCAAATACATGAAACAAAAAGAAACGCCCGGTACAGATGAAACAAGTTATCGTTACAAATCAGCAAGTTAACACCATCGGATGGGACAAGTTGGTACAGTGTGGGACAAAAATATGCGTGACCCGTCCTGAAAAAAGTTTACACTTTTGGTTTGTTAATACTGAGTTGAATTTACACTTTTAGATTAATCCTACAATAGGTTTACAGTTGTTATTTAATCAAAGATTCCTCCTTTTCTTTTTTT